>AUXO012790633.1_pt1 | contig 11499 bp, 12 predicted proteins | sample 768731 | NCBI WGS metagenome assembly AUXO01 (sample SAMN02715735, study PRJNA202380) | gut metagenome | biome: sheep rumen | host: Ovis aries | place: New Zealand: Palmerston North | reverse complement strand
TTGTCAGATTGCGTTGGGGCTTATGATATACCGATTTACTTCATGGACATGAACCAGAAGAATGGCGGCATTCTGTATTGGCCGACCACTCTTCATGAGAGGTATTCATGGTATAGGTATTTTGCGCGCACTTCCCCTTATGTTTCTCGCGCCCTTGACCTTTTGACGGATTTGCCTCTCAGCCGCCTTTCACTCAATCTTCCAAGAATGCCCGAGGGCAAGGAGCAGTTGGGCAAGGAAATTTTGGACTTTTTCAATTTCCAGTTGGAACACCTGAATATGTTCGAGTTGTTCCAGAACATTCTTTATGATTACTATGTGATTGGGAATGTCTGTATTTTCTTCGAGTACGACGAGGAAAATAAGATGTGGGACCGGGCCGTTATTCTTCCCCCTGAGGAAACATATTGCTTCCAAGACCCGTTTACATACCATGAGCGAGTTGAATACAAGCCCCAACGGCTTATTCAGTTAATTCTTTCGCATGATACGCCGCCCAATGCGCCCATTGCCCTAGATGGTACCGAGGGGTTAAACCAGGAAATCGTGGAGAGCATCCCTGAGGATATCAAGCAGATGGTGCATGAGCGAGGGGCGATAGTGATGGACAACGACCCGCTTACCGGCTCGTTTGTACACCATATTGCAAGACGAAAGTTCGCCTATGAGGATATGGGCGTTTCCATCATGGAGCGAATTCTTGTTCCGTTGCTTATCAAGGAGCATTATAAGTATACGCAGCTGAGCCTTGCCTCGCGCAACATGACCCCGAAGAATGTGATTTATGCTCCGGGGCTTACGCAGGAGGAGGTCGATGAACTCCGCACTCAGGTTGACTTGTCATACCTCGACCCTGAATATTCCATTGTGACAAATTATGAGGTCAACTGGAATCAAATCGGGGCGCAGGACAGATTGCTTGACCTTTCATCCGAAACTGAGAATTTGGACAATCAGATTTTTGCCGGTCTTGGCGTGACTCGTGAAATCCTTACTGGCGAGGCGCAGTATTCGGGTACTAAAATCAATCTTGAGATTTTGAACACCACGTTCATGCAGGTGCGTGAAATGCTCAAGTCAATGGTTGAAAAGAAGCTTTTCATTCCCCTCTGTGAATTCCACGGATGGTATGATGAGGATGCGAACCACATTAAGCATTATTATTGTCCGCAGGTTGGGTTCAATCGCCTTACAATTCGAGACAATGCCGAAGTGTTTGATTCTCTCTTCCAACTCTATCAGAAGGGCAGTTTGCCAGTTAGCGTCATTTATGAGCTGTTCAATCTTGACCCAGATGAGATGGATAGAAGATTGCGTGATGACCTCTTTACGGCTAAGGATGCCACTTTCAACCGACTTGCCGAGGAAACGAACGCATGGGTTGGTCAGAACCTTGGTGAAAAGACAGACATTCTCAATCGCGTTGCCAAATATCTTCATATCAAGGTCAAGGTTGAAAAGCCGTCTGATGGCGAAGATGAAGAGGGGGGACTTGGTGGAGATGAAGAAGGCGGCGGAGTTCCACCGGAATCGGAGTTCCAAGAGCCTGATTTTAGCGAGGAGCTTGGTCTTGCCCAACCAACCGCCGAGCAACCTACTGCGCAACCTACCGAACAGCCGCAGGAACAGACCGCTCAACCTACGGAAGCCGTCCCAACGGCGCAGACTGAGGCAACTCAACCTGCGGCGCAACCTACACCGACTGAGCAGAGCGCGATTGTCAATGTCGATGCATTGGCGAAGATTATCGCGGACACAGTTGGTAAAAACGCGACTCAAGAGGATATAAATGAGGCGATTGGCGTAATTGAGCAGGCAGGTGCCAGCGGTTCATTGTCCGTGAATGACGTTGCAAAACTCATTGTACAGACTTTAGGACGGAATCCGTCTCAAGAGGATGTTAATGAGGCTATTTCTGAGGTTGAAAAGGTGATTCCAGAAGCACAGTCCGCACGGCGTAACCGCAGAAAACTCACCCCAGAGGAAACGGCGCAAGTTCTTTCGCAGACTTTGCCGCCGAATGCTTCAGCAGAGGATATTGACGAGGGCGCGGATTTCATTGATTCGATAACTTAATTAAAAACTTGAATAAAAGGACTAATTAGACGGACGGGAGATTTAAAATATGGAAATGTCAAGAAGATTTCGTGGAACTCGCAAGGTTAATGCCGCCCTTAGCGACGAGGTTAAGGAGCAGATTCGCCAGAAAGTTTATGAACTGATTAATACTCCAACTGACTCTTCAACGGCTCAACCTACTGTTGATGGAGGTCAGATTCCTACAGAGGTGTCAGATCAACCAGAAGGTTTTGCCGATGGAGGAGAGGCTGAATCTCAGTTGAGTCTTGAGCAGGGTCCGGTTCCTACGGAACAGACTGAAGGGGCTACTTCAGAAGGTGGGGCAATTGAAGCTCAGCCAGCGGAGGATGATGGTGCAGTTGATATGCCAATGGGCGACGATTCCATGTCAAATGCCGATGAAGCCGCGCAGGAAAATCTTTCTCCTACGGCTGAAATGAATTTTGATGATGATGGCACTGGGGCGTTTGATGCTGGTGACGGTGCTGATTTTGATTTTGGTGATTTGTCAATCGGCGGAGAAGCAGATGATGAGGAAGAGGAGTTCCCTGAACTGTTGCCTCCGAAATCTCGCCGTGAACAGTCAACTGAATCCTCCACAACTCCAGCTCCGGCTGAACCTGCTGCGACTCCAGATTCTACCGAAACTACTTCAAATTCTTTCGGAGAGACAATTCCTGTTGAAAAGTCAGAGCCTTCATCGGATTCTGGAGCGGAAGTTAAAAACCCCACGAAGAACACCAAGGTTCCAACTCTCTCTGGAGACAAGGAGGCTTCTACGCGCATTTCAATGGTTGCGCGTAGGGGACGTTTTGACAAGATTTTCCTGTGGGCTTCTCGCGGAAATCAGACAAAGCGCAAGAATAAGGATTCAATGCCTGACAAGGACACTAAGTTTACTCCGCGAAGAGACCCTGAAGTCCGCGCCCCGAAGAAGGTCAAACGCGATACTGTTGAAACTTCCAAGGCCCAGGACAAGGACATTGGCCGCGACCCTGATATGAGGAAAGATTAATGGCAGATTATGTTGAAGTCCCAACTGACGAAGACCCCGCCGCAATCATAGACGATGCGATAGACGATATTCTTATTGCGTTTAAGCGTATAGATGCGGCATTGCCACAGATAAGCGGCGTATCTGTTCCCCAGACGGCTGGAATTGATGCCGCCAAAGATGCCTATGAGCATGGTGTTAAGCCCTATTTTGCCGATTTTATTCAAGGGCTTAATCTGCTTGAGGAGTAGTCAATGCCACAGTACAAAATTGACCGAATGGCGTTTATAAAGGCGCAGAGTGGTGTTAATCGACCGCGCAAGCGCACAAATGAACTTGCCAAGAAGGTTTTCGCGAAGCGTGATTTTCGTCTAGGCATTAAAATAGCCGCAAGGCATGAGCGGCAGATTATCATTTCATATACGAAAACAACTACTGGCGAACATAACAATTATCATGTGAATCCGTATTCATATCGTTATAGGCATACGAGAAATGGAATCCGCAAAATGTTGTTTGCCGAAGATGCCATTGAACATCGAATTAAGGGTTTTGTATTGCGCATGATAGACCATGTGGACATTACCGCAAAACGATTCAAGCCGAAATGGCAAATTGAAATTGAGTAATTTTAATTTTTTTTTGATATTTAGCCCTTAAATGAATTAAACAAGGGGAGATAGTAGCCATGTTTAGACGCGCAGGAGTAAATTTGCTTAAGAAGATTTTGGAAGGGAAGCGTTGGATAGATGCTTTCCCAGTCGGGACTGTGGTCAGCCCTGTTTTGATGACGGACGACCATTATTTCACTGGTACTGTTATCGAGGTTCAGCCTAAGATAAACAAGGTGTTTGTCTCTTGGGATGGGGGTTCTCAGCCGACACAGCACGACCCTGATGAGTTGGAGCCTATTTATCCATGTACTGCCCCTAATGGTGTTTCCCATGCTACCAAAACCGCCTCGGTCAAGAACGCCTCCATGAGCGACTATGAGTATCAGTGCGCGACTGCCATTCGAAACGCCCTTGTCGAAGAACACGCCGCTGTTGCCATTTATGAGGAAATGGCTCAGTTCGCCCAGGACGGCAACATGAAGACGGTGGCCGAAAGTTTGGCCGAAGAGGAAAAAGTCCATATTGGCGAATTGACTGCGCTTTTGAATCGCTACAATGGAAATGAACTTGAAACGATGGCCGAGGGCGTTGCTGAAAACGAAGAGCAGTTGAATCCTCCCACAACCCCTGCGGTTGAAATCGGCGCGGATATTCCTGCCGGACCTCTCTCCCCGGTTCCGGAAGACGTTGTTGTTGTGGGCGTTGATGATGGCCCCGTTGAAACTGTGGTTGAAGCCGTTCCAGTGGAAACCGTGGTTGAGTCAGTTCCAGTTGTTGATGAAGCGATTGTCAAGCCAGAACCGCCTGCGATTATTCAGTTGCTTGCTTCCGCCAATGTTCGGACGGCTTCCAAATATAAGGATTGCAAGATTTGCGAGTTTGGTAAAATCATCCGCGACAACTATGAGAAAATGCCGATGGATGCGGAGATTTTCGTAGATTACTTCGACGGCATGGACGACCTTGACACACGCATTGGTAACTACGATGGCATTGACGTTGTGAAGGGTTTTCTTGATAACAGCGCGGATTGGACTTCTCAAACTGGCAAGGCGGTTAAGTCTGAACTTGAGCGTCGCGTAAAGGAATTTGAAAAAGATATTCCAAAGCCGCTTTTGGATGCAGAAAAGAAAACGAAGTAAGTCGTTGGTTGCTGTTGGAGGGATTGGCGATGATGGGTGGACGTGGTAGAACTGGTTCTGCAATAGGTACGGCTGCTAAAAAGTCATTTGGACTTGAGGCTTCCGTGGCCAACATTCTTGTCAACCCTCGCTCAGAGTGGATTTCCTACGCCCACAACGGGGTGCGTACCGCCGCCAAGGACATTGACTGGCAGAAGTTCAACAAGGACGATTATCTGCTTACCCAATGCACGATTGTCTGTTCCGTGGAAACCGAAGACGATGGGCATACGATAATTCCAGCCTGTAACAACCTCGTCAATGCCAATGGAAATGCTTGGACAAACGACATTCTCCTTGCCACCTTCCGGTCATTTGTCGGGGCGCAAAACTATCTCGAACACTGCCAGATTCCTGCTCTAAGCAAGGGTACGATTCTGGATGCCGTAATTCGCCCAGTTGAGCATACTGGCGAGAACGGGGAGAAGGCCCACATCTATTATGTGGATATTTTGGTTGCCACTTCTCGTGAACACAAGGATTTGGTTGAAAAAATTGAATCTGGTCGGTTGACCACCCTTTCAATGGGGGCGACTTGCGAATATGTGACCTGTTCCAAGTGCGGCGGCGTGTTTACTGATGATGATTCGTGTGAGCATATCAAGAACGAAATCGGCCAGAAGTACTATGACGAGCAAGGCAAGGAACGCATTGTAAGTGAACTTTGCGGACGCATGGTTGAAAAGGACGGAAAGTTGGTTGCAGACCCTAATTCCGTGACCTTTATTGAGGCTTCATGGGTTGAGCATCCAGCATTCAAGGGCGCGGTTTTGGAACAGTATATTGAGGGTGTTCCTGCAAGTACTCAGTCCAAAAAGGCCTCCTACATGGAACTTACAGACGCGATGGAGGACATTTTCAAACTTCGCGTTGCCGATGAGAAGTCCGGGCTTATCCTAAAGGTTGCGCAGGACGAGGCAAGGCGGCTTGAGCGCGAAAATCGAATCGCGAGGCTCACAAATGAAATTTCTTGCTAAGGAACTGCTGAGAATTGCGGCGGAACTGGACGATGGCGGTCTAGTTGGGGATTTGGAGTTGACGATGCCGGAGCCTCGTTCCGAACTCAATTCTTCTGAACGCCGTAGGTTGAATGAGGCGGCCAAGGAAATCGCCGCCAACCTTGGAGACGGCACAGACTTGATTGAGAAGGCAATTGAGTATATGCGCGAGGGATATGGCGACGAATACTACGATTATGCTGGCTTGGTTGCATTTTTCCAAGAGGCCGACGACGCGATAGGATTTGATTTTCTGCGCGATTTGGGATTGGATGATGCTGCTGAAGATTTGGAAAAGGCAGTAAACGATGTAATTCCGTTTGCCGAGGATGAAAGCGACGAAAAGTTGGTCATTGCCGCAGAATTTTACATTGTTTCATCTTTTGGCAAGGCTTGCAGAAAATATATGAAGTCTGCCATAGATGAAGTGACGGATGAGGCGTGGGATTCGTTTCCAGAGGCCATTGAAAATCTTGCAGACGCATTTTTCGAGAATGAAGTCGTTGACCTCAAGAAAATGGTTGGAATAGGGTTTGACGATGGCTATGCCAAGGTATTGAGGCGCATTAAGCCGGCGGTTGAGGCAGAATGGAAGAAGTACTATAATGAAAGTGGCGAATCTTCCGGAAGTTTGCTAAAATATCTTTATGATGTAGGCGCTGGGGCGAGGGCTTTTTCAAAGTCTCTTGTAACTTTGAATGCCGTTCTTAAAACCAAGCTTTCTCAAATTTGGGAAACCGCCAGTCAAATGGCATAATTGACAATGAAAAGTCTTTTTGAAAGTCAACCGCGCTTCTTGAACCCCGAAGTCAAGGGTGTTTTGACGGACAAGTTGCTTGCCAGATATGGCGAGGTTGACGAAGAGCATGTACGAAGTGTTTTGTCTCTTTGCGGAAAGAAGATTGTTTCCGCGATAAAAAAGGATTTGAAGAACCGGTATTCACTTACCGAAGACTGGCTTCTGCCCCCAGTCAATGTTTCTTTGCCATCATATGACGATGGTTGGATAGCGATAGAGCCTCTTTCAAATGGTACAAGTCTTGTCTTGGTATATGCTTATACTTCAGACAAGACGCACGATCATTGCGATGGGGCGACTTTTTTCCCAGACAAGGTTAAGGGTGTACTTCCTGGGGCGCTTTTCCATGACATATGGTATGAGCGCATGGAATCCATAGCGAAAGCGTGGGGTTGGAAAGTTTCAAAAGTAAGAAAATTGGGAGACCAGATTTTTGCTTCTATTATGATGGAGGAAAATGGCAATACATTTGTTGTGAATTTCTGCTATTATGCCACTAGAATTTTCGGCGGAGTTTTCCATTCGGTAATGAAAATCAAGTGGATTAAAAAATTGTTGGCGATTTTCGTGGTATTGTTGGTTCTTGGTTTTGGTGGTTGTGTGAAATCCGTTTTCTCACACGATGAAGGTTATGAGTATGTGCCGCCGAACTGGGCGGATGTTAAGAACGAAGTTGGGAATTTTGGTTGCTGATTTTTTTTTTAATAATTTGTGGTTTTAATTAGAATAGAGGTTTTTAATTATGAACAGACTTGCCAAGAGATTGATTAAGATAGCGGAAGAAGTTGCTAAGCATCCGAAATTTGATACTGTTGAGGGTATTCCAGATTGGGCGACTTCATATATTTTGTATAATGATGCCAGTGGTTTGAGTTCCGCAGAGCGCAGAATGGTTGATAAATACATTAAGGATATGGCGAAAGCAGGGTATGTCTTTGTTGAGCCGATAGATGGGACTGAAACTGATTTTAATCCGTATCCAGAGTTCGGAAAGGCTTGCGGGACTGTTGATTGGACGGTTGAGGTTGTTGAACCAGACCCTAATTATGGGAATGATGACGGGGAAGAAGAAGAATTTCCATATGCTGATGACTATACTGTTGAGGAATGGTGGTATCATGATTTCCCAGACAAGTCCATTGGAATGAATGAGCGAGCCAATTTGCGTATGTATATTGGAGATGTTTTTAAGTCTCTTGGGGTCACTTCAAAGACTTTGATGAATGAATTTGGTGAAGACAAGGCGGAATGGTTGGAGAAATATGCTCTTGACTATGTTCGTGGTCGTCAAGTTCCAAATCCGCCATTTGAACAAGTTGATTATGATTATGATTGGGGTGCCGTATAGTTTTATATGGCAAATGACAAAAGGGCCGTCCAATTCTTTTGGTTTGGACGGTTTTTTTGTTTTCTGTTAAAATAGAATCATGGCAACTAATTTCGACTCTAAAAATATTAAAGCTCTAATGCGACGATTGAGTGTTTTCCAGGCATGGCGTCTGGGGGAGCATCCTTTTGAAAATCGTGGCGATTTGTTTTCTGAATCTGACATCAATTCACTTTTGGATGATGTGGCCTCGTGTCTGGCTCATTTTGCCGAATGTGGTGGAGAACACAAATGTGAATGTTCGAAGAAGCAGCAGGTCAAACCTCCGTTTGGCGCGATGAGCGAACAGGAGCTTCTGAAGCTGGCCGCAGATGAATCTTCGCGTATTCAGCAGGCGTTGAAGGATGGCAAATTGAAATTGCCGAATGCCGAGGAAAAACCATACGACACGCACGGCGGGTTTATTGTAAATGGCTAACGAAGTTGTCATTTTGGAAAACGCAATTGGAAGTTGCTACGGCAACTTCTCAGATTATGCGGAAGAGTGTTCAAAATGCGCATTCGCCGCCGAATGCCGCCAGTATTGTCTTGAACGTGGTCTTTTGAAGGAAGACGATTTTTCAGTTCCGTTGCCGAAGAAGAAGAAACAGAAAGTTGCAAACTGACGAATATATCTGGTGGAATCCCGGCTTTGCAGAATACAACAAGGTACAAAGTGCGGCGATTCCTTATTGCGACAAGGATTGCAATCTCATAGTTGCCGCCCCAACTGCGGTAGGCAAGACGGCCATTGCAGAATGTGTAATGGCTTATCATGTTTTAAATGGTGGTAAGGTTGCCTATGTGTGTCCATTTAGGGCGATTGCCAACGAGAAGGAACGAGCCTGGAGAGGAAGTCCGTTGGCTAAAAATGGAATTTCAGTTTGGAGCGGAGATGAGGAAAAGAGAGTTGAAACTCCGTTAGTTGTTTCGACTCTTGAATCTTTTGATTTCGCTCTTAAATCTGGAAACCATTCTGACTGGATGAAGAGTTTGAATTGTCTCGTGGTTGACGAGGCGCATGTTATTGGAGACCATAATCGCGGAAGTGTTTTGGAAAACATTTTGATGGAGATTTCAGATGTCAATCCAAACTGCCGTTTGGTGGCTTTGTCGGCAACTCTTGGGAATGCCAGGGAGTTTTCAAGTTGGATAAAGAGTTTGAACGGGAAGCAGACGAAATGCATTAGTTCAAATTGGCGTCCAATAGATGTCGAGTACAAGATACATCCTGTCAGTAGTTATCGTGACAAGTTGAAAACCGCAATTGAACTTGCATTGGAAGAGAAGGATGTGAAGACTCTTTTGTTTGTGCAGTCCAAGAAAACTGGGTCTGCTTTGGTCGATGAACTTAGAAAGAATGGCGTAAGAAGCGTTTTCCACAATGCTTCCGTAAAGCCGGGAATAAGAAAGAAAATGGAAGAGGAGTTTAACAATCCTTTTTCGGGTTTGAATATTATGGTTAGTACAGGAACATTGGGGGCTGGCGTAAATGTCGGTTAATAATCTGAGGTTGGATGATGTGGCGGCAGAATGCCGTAATTGCACGAAGTGCGAACTCGGGCGTAGGATTTACAATGGGGTTTTGTCAAATATGCCCCTTGACCAGACAAGAGGGGCAACTTATGTTCTGGTGGCTGGGGCTCCGACCATAGACGACATTGATGGGGGCGGAATTTTTAAGAGCCATTATTTTCTCAAGTTTGAAAATGCACTTTATGAAACCACTGGGTTGGTGCGAGGGGATATTTACATGACCCATGTGTGCAAGTGTTGTCTCTATGGGGTGCGTCAGCCTTCTGATTCAGAACTTCGCAAATGTTCTGATTATCTGACTCGCGAACTTGAGGCCATGAGGCCGAATTTGATTATCAGTTTGGGCAAAGTGGCTTTCAAGGCGTTGACTGGGGTGGACAATCTTGACAAATGGCATGGCAAGAAACTGTTTTCACAGAAGTATAGGACATATGTGTTCCCGATTCAGTCTCCTACAACTAAAAGATGTGCGTCTCTAGAGGCCATGGCTTCGTTGATTGACGATTTGAAACTTCTTGCTGCTGAACTTAGGGGTGGAAACGATTGTCAGAACGAGTGATAATTTGCGGGGTACGCAGTCCAAACGGCGTTGATTTGGCTCAAATAAAGCAAATGGGCGGTCGCGCAGGCCGTTCAAGGCGAGACGCAAATCCAGTAGTGCATATTGTGGCCGAAGAGGAATGCGTATCGTCTTTGGCGATGATTGACGCAGTTCCTCCTGTTAATTCGGCATTTGATGATGAACATGCGGTTTCTTTTCATCTGCTTCCCAAAATCAACGAATTAAAGTCAAAGGACAATGTTGAGAAATGGTTTAGCCGTTCGCTTGCCTATGCTCAGGGTAAACGAGTTGATTTTGATTCTGTTTTCGAACGATTGGTTGGGCTGCAGGTTTTTGAAGAGCACGAAGAACAGTTTCGGCTTACTAGGCTTGGAGAGGTTTGTAAACAATACTATTTTTCTCCAGAAGCTGTTTTTAGTTGGAAGGAGAAGTTTGGAAAACTTTTTGAAAACGGAGATTCAACTGAGGACTGCGCCATTGCGTGGGCATTGGCTACTGGAAGAGTTTCGTTTGATGTAGGATTTGGAGTTGCAGATGAGTTGTTGGCTCAGTTTCCGGGGGATTTCCGCCCGAGTTCAGAATGCGCTTCAGAGGCGGTTTTGTGGTTGGCGATTTTTAACGGGGTTTCAGTCCCAAGTTGCGCTTCGTTGAAAAAGGGTTTGAAGTCTGACTGGGGAAGAATTTCTTCCACGCTTCGCGCAATTGACAAATGTTTTGGTTGGAATCATGAATGGTATTGGGGCGATCTGGACACAATGGTCAAGCACGGAGTGCCGTATGGAGCTGTAAAATATTTTTCAATCCCAAATATGACAAGCGGATGGGCTAGGCAGTGTTTTGATTGCGAGTAAACTAAACTCTTATTGATTTAAACTTACTTTATTTTACAACTGTTTTTTTGATATAATGCATTAAGTTGAAATGTTAAGGGGAATCCAAATAAGACTCTACCCAAACGAGGAGCAGGAGCGCTATGCGCGGAGGCTCCTCGGAAACTGCCGTTTCATCTACAACAAACTCACTGCCTTCGTCCGCGACGCGGACAAAGGCAAAACCCCTTCCGCCAAAGACCGCTACGCCTACTACATGTCCCTCCAGAAGGATTTCCCGTTCCTAACGGAAGCCCACTCGAAGGTGAGGGCGCAGAGCCGGGTCGATTTCGACGCGGCTCTGCAAAACCATTTCACTCGGCATACAGGTCTTCCAAAGTTCAAGAAGAAGGACAGGGGGGATTCATGCCGCTTCCCCGTGGACGCCATCATGGGCGTCCACGGAAACAGAATCGACCTCGTAAAGGCGTTCAGGGACATCCACTTCAAGTGTTCCAAGAGGGATATGCGGTTTCTGAACCGCAACCGCGAAGCGGTGCG
>AUXO018350141.1_pt1 | contig 11500 bp, 5 predicted proteins | sample 768731 | NCBI WGS metagenome assembly AUXO01 (sample SAMN02715735, study PRJNA202380) | gut metagenome | biome: sheep rumen | host: Ovis aries | place: New Zealand: Palmerston North | reverse complement strand
AATTGGAGGGTTTATTTTAGGAATTTTAACATGTGGTTTTTTTAAATCCTCAAAAAGAGTTTTTTTCATTTTATTAAATTCCTCATCACTTAATACAGGTTCTGCTTCTAATCGTCCCAAATTTTCTAATTCCTTTTTATGATACTTGTCCAAAGTAACAAAAATACGAGATTTATCTTTAGATAAATAAATAGGTCTTCTTAACTTATAAACACGTAAAATCCATAAAAAAGTATTATCATAATTACAATATCCTTTCAAATGTGTTTCAGACCATATGGAATTTTTTACTAAAGCTTTTATATCAATATTTTCAGTATATTTTATTGTTTGCTCACAATGAGCGATATATTTAATTTCAATCTTGCCATTTTTAAATTGAGGATTTTTATAAGCATTAAAAAAGTCCAAATATTCCTCTCTAATTTCTGTTTCAATTGAATCTCCAATAATTTTTAATTTATATTCTGGAAAAGGGTAAAGCAAAATATCTTTGTGATTTTTATTATTCATATTCCTAATAAAAATTATTTGTATTCCTTGACCTACTGCTTCTATAGCACTATTGTCTTCATTAAAACCCCTTGATATAAAAACTTTATCAGAACCAATATTTACTTCCATATAACCACCTAAATTCAAAAATAGTAATTAATTTAATATATGTATTGATATTATTAAAGTTTTATATATAAAACTATACATGAAAATTAGAAAAAATTAGAAAAAAAATATTTGATTAATCGCAAATAATAAAACATTTAATAATGACAATTAATATAGAAGTTTTAAAAAAAAAAGAGAAAAAAGAAAAAATTAAACTTTAATCAATTAATTTTTCATCCTCTAAAAATTTCTTAAATTGATAACGGGATTTGATTTCATAGTCATCAATAATTTTTGCATTTTTATATCTTATAAACTGCAAATGAAGGCCACTACCTTTAACGAAACCTCTGTTTCTGGATTTATCATCTTTGTAACGGCCACGGCTTCCTTTTTTCTTACTTTTATCCTGAATATTTTCACCAAAAGATTCCAAATCAAATGTGCTTTCCTGAGTTAAGAAAACATATAATTTCTTTTTAACACCTTTAAGAAAATTTTTAAAATCTTCTGCATCTTCATCATCATCATGCCCACAAAAATTTTTATATAATTCAGGCAGCACATAAATTAAGGATTCTACAGGTTTCAATTTTAATTTAAATTCAGCAGTATCACCGAAATGATCAAGTAAAAAATTAAAATCCTTAAAAAAAGCATCATTAAATAAACCATTAGGATAATTTCTATCTTTTAATAATAAATTATTTACACTTTGAACCGTTTTTAACAATGCCCCTGATCTATTTTTATCCATGGAATTTTGAAGGCTGAAAAATTTAAATTCAATGATATATAAAGTTAATTCTCCAGTTTCTTCATCTTCTTTATACCATAAAGCATCTGTAGTGCTTGGAGTATTGAACTCACTAAATGAACCTGATTCCTTGCATAAGTCATCTAGGGACAGCATTTTAAAATCATTTCTAACTAAAGGGTCAAATGGGGGACTTTTTGACTTGGAAATTTCGGTTACGGATTCATAATGTATTTCATTTTGTATATAATAATCCATAAATTCAATGAATTTTGCATTTGTTAATGGCATCCTATCACCTAATTCATTGATTAAATTTTATAACGTTTACTTACTCTGATTTCATCAATTTCATCATAAGGATTTCCCAAGTTATCATAAATGACATATAATTCATCTGATTTGACTTCATAAATATTATTAAAACCTTCTTTATCCACTGATTTTTGGGACAGATAATATCTGGTATAGTCAGTCAAATCATGATAAAAAGAGAATGCATCAATAGCTTCTATAAAAACAGGGCTATGAGAGTTGATATATAATGAAACATTTAAATTTTTTACAAGCAATGCCAGTACTCCCGCGAATTTAACCTGCCATGCAGGATGCAAATTTACTTCTGGCTCATCAATTATTAAAAAACTATCTTCTTTTAATTTACGATTATTCAATAATAGCTGAATGATACCAATTTGTTTAACACCTGAAGCTGTGTTCTTCATACGGCATCTTTCACCATTTTTAGGGGAAAAAATTAATTCCCCATTTTCATAAGTAAATTCTCCATTAATTATATCATTTATTTCATTTTCAAGATTAATAATCTCAATATTCTTTTTATCATCAAATAAATCATCAGATTCGTCAGCTTCTTTTTTTAAGTTTTGGTTTAAAAATTCAGCATGCTCACTATCATTTAATCCCAAATTTTGATCCAAATCAAGAATAGAAAATGAATCTATATAATATATATCATTAACTGAAAACCATCCTTTAGACTCAAATACTTCATCAGAACTTAAGTCATTATCATTAAAATCTATTTTAAAGTCAAAATCTTCATTTTTATACTCCCCATAAATCTCAAAAAATCCATTAAAATCATCAGTTGAAAATTCATCCTTCAATAATTTTTTCATTATAGAAACATATAATTGATTTTGATTTGCTTCAACAATATCAATCAAATCATCAATAGCTGAAAATTTTTTATCAATTTCATCTTGAGATTCAGAGGAAATATCATATTCCTCAATTCTTTCTTTAATATCATCAAAAATCTCAATAATTATATCTAGTCCAGATTTATGAGAATTGCTAGCTAAAGCATCAAATTTAGTTAAATTTCTTTGAAGATCCCTAAATTCAATATTACATCCATCATGGTCTCTTAGATATCTTTGAACATCCCTAGTTTCTTCTTTAATGGAATTTACTAAAAAATTGTAGGTTATCTCTTGTCTTCTTGCAGAATTTGCTCTTAAAAAGCAATATAAGATTTTGCTAGTGGTCGATTTACCCGTGGAATTTTCTCCACCTATAACTGTTATTTTTCCAATATTAATTTTTGCCTTATCTAGGGGTCCAAAATTTTCTAATGATAATGTCATTTCTTTATTCATAAAAACACCTATTATTTAATTTTAACTACATTTGCAGTTTTAAGTTCGTTTTTAATTTTTTCTCCGATAATATCAAGTAATTCTTCTAATTCTTCCTCAGATGAGACAATAAGTTCATTATCTAAAATAGAACCTAAATCCAAATAACTTTCGGGTTCATTTTTTTTATTTAAAAATTCATTAATCTCATCAGAAGATTTTTTATAAAAATTTTTATAATCTTCATTTAGCCCGTTAATCTCAAAAATTTTTATAGAACGTCCTATTTTAGATTTATAATTAGAATACCTTGAAAATAACTTATTCTTATAATCATCATCAATTTTATCACTGTTATTTTCAATCAAAAACGATAGATTTTTTTCATCTTTTTCAATCCTGTCTAAAATAGGATTTTTTATGTTATTCAATAATTCCAAAATCTTTTGACAATATCCTTCATTTAATGTTTTTAAATTAGGGACTTTTGAAAAAATCAGGTCTTCATTGATAATTTCATTAATTTTATTTATGATTTCTATTATATTATTATCTTCAATATTTTCTAAATTATCTTCAAAATTTTCTATTACTGAAAGAGATTTATCAAATATTAATTTTTGATTTGAATCATAAAAATTAAAGACATCAGTTAAATCTTCGTAATGAATGATAAGTTTTTTTTCATTTTCATAAACAAATGTGAAAAAGTCAATTAATTTGTTCTTAGTTTTAATCTCTGAAAAGCATTTTTTATTTTTTTCTAAAATATTTTTTCCAGGATATCTATCATCTCTATAAATCAATTTACAAATTTCATCTATTTTGAAAATTTTATCATCCACTACTTCTTTAAATTCATCCATAAGAATTTTAGGGTCTTTATTACCTTTTTTATTAACTAATAAATCATAAACATGATTTACAGATCTAATTTTTTCAGAACTAATTTTCTCTTTTTTTGATAAATATAAATTTTTAGAATCTATCTCATTTTTTCTAGTAACATAATCATAAATTTTTTGATGATTATCTTTTTCAATAAATATTTCAATATCATTAATAAATAAGGAAATCCTTTTTTGTGAGAATAATTTAGCTATCAACCATGAAATGTCATACTTTTTAAATCCATATGGAGCACTTTCAAATTTTGAAAAAATATCATTTATATTTATAGAATCCTTTGAGAAAATAGTTTTTTCTAGTTCATCTAGAGCTAAACTAGAATTTTCAGCTTTTACTAAAGTTTCCTGACTAAATTCATTAATCGCTTTTATTATATCTTCTTTTCCATATTCTGAATCTAAATAATAGAAATTTCGATATATGTTATTAAATAATTTTTTTAATACTTCATTAAAAAATTCATCAATATTATTTGAAGAAATTTTTATATCATTAATATTATTCCCTTTAATATAAATTTTTGAATTTAAAATAGATTCATTTATTAAGTCACTAATACCCTCTTTCAAATATTTTAATTCTTCTCGTTTTTCACATTCAATTTGAGTAGTTATTGAAGTTTGTTTTTTAGATAAATAATTATCAATCTTTTTTATCTTAATAATTTCTTTAAAAAGATTATTATCTTCGTATAATCGTAAAATAACATTATCGGTATCATTTGATAAATTCTTTAAATAATTTTCATTTTCAAAATCATCTTCATCATAATATGAAGTCAGGACAGATATACCTAACTTATTTTCTTTAGATTTTAAATCATCAATTTTTAAACCAACACCAAAAGAATAATTTAGTTTGGGTTCAAATTTTTTTTGTAAAACATGTTTAATATTATCAAATAAAAATTTAGTTATTTCCTTTTCATCGACATTTTGATTAAGAATCTCTTTATTGACAGATTGTTCTTCATTAGTTAAAAAATAATAAAAATCTCCTTTTTTATAAACAAAAACTTCTTTTATTAATCTTTCTAAAGAACTTTCGACACTATTTTTTAGTTCAATTTTATTTTGATTAATACTTGAAATCATTAAAGTGGAAATATTATCCAGAGTAGGTTTTAAGAAATCATCAGGGACATATTTTATTAATAACAATGCCTTTAAAATATCCAAATCAAAATCGTTTAAATTATCATTCTTTTTTGCTGTGTTAATCATAAAATTATATTTTGAATCAAATAAATTATGCAATGGGTCATAAAAATCATTAAATGGAATAAGAATTTCAGTAGAGTTATTTCTTAAATTTTTAACCGTTTGATGAATCACATCAATCATGGATCTTTCCCCACTAGACATATCAGAATTAGAATCACTATTTTTTCTCATTTCTATTAATGAACGTTGCAAAAGATTAAACTGGTAAGGAATTAAAGGATAATTATCAATAAAATCTGCCTCATTTGAATAATTTTTCATTTCAGAAGAATCCATGAAATTAATTTTATTTTTTAAAATTTGACCATATTCCTTAAAACAATCAGATAACTCTTTTTTAGCATCCTCATTTTTTTCTAAAATTCTTATTTTAATTACTTCATCAACACTTGAGGATGAAAGGGAAATACGTGTTTTAAATCTGCCTTGAATTGCAGAGAAATTTGATTTTTTACCAAATTGAAAATCTTTTAATTTGTCTTGGCTAGTAACAATAATCCATGCTTTACCTTTACATTTAATAGCTAATTGTTCAACAATTGTTTGTAATTGTAACATTGAATCCGCATTATTAGAAAGATATTGACCCATCTCATCGATAAAAAATAACACGTTAGTATTATTTTCTTGAGAAAATTTTTTAACATCCAATGCAAAACTTTCAGGAGTTAAATTTTCCAATTCTTTATGATGATCTAACCACTCGTCAAACTCTTTATAAGTGTCAATATACCCACTTTTTTTCAATGCTTTTTTCAAATCCTTAAAATTATCTAAATTTTCTCTTACATTTTCCCAGGAATCACCACTTATTTCTTTAAACACTTCCTTAAATTCAGTAAATTTATTTTCATCATCTAACTTTTTTTCAATTTTTGATAAAAAATTAGATGAATATCCTCTAATTTGATTAAAAACTTTATTAAATACATCTAATATAGAATCATCATTAGATGATTTTGATGAAACATTAAAAAGAACAACAGTGTTGTTTATTTTAACTGATTTTTCCATATCCTTAATAATGGTCTCTTTAGAAATTTTATCATTAATAAAATAATCAATTGGCTTTTTTCCATCAATTTCTAAATTATTACTGAGAATATAAGACAAAATTTTTAAGAAATGAGATTTACCACTACCAAAAAAACCGGATATCCATACGCCTGTATTATATGTTGGGTTTTCAATAGCATTAGAGTAAACTTTGAAAAAATCTGCAAAATGTTCTAATAACTCATCAGTTACTACATATTCCGCTAATTCTTGTTTAATTTCTTCTTCATCATCTTGGTCAACTACAATAACACCATTTATGTTCCTATCAATAGGTTTCTTAAAAAGGTCCTTAATTAACATGGAAATCCCCTAATTTTATTCAAATCCGAGTGCTTTTCTTACAGCTTCTTCAGGCGTAGTATAAAAAGAAAGAGTGAATTTGCCAATTAAATCACTTGGGACATTAGATAAATCTACTGTAGAGCTCATTGGCAAAATTACTCTTTTAGCACCACTATCAAGACACAATTGTAATGATTCTGCAAGATTAGGAACTTTTTCTATGTTTCCACCTAAAGAAAAGTTACCTAATATGGCTGTGCCTGGCAATAATTGCTTATTTAATGCAATACTGCAAAATGCTATAAAAGACGCTAAAGTTAAATGGTTTGTAATCCCAACACCATATAAATCTCTTACCTGCATCACATAATCTTTATCGGTAGTACTAATCTGACCACTGATATTTCTTGCATTTGATTTAAAATATTCAATAGCGATATTAACTGATTCCTTTACTTCTTTTTTAGGACCTATACCGCTTATAGAAAATTTGCCATTACCTCCTCGCATTTCTGTTTCAAGTTTATATAGGCCGATTTTATTGTTTGAAGTATTACCCACACAATAAACATGCCCTGGAGCAGATGAACCTTCTGGAATTAATTTAGATCCTATTTGCTCAGCAACTGTCACATAATTTTCCTGGTCATTATCCAAGTCAATGTAAGAAAAGTTTACATCATAAAATTCCATTCCGCCAATCTTTTTTAACTGTTCTTTAACTCTTCGACGACCCTCAAGTGCATAGGTAAGTACTTCACGAACATCCTCTTTATCAAAATTGCCATCAGGATAAACAATCTTTAATAGTCCAGAAACCGTCTTTTGCACAGCTTTAGAGTCTCTTTGCTTTAAATCATTACCTAAACGGAAATATTTTTGATATGCATCAGTAAAAGAATATTTTCTCAATTCTCTAAAAATTTCGGCTAAATAGTCAGTAATAAATCCATAGTCATTAGTAAAAAAATCATTAGCATATTTTGGTATTTCCCAACCAGGATTATAATAATGCATACGATCGAAAAATGCAGAATCAGTGCCCATTTCCGGAGGGAATGGATCAAACAAATTGGAAGTTTTAAGTAATGATTCTATACTTTCATTAATGTTTCCAATGAAAACCATTGAAGCATTGGCATTCTTCTCCTCTTTTCCTCTTGAAAAAGAACCTGAAGCCATAAAATCCTTCATTATAGCAATACCATCCACATCCTTAAATTTTATTCCTGCCACTTCATCAAAAGCAACACAATCCCACATGCCTACAAGCCCAATTTGTCTTGTGTTCATATTATAAAACAAATTAGCAACAGTGGTCTGTCCACCAGATACGAGAATACTATTCGGAGAAATTTCACGATATACATGAGATTTACCCGTGCTTCTAGGACCTAATTCACAAAAATTATAATTATTTTCAACGAGAGGTATCAATCGGCATAAAAGTAACCATTTCTCACGAGGTTTAAGTTTTGTTGGTTCCATTCCTATTGTTTTAAGAATCACATCAATCCATTCATCCTTAGTAAAATATTTACGATTAAACATGACTTCATCCAAATCTAAATTAGGAAGTTGAATAGGTTGTAAATCTCTTATTTTAAAAGGATTGGCTTTAGGATCCGCCTCATCAAACTCGTATTCTAATCTAACCATACACCAAAGATTTCCACCAAGCAATCTTTCAAATTGTTGAGGGAACGAAGGATTAATAGGAACATTTTGAATACCTAAATTAGAAAAAGAAGCTTCATAAACATCTTTTTTATAGTTTAGAGTAACACTGACTACATCAATAATAGAATAACTGCCAAATTCTTTAAGTTTAGATAATATTTTTTGTGCTTCATCAGGCCTGACATAATTATTCGCTAGAATATTCTTTACATCCTGAACACCTTTATCTATTAAACTTTCATCTTGGGAACAATATTTTCCCAACAAATACTCTAAAACATAAACTGGAACATTAGCTCCCTCTTTAATTTTTTGAGTTAAATCTTTTCTAACAATTTTGCCTTGAAAATAATGCTTTAATTTACTGTTTAAATCTTCTAGAGATTCATCAACAAATCCCCTATCAAAAAATTCATCTTCCATATTAAAACCTCATATATCAAAACTAAATCCATCCTGGAATGCAATGTCAATTATAAATTTCTCTTCACTAATTAATTTGCCTGTTTTTACATCCTGAATAATTAACTTATACTCTTTAGACTTATCATAAGTTCTTTTTAAAAGAGTGAATAATATTTTAAATTCCCTATCTTCTGATGAATTACTATCCTTATTTGCATCAATAATTTCTTCATTAGAAATTTTCTCAAAGTGTTCATCAACAAAATAAACTGCCGCTTTAACGGGAGTAACTGTCTGAGAAACATTTTCTTTTTGGAAGAAAGTTAACATTATTTCATAATTGGTAATTTTATTATTAGTTGAAATAAGCTGTATTTCAACAGGCCTCTGGTTTCTACCACCCTTGGCATCTTTAACATTTAAAATTGGAATAATACACTCTTGTAAACTTGCACCACCATGAACAAAATTCATACTAGAACCTCTAGTTTTTAAGACATCAGTTCCTTTTGGTACAGTTACATACATATCATCAATATTCAAATAATCTAAAGGAAATGATATTGTTCCTAAAATATCTGTTTTTTCATCAGTTAATAAATATCGTCTAGTTTTTGATAAATCATTTATTGTTTTAATCTCAACTTTGCTACTTTCAGTAAGTTTATCCCGTTTATATATGAAACCATGATCTGCTGTGATAAAAAAACTAACAAAGTTGACATTGTCTCTTAATTTTTTAATTAATTTTATTATCTCATCTATTGATTCTTGAGCCGCATTAAAAACTTTATGTTCATCTCCATGATGCCCGGTATTATCAATATTATCATGATAAACATAAACCAGATTCACATCCTTTAATTTTTCCCTCATATCAGGTTTGTTTAATCCAATTAAGTCTTCAAAACGTATAGCTTTTGCATTAGGATTATAAGATTTTAAAATCTTATCCCTTTCTTCTGTTTTTGCACATTTCTTTTCATCTACTAAAACTGTGGCATTATCATAAGATATATCCTTATTAGGCAATAAAGAAGCCATTCCTAATGCAGTATATGAAGGAATAGTTGATAACATAGGTTCCAGAGTGGTTTTTCTAGTAGGATTTTTATTCAACTCATCCAACAATTCAATCGCACAACCATATCTAAAACCATCAGAAATAATTACCGCAGTCTTATGTTGGCTAACTGAATTAGGAATATTATTCTTATAAAATTTCCATTGTTTAGGTACATTAATATCATTTAAAGATAATTCTTGAAGTTTATTTGAAAACTTGGGATTTATAACATTTAAGAAACTGTTAACATACATATTTTCAATTAATTGTCTTAAATCATTAAAATCATCAATATTATCAATTTTATCAAAATGATAATAAAATTTTCTATAATATCCATCGATATATGACCATTTGTTTGCATAACTATTAATTATATCTTCAACATCTTCAGATACACCTATTCTTTCAAATTCATTTATTAAATTTATAAAATTATTAGCATATTTTAGTAACAAATAACTATTTTCATATTTTTTATAAAAATGAGTTTTTTCCCTTGATTCAAGTAATTCCTCAAAATCAGAACCTAGAGCAACCTGATTTGTAAAAAGAATATCTGCATAATGACTAATTATATTTTTATCAAAAATTTCAAAGGTGTCACAGTTCTTATAAGAATTTATATCCATATTAGATAATGAACTAAAAAGTACTTTAGATTCATAGGCATTAGCTAATTCATCATAGATTAAAGAATAATCATTAGATTCCATAAATTCACCAATGAAAATACGGATATTATTTTTATTTTGAATTAAATAATTATTCCAAGTTTTTGGAATGTATTCATCCATGAAAAATGCAGTATAATTAATAAGTAAAAAACTAATCAAGTCTTCAACATTAGGATTAGAACTTGAATATTTTAACTCTATAGAAACAATTTCCCAAAATTGTTCTAGAATACCATATTTTTTAAATTCTTCAACATATTTATTAGTTTCATTAATATCTTCAGCAATTACTGCACGTAAAATATAGGGAATCTTATTAATGCTTTGGTTAGTTAAAACTGCCATAATACCCAAAGTAATGCTTAATTCATTAAAGTTATCAATTTGAAGATTTTTAAAAGAATTTATTCTGCTATTTGCATTCCAAAATTTGGGATATTCTTCTAAAACGGGCAAACACTCTTTCGGGATACCCAGATCTTGAGCAATTAAAGAAATTTTATCTGCAGTAAATAAATAAGAATAATGAAGCATATCCGCTAGATAATTAGTTTCATCATTAGGCCTTGTAAAAGGTGCATAAATAAGGAAATTTTTTTCTTTATTTTCAAATTCAATATAATACTTAGCATAAATCCAATTATCTTCTTCCAGAATGAATAATTCTGCATTATTTAATTGCATATATTGAATTTCATTTTGAAAATCCTTATTACCATCATACCAAAAAATAATTTGTCTTTGCTTGGAGTTTTCAAAAACATTATTAATTTTTGCTTCAATATCACTAAGATTCATATTAATACCTTTAAATTTTTTTAAGTAAATTTATTTTTTTAGATTTTTTACCTTCATGATTTAGTTCTATATTTTGGAATTTAGCGTAGTTTACTTTTACACCATCATCCAAGTCTATTTGAATACTTTTGTTGGCCATATATTCTAAAGCTGCATCATATTCTACTGTTTCTTTTAATTGTTTGGTTAATTTTTGTTTTTCTTTCTCTGCTTTGTTCTTCTCAGAATCAATTGTTGAACTTTTAAGAATATTATCACATTGAATAATATTATCTTCAATAGATTTTTGTGTTTTATGCAAATATTCGGTTCTGATTCTTGCTACCAAGTCTGGTTTATATCTATGCATATAAACAAGGCAGTTAAAACCATTTTCCTTACCACTATTAAATTGCCAATAAATCGGACATTTCTGATAAGTTTTAACATGATCT
>AUXO012767882.1_pt1 | contig 11500 bp, 10 predicted proteins | sample 768731 | NCBI WGS metagenome assembly AUXO01 (sample SAMN02715735, study PRJNA202380) | gut metagenome | biome: sheep rumen | host: Ovis aries | place: New Zealand: Palmerston North | reverse complement strand
GTAGCTTGAATAGATGAAGATAACATAACAGGACATTTATTATTATTCTTTTTTAATGTATCTAATAATGTAGATGCAAAACCAAAGTTTCCTTCCATGAATTCACTATTTTCTTTTGGACGATTTACTCCAGCTAAGTTAAATACAAAATCACAAGTCTTACAGTATTCATCTAATAGATTAGGATCTGTTTCTTTATCATATTCATAGATTTCTTCTATTTTTAATTCTGGTCTTGTACGGTCTTTATTATCTTTTAAATTCTTTAAAGATTCTACTAAGTTTTGTCCTACAAAACCTTTTGCTCCTGTTACTAATACTTTCATACTATCCTCCTACTTATGTTCTTCTTGCCATTTTTTTAATTCTTCTTGTACATAGTCTGTTGTTAAGATTTTTTCAACAGTTCCATCTACGTCTAGTCTATTAGTATTATGAGATGTATATGACTCATCTGCCATTGTTTTAACATCTCCTTTTACTACGAATTTATCATAGTTAAGGTCACGAGAGTCAGCTACAACTCTGTAATAATGACCCATATCCTCACTTCTTAATCTCTCTTCTCTAGTCATTAATGTTTCAAATAATTTTTCACCATGACGAGTTCCAATAATATTTGTTCCTGTATCACCAAATAATTTTTGAACAGCTTTTGCTAAATCTCCAATAGTTGATGCATCAGATTTTTGAATAAATAAATCTCCAGGATTTCCATTTTCAAATGCAAATTTAACTAAGTCTACTGCTTCATCTAAGTTCATTAAGAAACGAGTCATGTTAGGATCTGTAATTGTAATTGGTCTTCCATTTTTGATTTGATCAATAAATAATGGAATAACACTACCTCTTGAACACATTACATTACCATATCGTGTACAGCAAATTACTGGTCCTCCTCTTTGAGCAGAAACTCTTGCATTTGCATAAATTACTTTTTCCATCATTGCTTTAGAAGTTCCCATTGCATTGATTGGGTAAGCTGCTTTATCAGTTGATAAACATACAACTCTTTTAACACCTTCTTCCATTGCAGCATGAAGTACATTATCAGTTCCAATAACGTTTGTTCTTACTGCTTCCATTGGGTAGAATTCACAAGATGGAACTTGTTTTAATGCAGCAGCATGGAAAATATAATCTACTCCTACCATAGCATCTTTAACACTTTGTAAATTTCTTACATCTCCAATATAAAATGTCACCTTTTTTGCCTCATCAGGGTGTTTAGCTTGTAATTCATGTCTCATGTCATCTTGTTTTTTTTCATCTCTTGAAAAAATTCTTATTTCTTTTATATCTGTCTCTAAAAAATGCTTTAATACTGTGTTACCAAATGATCCAGTACCTCCAGTTATCATTAAGACTTTATCTTTAAATATACTCATTATTATTTTCCTCCTTTTAAATGTAACATAGAATATATTAATTTCTTTTCATCATTATTTAATCCAAAAAATATCATTCCAATAATATAAATCAGAATCATTATTCCTGACTTTATTACAAAACCGATTAATGAATAATCATTAAAAACCATATTCAGTATTATACCAAAAATAATAGATAATAATATAGCTGGCACTATTCCTTTAGACAAATTTCGATAATAATCAATTATTTTTAAACCTAGTTTATTATGGAATATTATGTCCATTACAACAACATCACCTAATAACATTGATATAAATGTCCCAATTGTGGCTCCTAATAATGGTTGCCACTTAATTAATAATATAGTTAAACCTATATTTAATAGGACAATAATAAATTTCAATATAGCCTGTTCTTTATGTTCATTCATTGCCCATAATATTTGAGTACCAATTGACTTGGTTAAAACCATCATTTCTACGCTCATCAAAATGATTGCAACAAGATAAGCATTTATATTATCTTTACCAGCCCACAAAACTACAAATTCTCTTCCTTCAATTAAAAATACACCCCATATTATAATTAATACCATCAATATGTATCTTCCAATTCTAACCATTTCATTGCATATAACATTATTACTCGCTTTGTTTTCAACAAGTTTTACAACTCCTGGCATAAGTACCCCGGTAAATGCTGAACCAATAGATTTAAAGTACTGATTAATCTGACTTCCAACACCATAAATAGCTAATATAACTGCTGATGAAGACACAAATGAACCAATAAGGATTTGATCTACACTTGAATTTAATTGGGTAGCTACCATCTGCAATAATATCCAACTTGAATAAAAAACTATTTCTCTGATTTGATTTTTACTAATATTTTTAAACAAAGGTCTAATTCTTATTCTAAATAATACATAAAGAATAAAGAATACTCTAATTATTATAGTCATCACAAGATTTATCAAAACCAAAGCAATACTTCTAAATCCAAGTTTTAATGCTATATATGAAATACATATTCTAATTATAATAGTAATAATTTGTGATATTTTTGATATTCCAAATCTTTCATATGCAAGAATTATATTTCCAAACTGAGATGTTCCTAAAGTAATTGCTGAAGTAATCATTGTAACAAACACCAATGTTTGTCCTAGCCGAATTTCTTCATTACTTAATCCCTTAGAAAAAACATAAGGAAAAGAACATGTAATAATTAATCCAATTAAGAGCGTTATAATACCAATGATAATATAATAAATTGTAACTATTCCTAAAAACTTTTTCTCATTTTCAGAATCTTTATTTACTCTATATTTTGAAATATATTTAATAGTTGCATTACCAATTCCTAAGTCTAATAACAACAAATATCCATTTATTGCTATTATTAACTTGTATACACCATATTCAGCTTGACCAAGTGTCTTAATTATAATTGGAGTTAGCAACAAAGTATTAAAAACTTCAAAAATCATTAAGGCATAAGATAATATTACACCTTTTTTTCTACTCATATTTTCTCCTTTCTATCATATAAATTCGATTTATAAATAAAAATATAATTAATAATATTAAATAATTATTTTTTACTAAGTATCATTTTTTTTAAGTCTTTTTTAAAATCAATATCTAATTTTTCAATAATCTTTTTACTATCATAATTATCGTTCATATCAACATTCATGATTGCATTAGCTATTTCTTTAGGGTTTTGTTTATCATAATAATACAAATATTTCCCAATCTTAGAAGACTCTACTGCAGGAATTCTTATACCTACGACCCTTAATCCGTTAGCCATATAAGATAGTATTTTACTAGGAAAAGATGTTGCATTAAAGACTGCGTCTGGATTTTGAGTACTTAAACCAATATCACAACTCTGTATAAATTTTAAATAATCATCACCAATTAATAAACCATCATAAGAAACTTCTGCTTTAGAAATCTTTTTTATTCTCTCAATTTCTTTTTCCATCATTTTTACATTTTGTGGAGAACCAAATCCAATAATATGAATATGATAATTACTAGGTAAGTATTCTGCTGCTGCTGCTGCTGTAGCCCCTCCCTTTCTAGGATCAAATGTGCCTGCATATACACAATGTATTTTATTATCAACAAAACTCTTTTCTTTGAATTCCTTTTCTACTTTATATGTCCCATGGACAATCACGTGTGGTTTATTATTAAAGTTTATTTCATCATTTAAGAGTTTTGTTGGAAAAATATACTTATTTCCCTTGTTTAAATAATTAATTTCTTTTTTTCTCAGTTTCTCTTTGTTAATAACATCAGAATATATCTCTTCTACTTCTAAAGTATATTTCTTTTTATATTTATTTAGTAATTTATAAACTCTAAACAAAGATAAAGAATGATATATAATAATATTAGAATCATTAAACACACAATGCTCTTTTATATATTTTTTTTGTTCTAACCATGTAAATAATCTTCCTATAACTCTTATAACTCTATACTTTGACGAATAAGATGAAAAATATCTTATCTTTATTCCGTTTTTTTCATTTACATATCCTTTATATTTTTTTAATATGTTACTTTTATCATCAACATAGCAAAAAGATAGTAATTCAACATCATTCGAAAAACATTTCAATGATTCAATGATATAATCCATTTTAGTATCTGCCGCAGGAGCTGTTTTTCTATTATTATCAACATCACTATAATATCCAAAATAAAATACCTTCACTTATTATCCTCCTCATTTTTTTAACAAATTATTAAATAAACTAATAAATTCATTCATATTATTAGAATAAGAAAATAATCTTTCAGAACGTTCCCTTGAATTAATAACATACTTTTCTTTTCCTTTTTTTCTAATCTCATATATTTTTTCTATATATAAATTAATGTCATTTTTTTCAAGTAAAAAACCACATTTATTATCAGTTCCAACTAATTCGGGAGTTGCTGTACTATTATATGCAATTACAGGAGTTCCACAGCAAATGGCTTCTGCAGTAGTTTTTCCAAAAGTTTCCATTATAGATGGATTTATAAACACATCTGCCATAGCATACAAATCAGATAATCTATTAATATCTTTAATCGGACCTAGGAATTTTATTTTTCCTAAATCTTTTTGGTTATTGTTTATGTTTCCCACGAGAATTATTTGATAATCTTCCATTAATTTTTTCGATAACTCAATAAAAATATCCAATCCCTTTTCTTTGCTCCATATGGCTGCAATTCCAAATATAACAAACTTATTATTTAGTCCTAATTTCTCACGCAGTTCTTTTGTATCATGAGGCTTAAAAACGTCTAAATTAATCCAATTATATATAGTTTCTATATATTTTGCGTTTTTTAGAATGGATTTTTTTGCATCTTCGGTTACCCATTTTGAAACACCTACGACAGCAAGATTATTAAAAGAAGAATACAATTTTTCTTTATCCAAATACATTTTCTTTGAAAAATCAAAAAAATAACTCTTATTATATTTCTTTTTTGCAGGGCATTTATAGCAACCACTCTTCCATTTATCACATTTCAAATCATTATAATAACAACATTTACCTGTATAAAACCAACAATCATGTAAAATAAGTATGGTGACAATATCTTTTTTAGACAAATAATTCAATAATAACGGAATATTAATATAATTTGAATGCAAATTATGCAATAAAACCACATCTGGTTTTGTTTTTTCAATAAATTTTATTAATCTTTTTGTGGAAATACGTGAATAATAACCTTGCAAACCAGTTATTCTTGACAAAATAGCATGAATCTTATGGTCAAATTTATTTCCTATTTTATAAAAATTATTATCTTCAACGACATTTTGAGCTGCAGCAATATAAGACTCGATTTTATTATTAATAAAATATTCATGCATTTCTTTAACTGTTCTGCCTGTCGAATATTTTTCATATATTACGTTTATTTGCAATACTCTCATGTAACTCACCTCCAAAATGGGATATATGGGAAAATTTGCAGTATATCATTACCATTATAACCATTATAAAAGAAATAAAAAATCAAAAAAGATGTAAGAAATAATTCAAAAAGATTGGTTATTTTAATATTTTCTTTTTTGCATTTATATTTAACCATAGGAATTAATAGCGGAACAAATAATAATAAATAATAATTAATTCTCATAACTATAGGATTTATAGATGCGAAGCACTGAATAAATGTGGATAAGACAAGGATATTTCGTAATCCATTAAAATCTCCATCAATTTGTCCTTTTTCAGGTAAAATAAAGCAAAATAGATCAAGCATTAAAAGTAAAATAAGCATTCCGTATGCACCGGTTGATTCAATAATATTATATCTTTCTTGATATAAAGGATCGACAAATTGAATTATAGTCGAGAATAATTGATTCTTAAATATCCAAGTAATAATAAGAAGGGGTACAAAGAAGTAAAAAATTTTTTTAGTATGCTTGAAATGATATATTGGATAAATAATTAGACAAACAAGTGAAGATTTATGAAATAAAGATGCAATTAAAACTGTAATAATAAATGGTATGCATTTTTTCTTTTTTAAAAACGGATAAGATAAAAAAACTATGCCAATTGCTAAAGATTGTCTTAATCCAGAAAAGAAAACGCTGAAAGGAGCAATTGTCAAAAATAATGAGAGTGTTAAAAGCATATTTTTACTTTCATTTTTATATACGATTAAAATTGGAATTATAGATATTAAAGCAGAAATAATTATCATTACTCGAAAATCACTAAATAGTACATAAACAATTTTATTCAGAGCATAAAATAGAAATTCTCTATTATATAAGTTAAAAATATTGCTTATTGACTTAGTGGATAAATTATTAAATATATAATTGTAGTTTTTTAAATCAACACCACAATCAATACTTCTTAATGACAATAAAACAATAAAAATAATAAAGAATAAAGTCAAACATTTCTTATCCCATTTTTTCCCTTTTACTAAACCCAATACATATACTGCAAATGGTAATATAACTAATATAAAATATGGTAGCATTAAACTCACTCCTACTCATTTTTTAATAATATAAAATCATTTTTTATTCTTTTTTGGTTATCTATAATGCTATGGTTACTTAATGCATATTCTCTCATTTTTTTTGCATTATTTAATATTTCAAATTTATTGATAATCAAATTATTTATTTCTTTCTCAATGTCTTCGTAATTGTCAATAACTGATACACCAGGAATCCTTTTCATGTATTTAATTGATGAAATATTGTTTGGTCCAATTGCAACAGCTGAACTACCAGACTGTAGACAGTCTATTATTTTTGTTGAAAATGAATATTTTACAATATCGATTTGCCTTTTTTCAAATGATTCAACTTGCAAATTAAAATCTGCATTATTCATAACCTTTTTTATTTCATCATAGTCTTTTTTTCCAACAATAATAGAGCAATTTTCTATGTTCAATTTTTTTTTCAATTCTTCAGTAATAACCGTTCCTGTATATATTTCTAAAACAGCTTTTTGCTCATTTATACTATTATTCTTTTTTATTGCAATTCCAATTTTTTGCAAAGTTTTATCTCTACCATAAAGTAAATTCCCTGCATATATAAATTTTAACGGATCATTTAATTTTTTCTTTACTGGGTAATCAAAAGAGCATCCTTTATATAATAGTTCAATTTTTTTATTAAACATTTTTGAATAATCTTTAATCAATTCATTCGATATAGCATATATTTTATCGGCATTATTTATAACATCAGTAAATTCTTTTATCAATTTATTTTTTCTTAATATCGACATTTTATTTATTGAGCCAAAAACATCATCAGCAATAAAAAGTACTATTTTCGCATTTGTTGACTTTTTAATATAATGAATCATAGGTTTAAGCATAGCAACATTTGTCAAAAAAGAAAAAAATATATCAGGATTGGCCTCATTTATGAAATTCTTAAATTTTTTGTTAATCCATTTTTCTTTTCTATAAATATATTCCATAAACGGATATACAAAATTAATTCTTTTCTTGTGAATTAAATTGATATATTTATTATCATTGAAAGTCTTTTTTGTAGAGTCAAAGCAATTGATATTATGACCAATTTTTTCTTTTTCAAAAAAGTGAAATACCAACTCATCAGGTTTTATTTGAAAGTATTTTTTGCATACCTTATTATTGGGATTGCTATTTCTCATATATATGTTATAAAAAGTATCTTCTTTCCATGGAGCACCATTAAAAAAATTAGATAATGTATTTCCAAGTGAATTTGAATCATCCCACGAATTGTTTGAAAAAACCAACACTCTCATTTAGTATTCACCCCTTCAAATTATATATTTGTTTCATTATTTTTAATGAATTACTTAAAAAAAATTTTTTTATGCTGTTATAACTATTATTTTTTAATTTGTTGTATAATTCATGATTTTGATACAACATATTAAACTTTTCAATTAAATCATCAACATCATTTTTAATAATGAGACCATTTTCCCCGTCATTTATTATTTCTCGATGGCCTCTATTGTCTACTGCAATAACAGGTACTTCACATGCTAGCGCTTCTACTAGATTAATACCAAATCCCTCTCTAACACTTGATGCAATTAGTAAATTAGATATTTTTAACAATTTAGATATATCATCCCTATGTCCTAAAAAGAATACATTATCTATTTTATTGTCTCTTACATACTTTTGATAATATCCATTATATTCATCTTTTCCTGGTAGAAATAATTTTATCTTTTTATTATTCAATTGTTTCATCATATTTATTAGTAGTAGTTGATTTTTGTCAGGGCACAATCTTGCTGGATACACAATCACAAAATCTCCTTTATCTATTTTTAGCTCGCACTTCAATTTATTTTTTTCATAATCATTAATATTTAAATCAAATTTTTTAATATCTATTCCAACTCCAGGTACATATTGAATGTCACGACATCTTTTACTAAATTTCTTCTTAGCTAATTCATAGTCCTCAGTGTTGATAGTTATTAATGTATCAGTATATTTTGCCAAATACTTTTCTATTGGATAGAATAACATCCAATTAAGTAATGGTGCTCCTTTAAAGAAATGAAATCCATGAGCTGTATAAATCACTCTAGTACCATATTTTTTTCTTGCATGTTTTGCTGCAAGTCTTGCAACAACACTTCCCATTGGAGTATGGCAATGAATTATATCAAACTTTTCTTGATCAATTATCTTTTTTAATTGTTTAATTGCCTTAAGATTTTTTAATTTATAAGGACTTCTTTCAATACATATTTGATGTTTAACATCACAGTTAGGAAATTGTTCATCTCCGTTAGTAGCAACATGAACTTCCCAACCTTCATCGTGCATCATTTTAAGATATGGTAAATGAAAAGTTCTAATATGAACATCAACAGTTGCAACATATAATATTTTCTTTTTCATTTACCCATCTCCTCTATTTCTTAATTAATATTTTTGCAGGTATTCCAATAAATGTACTATTATCCTCTTCTATATTTCTAATTACTGTAGCTCCTGCACCTATTACATTATTATTACCAATCGTAATATTATTGATAACTGTAACTCCTGCACATATCCAAGTACTTTCACCTACTGTAACAGTTCCAGCTAAATGGCTTCCTGGAGATATATGTACATAATCATTTATTCTATTATCATGATCTAAAGAAACAGCTGTGTTTACAATACAATGTTTACCTACAATTGTTCCAGGATTAATAATAACCCCTGGCATAATAACAGTACCTTCTCCAATCACAACATCACTTGCAATAATTGCAGATGGATGTATTGCAGTATACCATTTTAAATTACTATATTTTTCAGCAAACATTTTTCTAACTTTATTACTACCTATTCCTATTACAAAATATTTATCTTGATAGTTAACTACTTCATTAATCTTACCAATTACTTTTCTTCCAAGATAGATTCCTTTTCCTTGAATTTCTTCATTATCATCTAAGAAACCTAATACTTCATCTCCACTTTTTAGAATAGACTCAGCAATAACTTTTGCATGTCCACCAGCACCTAATATTATTACTTCTTTTTGCATACTTTTTTCTTCCTTTCATCGTAAAGAAAAGTCATAGTTTGCGTTTTACCATCAGTAATACCTTCTCTACATAAAACAACTTTTATTGTTTTAAATATAACTTTTAAATCCATTTTAAATGTTAAATTATTAACATATTCTAAATCTAATTGAAATTTTTTATCCCAATTAACTAAGTTTCTTCCATTTACTTGTGCCCATCCAGTTAATCCTGGAGTAACATCATGTCTATGATGTTCTTCTTCAGTATAATAATCTAAATATTCTACAAGTAATGGTCTTGGTCCAATAAATGACATTTGACCAAATAAAATATTAAATAACTCTGGTAATTCATCTAGTGAAGTTTTTCTTAAGAATTTACCAAATTTAGTTAATCTTTTATCATCTGGTAATAATTTACCATTCTTATCTTTTTTATTAGTCATAGTTCTAAATTTGTATAAATGAAATATCTTTTCGTTTTTTCCTGGTCTAGCTTGTTTAAATATAGCAGGAAATCCCATAAATATTAAAACTAAAATATATAAAATAATAAGTAAAGGAGATAGAATAATAATACCTATTAAAGATAATATAATATCTAGTAATCCCTTGATGTATTTCTTATACATATTATTCCTCCTTTACTTATTTATTCAAAGCAACTCTTAATTACTTCTATAATTGTGTCTTGTTCTTCAGTTGTCATTTTATTATCACTTGGTAAGCATAATCCTCTTTCAAAGATATCCATACCGATATCAGTAGCAACTCCATCAATATAAGCATTAGTTTGAGCTCTACCATTTCCATTTCTAGTTACAAATGGATTCATTCTAAATATTGGTTGCATATGCATTGGTTTCCAAATTGGTCTTCCTTCTGCATTAATACTTGCTATTTTCTCTAATATCTCAGTTGGAGTAGACTTACCTTTTTCATGTTTATATAACGCTTTTTGTTCTCCTCTAACTTGTTCTCCCATTGCATCTTGATCAATTATCATACAACTTAACCAATAGTTAGGTTCACTATTTTTAAAGTCTATTGGATTCATTTTAACAGGTAAATCTTTTAGTCCTTCTTTGTATCTTTCATAGATTGCTTTCTTTTGAGCTATATGTTCTTCTAAGTGTGGAATTTGTCCTCTTACAACTCCAGCAATAACATTACTCATACGATAGTTATAACCAATTTCTTCATGTTGATACCATGCTGCAGCTTCTCTTGATTGAGTTGACCATTTTCTTGCTTTATTGGCAGCTTCTTCTGAATCAGTTAATAGCATACCACCAGAAGATCCTGTAATAATCTTATTTCCATTAAATGAAATACAGTTATAATTTCCAAATGTTCCTGTTTGTTTTCCTTTATATGTTGCTCCTAAAGACTCTGCTGCATCCTCTACTATAACAGCATTATGTTTTTTACATACTGCTTTTATTTCATCTATTTTTCCTGGAGTTCCATAAAGGTGAGCAACTACTACTACTTTTACTTCTGGATATAATTCAAATGCTTTTTCTAAAGCTACTGGATCCATATTCCAAGTATCATATTCAGTATCAATAAATACTGGTACTCCACCTTCATATACAACTGGATTTACTGTTGCAGCAAAAGTCATATCAGAACAGAAAACTTTATCTCCTGGTTTTACTCCAGCAAGTTTAACTGCTAAATGAAGTGAACTTGTTCCACTTGCTAAAGCAACTGCATATTTACATCCTACTTTTTTACAAATTTCTTTTTCTACTTCATTAATATTTGCTCCAACTGTACTCATCCAATTTGTTTCATAAGCTTCTTGTACATATTTGATTTCTTCTCCATGCATTGTTGGAGATGATAACCAAACTTTTTTCTCTAATGGTTTAATTTCTTTTGACATAAATTACTCATCAACCTTTCTATCACCCTTATCAACTGTATAAGTTGGTACTATTTTAGCAACCATATCTTTAATATCATCATTATTCTTATATGATGCTTTTATTAAATCATCTAAATCATTCATGAATTTTTCATAATTCATTCTAATAGGTTTACCTATATGAATTAATTTATT
>AUXO010431424.1_pt1 | contig 11500 bp, 17 predicted proteins | sample 768731 | NCBI WGS metagenome assembly AUXO01 (sample SAMN02715735, study PRJNA202380) | gut metagenome | biome: sheep rumen | host: Ovis aries | place: New Zealand: Palmerston North | reverse complement strand
TTAAGAATTATTGCCCTTAAAGATTTTTCCGATGTTAAAAAAGGGGATATTGGAGGTTTAATTCAAAATGAGTCTAATCTTTCACAAAACGGAGACTGTTGGGTTTATAATAATGCTAGAGTTTATGGAAATGCTAGAGTTCTTAATAATGCTGTAATTTCGGATAATGCTCGAGTTTACAAAAATGCTCAGATTTTTGAGAATGCTTGTGTTTCCGGAAATGCGAAAGTTACTGAAAATGCTTATATCTCTGGGGATGCTAAGATTTTTGGTAATGCTCAAGTTTATGATTACGCTCGGGTTTATGGAAGAGCTAAGATTTATGAAGATGCTTGTATTGTAGGAGATACTTGGATTAAAGGAAATGCAGAGATTTTTGGAAAGGCCTGTGTTTCTGAAAATGCTCAGGTTTTTGGAGAGGCTAAGGTTAGTGGAAATATTGAGGTTTGTAAATATGCTAAGATTTCTGGGAATGTAAGATTGTGGTCCTCTATGTACGTTCCTATTGATACTTCTATAAAAAATAATAAAGACTTTACAATGTTTATTGCTACTACTAAAACTAGAACAGCATATATATTTCCAGGTACCTTTGAAGATATAGAAGATTTCATCCCTACTGCTGAAGAAAACTATATCAATAATCTACAAATAATCAGACAACTTCATGGAAAAGAAATATAAAACTGTACCAGAAGGCGATATGTTAAGAATTATTGCTTTAAAGGATTTCATTGAGGTTAGAAAAGGAGATAGAGGAGGGTTGATAGAAAAAGAAGAAAACCTTTCCCAAGAAGGAAATTGTTGGATTTATAATAATGCTTGTGTTTCCGGAAATGCTCGTGTTTCTGATAATGCCATAGTTTCCGAAAATGCTAAAGTTTATGAAAAAGCTCAAATTTCTGGATTTGCTTCGGTTTGGGGAAATGCGGAAATTTATGGAAGAGCTCAGGTTTATGGGAACTCTAGTGTTTGTGGAAGTTCAAAGATTAGTGGGGATGCTGAGATTTACGAAAATGCTTGGGTTGGTGAACATGCTGATATTCGAGGAAATGCTAGAATTTATGGTGATACTAAAATCTTTGAAAAGGCTTGGGTTTGTGAAAATGCCTGTGTTTGTGGAGCGACTGCGGTTTTTGGAAGTGCTGGGATTAAAGGAAATGTAAAACTTTGGTCTACTACGAGTTTATATGCTACTGCTCCTATAGCTGCTACTTCTGTTATAGAAAATCACAAAGATTATATAATAATTGTTACTGGAAGAGAGTTTCGTGTAATTTCTCTTAAGAACAAGGACATTAATAAATATATTGGAGGGGACTATATTAAAAACATACAAATAATCAGACAGCTTTATGGAAATGAAATATAAAACAATGCCGGAAGGCAACATGTTAAGAATTATTGCTCTTAAAGATTTCTCTGATGTTAAAAAAGGTCAGTTAGGAGGATTAATAGAAAAAGAAGACAATCTTTCACAAATAGGTGATTGTTGGATTTATAATGATGCTCAAGTTTATGGTAATGCTAGGGTTAGTGGGCATGCGGAGGTTTATGGGAATGCTAGGGTTTATGGGAATGCTTGTGTTTGTGGAGACGCTTTTGTTGGAGGAAATGCAGAGGTTTATGAAAGAGCAAAAGTTTTTAATAGCGCCTACATTCACGGAAATGCTGTGGTTAGTGGAAATGCTCAAATCTATGGATATTCTGAAATTTGTGAATCAGCTACGGTTTGGGACAATGCTAAAGTTTATGGGAATGCGGAGGTTTTTGGACATGCTGTGGTTTCTGGTAATGTGAGGGTTTGTGGACGGGCTAGAGTTTGTGACGAGGCTGAAGTTTCTGGAGATATAAAACTTTGGTCTACTGAGAACTCTTACGTTGTTACTTCTATAAAAAACAACAGAGACTATATAATATTTGGAATTAGAGATAACTTTCATATATTTATTGGTGATTCCCTCAATAATATAAAAACAATTAGACAGATTTATGGGAAAGAAATATAAAACCAAAAAAGATCCTGAAACTGGATTACTAAGAATTATTGCCCTGAAAGATTTCTCTGATGTTAAAAAAGGAGACGAAGGAGGATTGATAGAAAAAGAAAACAATCTTTCACAAAAAGGAGAGTGTTGGGTTTATAAAGATGCTAAAGTTTGTGAATATGCTAGAGTTTACAGAAATGCTAAGGTTTGTGGAAAGGCCTGTGTTAGTGATTGTGCTAGTGTTTACGGAAAAGCTATAGTTTCTGAAAATGCTAAAGTTTGCGGAATTTCTGAGGTTTATGGATGTGCTAGAGTTTATGAAAATGCAATAATTAGTAAAGAAGCTGAAATTTGTGGGGCTGCTGAGATTTTTGGTAATGCTCAAGTTCGTGGAGCTAGCGTGACTGAGGGTGCTTGGGTTAGTGGAAATGCCCAGGTTTGTAGAAGGACTATGGTTTCTGGAGCTGCTGAGATTTCTGGTAATGCAAAAATTTGGTCTACTAATGGCGCCTATATTCATGATACTTCTATGGACAATAGTAAAGACTATGTAATGCTTACTACTAGAGATAGAAAAATAGCATTTATTATAATAAGTGGGATGATAGATGATATTACTTTTACCACAACTGCATTAGATTATATCACAAACATAAAAACAATTAGACAGCTTTATGGAGAAAAAATATAAAACAGAGTCGGATCCTAGTGGATTATTAAGAATAATTGCTTTAAAGGATTTCTCTGATGTTAAAAAAGGAGATAAGGGAGGATTAATCCAAAATGAGGCTAATCTTTCCCAAGAAGGAGATTGTTGGATTTATGAAGATGCTCAAGTTTCTGGTAATGCTCAGGCCTATGGAGATGCTTGTATTTTAGGACATGCTAGGGTTTCAGGTTTTGCGAAGGTTTATGAGAAGGCTAAAGTTTTTGATGAAGCTATGGTTGGAGGACATGCTAGGATTTGGGGAAATGTTCAGATAGGAGAAAATGCTAAGGTTTATGGAAGAGCCCAAGTTTCTGAAAATGCTAGTATTTACGGAAGTGCTCTGGTTCATGATAATGCTAAGGTTTATGGAAGAGCTCAGGTTTTTGGATGGACTAATATTTATGATAATGTTAGTGTTTATGGAGAAGCTAGGATTGGTGGAGTAATAATTCTTAACCGACATCCCCGTATTCAAGGAAAGATAAAACTTTGGGCTACTATGTACTCCTATATTGATACTTCTATAGAAAATAATAAAGACTATGTAATGCTTGTTATTAGTGATAGAAATATAGTAGTTGTTGCTAAAGACATAACAGAATCCCAAATATCTCTTCCTAGTCAGACTGAGGATATTACTGCTTTTACTATAACTGCACTAGATTATATAGAAAACGTAAAAACCATCAGACAGCTTTATGGAGAAGAAGTATAGAACAGAAAAAGAAGGCAGTATGTTGAGAATTATTGCTTTAAAGAACTTCTTTGGTGTCAAAAAAGGAGATATCGGAGGATTGATAGAAAAAGAAGAAAATTTATCACAAGAAGATATTTGCTGGGTTTATCCTAATGCTGTGGTTTGTGGAAATGCTAGGGTTTTCGAAAATGCTAGGATTGAGGGAAGTGCTCAAGTTTATGGAGAGGCTAGGGTTTATGATAATGCCAGGATTTTCGGAAATGCCGTTATTGCTGGAAAAGCAAGAGTTTTTAATAATGCCGAGGTTTCTGGAAATATAAAACTCTGGTCTACTGAAAACTCTTACTTTTTTACTTCTATAAAAAAAGATAGTAAAGATTATGTAATACTTGGAATTAAAAAAGATTTCTATACAATTTCTCTTTCTAATAACATTAAAGAAGATTATCTTAAAAACATACAAACAATTAGACAACTTTATGAAGAAAAAATATAAAACAGAGCCAGAAGGTGGTATGTTAAGAATTATTGCCCTTAAAGATTTTTCTGATGTTAAAAAGGGTGATAGGGGTGGGTTGATAGAAAAAGAGTCTAATCTTTCACACATAGGTGATTGTTGGGTTTATGATGAGGCGAAGGTATATGAGGATGCTGCGGTTTCCGGTAATGCTAAGGTTTTTGATAATGCTGAGATTCATGGGAGTGCTTATGTTTGTGGATATGCTCAGGTTTCTGATAATGCAAAGGTTTATGGAAGAGCTCTAATTTATGAAAGCGCTAAGGTTTCTGAAAATGCTGAGGTTTATGGATATGCTAGGATTTTTGGAGAGGCTTATATTTACGGAAAGGCAATGGTTTGTGGATATTGTTGGATTAAGGGGAAGGCTAGGATTTATGGAGATGCAAAACTCTGGACCTGGATTATAGGATCGTGCATTTCTGCCTCTATAAAAAATAATAAAGATTATGTAATGTTTGGAGACAGAAAAAAGTTCTTTATTGAAAAAGTTGAAGATATTACCGAAATAGACTATATCAAAAACATAAAAACAATTAGACAGCTTTATGGAGAAGAAATATAAGACAAGACTAGATCCTAAAACTGGATTATTAAGAGTCATTGCTCTAAAGGATTTCGCTAATGTCAAAAAAGGAGACGAAGGAGGTTTAATAGAAAAAGAAGAAAATCTCGACCAAAAAGGTGATTGTTGGGTTTTTAGAAGCGCTAGGGTTTGTGATAATGCAACAGTGTCTGGAAATGCCCAGATTTATGATGGTTGTGTTGGTGGAAATGCTAGGATTTGTGGATGCATTTGTGCTGCGGTTGAAGCAAATAAAATTTCTGGAAATATAAAACTTTGGTCTACTACTGGAATATCTTGGGTTAATTCTTCTATAAAAGATAGTAAAGATTATGTAATATATGTTATTAAAAGAGATTTCTATACAATCGTGCTTTCTGACATTTATTATGTCTCTGAAGGGAACTATATCAAAAACATAAAAACAATCAGACAGCTTTATGGGAAAGAAGTATAAAACCAAAAAAGATCCTAAAACTGGATTTATTGCCCTGAAAGATTTCTCTAATGTTAAAAAAGGAGATAAAGGAGGATTGATAGACAATGAAGACAATCTCTCACAGAATGGTGATTGTTGGGTTTATGAGAATGCTAGGGTTGAAGGAGATGCTATGGTTTTTGGGGATGCTAAGGTTGAAGGAAATTCTGAAATTAAGGGACGTACTAATGTCTATTCCCATGCCAAAATTTCTGGAAATGTAAAACTTTACTCTACTAAAGTATCTTGGGTTACTTCTTCTATAAAAAATAATAAAGATTATGTAATACTCGCTACTGAAAAAGAGTTTTGTATATTTTCTAGTAATGTTGAAAAAGAAGATCTTACTGCAACTGCATTAAATTATATCAATAACATACAAACAATCAGACAACTTTATGGAAGAAGTATAAAATTTGGCTTTCCCTAACAAACTAGAATTATAACATAAGATCTTTTATAGAGATCTTATTTTTTTTTGCAAATCCCAAATGAAAAACGAAAGCAGATAATATCTTATATATAGAAAAAGTTAAACTTTATGAAAAATAGATTTTTTAAAAAAGAAGTAAAAAAGTTATTAACAGAAATAGAAAAGGAGGTAATAGTATGAAAGCATTTTTAATTCTTATTCTGGCTATAATGATTGCGGCTCTTCCATGTATCATTATATATCTTGCAGAGAACTGGAGAAGACTCATTTGGGAAAACAGAGGAAGAGTTTTTCGTGTAGTAAAAGAAAAAGATATGTATTATCCAGAGAAAAGATTTCTTTGGTTCTTTTCTGTAAGAATGAAAACGTCTTATGATGAGTATAAAAGATATCGGAGTAAAGAAGCAGCTACGGATTATATTCGAGAGTTCCTACAAAACCTTAAAGAAGAACAAATTACAAGAAATGAATTTATTGATTTCTCACATCAAATCTCAGACCCAAAAATGCTGTTAGAGAATAGAGAGTTAGAAACTAAAAGAGTTGATAATATTAAACTTGACAAACAGGAGTTAAAATACAAGAAAAAAAATGAAGGCTCGATTATTTAAAAAGCTTTTCAGTAAACTACATGTTATTGATGTTATAGGGCTTAGTAGTCCTTCCCTCTTAAAAAGACTTAATATGATCTCTCTTAAACACAAAAGAAGGGTGATTCGAATAGTAAAGAAATCGTATTCAAAAGAGTAATAAAATTAAAACTAAAAATTATGGGATGTGATATTCATTTGTGCGTAGAAAAGCGCAGAACAAAAGGTTGGTTTAGAGATTTTAAACCGAAACCATATTCTCCTGAGTGGGAAAAGATACTTGAACAACTTAATCAGAATCCTGAATGGTTATCTTGTAATATTTCATCAGAAAGACCTTGGAGCCAAAGGCACTATGGAGTGTTTGCAAAATTGGCAGACGTAAGAAACTTTGATAATTTAGAGCATCTTCCACTTAGAGGTTTTCCTAACGATGCATGTTTCTTTACACTTTGTGAGTATGCCCGTAGAATTGTTCCAGATTCTGAGTATGATGAAGATAACTATAAGACTATCCCAGAATCAAGGGCAAATGAATATATTAAGAAGGGTTACTCAAAAGAAATAACCGTCCAGAATGTTCCACGTAGCTGGAAAGATTGGAAGTTTGTAACAGACTCAGATTATCATAGTCCTAATTGGTGTACTTTAAAAGAACTTGAAGATGCCGTGAAGGAGATCTTTTATGAAGAAGAAGTAGGAGATTATGTTGAGTTCTCTGAAGAATGGCTTGCTCTAATAGGTTATATGAAGGGTCTGGAAATGGCAGGATTTGAAACTAGATGTGTATTTTGGTTCGACAATTAAAGAAAGGAGATTAAAATGAAACCACAGAACCCATATAAAGATTGCGAACAATATTCTCGCATGCTGGGCTGGGACGAAGGATATGAAACTTGCGCCAACCAACCTATCTCAGAACAAGAAGGATGGATTGATTTTAATTCCCAACATCCAACAGAAGACGGATATTACCTTGTAGAAACACCAGATTTTTACAAAAACTGCGAATTCATAGTTGCAGAGTGGGATAATCGTGCAGAATGTTTTTACGAAGAAGCGTTTGATAATCCAATTGAAGTAAGAAAATACAAACTAATATACACAACATAAAAAAAGATGATGAAACAAGAAGATATACAATTATTATTGAAAGACCTTTGTTCAAGGTTGCCTTACGGAGTGATAATCTACTCGAAAGAATATGAGGAAGCCAATTATCGTAAACACTACTTACAAAGGTTATTTAATATTAGTGCAGGGCGTCGTATGAAAGTCACTTGTGTTGACGTAGATGATTATCCTGACCCTAAACGTAGAGAACATAAACTGGAATTATGCAGACCTTATCTTCGTCCAATGTCAAGTATGACTAGAGATGAGGTAGAGGAACTCAAAAGTAAGTGTATTCATACTGAGACAGAAGAAGATTGGGAAGGCGTCCGCTGTGATTCTTGGGGCATAGAAATTTTAGATAAGTATGACACAAGAAACAGATATAATCAAATTGATGCTGTATCTTATATCAATATGGATGCTATTGATTGGCTTAATGCTCACCATTTTGATTATCGTAACCTCATAGAACGTGGATTGGCATTGCCTGCACCAGAAGGCATGTACAAATTTTAAATCGTTAAAGTAGAAAAATATAAAACAAGAAGATAAAATGAGTAAAACAAAATTAGTGCCTTTTGATATTGAGAAGGCGAAGAACGGGGCCAAAGTGGTTACCCGAGACGGACTGCCTGCGAAAATAGTGGATTATCCTATAAAAAACGAGGATTGCCCAATTTTAGGTCTTGTACTAATTGATGGTAAAGAGTTTCCTTTGCTTTTCACAGAGACTGGAAATCATTATAATAACTCAGAAAGCTGTTATGACCTCTCTATTGAAGAAGAAGTTGAGGAGGATGATTCGGATTACGACCCATATAAAGCAACAGTTGAATCTATTGCTGATATGGTTGAAAAATACTCTGAATTGCAAACCCTCGAAGAATTAAAACACTTCTATAACAATGTCAAGGTTAAATGCAGAGAAGCTATTGAATACGACAAAAAGTGGTGTAAAAAGCAAGATGAAAAGCCTACTAATAATAAACCCAAGTTCAAGGTAGGTGATGTGATGAGAACTCTGAAAGAAGCCAAAGCTGATATTATAGAAGGTTTGCCTGTAGTTGTGTCTATTGATGATGTTAATTATCATTGTAACAATGAGACGATTGCCATCAAAGACCAGGATGATTATGAGTATCCTCCAATGAATCGTCTTGAAATAAATCCAGACAAATGGTATGTTTGTACACGTTTAACTTACTCAGTAGATGATAGAATTTGTTTTCAGAAAGATTTCAAATACTTGGGAGCTGACATTCTTAAATATGATTTAGGATTCGTGGATTGGGAATATTCATTCTATTTCCGTCCTTGGACTATACAAGATGCAAAAGACGGTGATGTACTTGCTGTTAATAATGAGGTATTCATTTATGCACACAAAAAACAAATGTATCCTATTGCTGTTGCACACTGCTTTGTAAATAGTGCTGGTGGTTTTTATCTTGATGGTGAATTTGGATATAAAGAATATGAAAAAATATCTCCAGCAACCAAAGAACGACGGGACTTCTTATTCCAAAAAATGAAAGAAGCAGGATACGAGTGGGATCCTGTCAAGAAAGAGCTGAAGAAGATTGAGAATGAAGAGAATGAAGAAAGGTCAGCACGTATGACTAACCGAGAACTTGCGCTCTGGCTTAGGAGTTGTCCAGAGGAATTCAGAGAATGCAAGTATTTACCAGAAAATACAATTTGTTATGCATTTTCCTATCGTGAAGAGGATGCGGATAAGCCAGTAGAAGACTTTTTTGCTATTCGTCAAAATGGAGGAGCATGGCAAGAACCTCTAATCGAATTGTAATAATTAAAATACAATACAAATGAAGAAGTACAAAACAATATTCGACGAAAAACGAAAATTGTATAGAATAGAAGCTTTGAGAGATTTTGGTGATGTAAAAAAAGGTCAGTTAGGGGGCTTTATTGCCAAAGAAGAGAATCTGTCACATGAAGGGGACTGTTGGGTTTATAAAGACGCCGTGGTTTTTGATAATGCTTGTGTTTCTGAAAATGCCAAGATCTATGACCAAGTAAAAGTGTATAATAATGCTCGTGTTTATGGTGAAGCTCAGATCCACGATACTTCAAAAATTAGTATTAACGCTAATGTTTATGGTAATGCTAGTGTCTGGGGAAACAGCTGGATTTATGAAGATGCAAAAGTATACGACAATGCTCATATATTTTCTTCTTCTGTTGGCGGCTCCGCACAAGTATTTGAAAACGCTGTTGTGCATTATGGTCCTAGTATTGAAGAACATGCCCAAATCAAAGGAAAGGCAATAGTCTGTGGTTTAGCAGAAATATTTGGTGATGCTATTGTAGCTAAGAAAGGCGATTACTTAGTGCTTCATAAGTGGTGGTCTGACCAATATCAATACATTACCTGGACCAGGAGTAATGATAAATACAAGGATGGAGCTTTCTATGGAACTGCTGAAGAATTTTTAGATTACAGAGAGAAATATAGTATGATGTTCGCTAGTAATTACGAACAAATTGTAAAGTACGTTAATGAAATAGCAAGAAAAGTAGAATCATGAAAACATTTAACGATTTAAAAATAGGAGACAAAATCTACTTTGTTGATTTTGATACAGATAAAGGAGTCAATTCCGCTTATGCAGCAGAAGTTATTAGTCTCAAAAGAATATCGGAAGAAACCATAAAGATAACATGTAGACATCAAACAAATAAGATTGAAGAATATTCAGTGTATGGTTGTTTAACTTCATCAAACTGGATGGGAGATACAAAGTTCTTTGCTTCAAAAGACATAGCTATATCAAATATTAAATGCTTGGTTGAAAGAGCAAAAGAAGACCTATATGAAACCCATAAATTATTGGGAAAAGTGAAAGAATTAAAATAATTAGAAAGGAAAAAAGAAGTATGAAAACAGCGAAGTCTATTGACAGCAATAGTGATTCACATAAAATCACTAAGTCTATGTATACAGTTCAACCTAAGACCAAGGATGAATTAGAGAAGATTATTGAGGACACTATTAAAGAAAAAGGTTTTAATTGTGATCTAAATTTCATCGATACGTCTCTGATAACCAATATGAGTAGGTTATTTATGGGGTCTGATTTTAATGGGATCATCTCCAAGTGGGACGTCTCGAATGTCACGAATATGAGTGAAATGTTCTCAGAATCAAGTTTCGAGGGGGACCTTCATGAATGGGATGTGTCTAATGTTGTGAATATGTACTCAATGTTCTGGGCATCTTACTTCAATAGTGACATCGCTAATTGGAATGTCTCTAAGGTAATAGACATGAGATCTATGTTCGCTGAATCCGAATTTAACCGTGATATATCAGGGTGGTATGTATCTAAGAATGCACTTTTATACGGGATGTTTGAACGAACATATCTTAAGAAAAATGGTACCCTTCCTAACTGGTATAAGTGGCATCCTAATAAATAAAGATCAAAATGAATAATAAATAATTAAGGATATGAAAACAAAATTAGTGCCTTTTGATATTGAGAAGGCTAAAAATGGAGCAAAAGTGGTAACACGATGTGGTCAACCAGTAAGGATAGTAAAGATTTATGACGTAAAAAACAAGCGTTATCCACTCATTGCTGATATAATATATGGACAGGAAGAATCCATACAACGCACTTTTACAAAAGAAGGAAAAGTTATTTTTGACAGCAAAGTGGATAATGATAGTGACCTTTTCATTGAGGAAGAAAGTGAGAATAACTCTAAAAATGAAAATAAAAATATGAAAACAAAGTTAATTCCATTTGACCTTGCAAAAGCCAAAGCAGGGGCAAAAATAGTTAATAGAGACGGCAATTCTATTAGAATTGTATGTGATGATGTAATCTCAGGAGTGGAAGGATTTAGTCTTCTCGTACTTGAAAAAGTAAAAGGAAAAGAGCGTCCATATCTCTGTAGAAAAAATGGTAAAGCTAATTTTTTTAACGAGTCTAGTGAGGCTGTAGGAGATCTTTTTATAGAAGAAGAGGGAGTCACTCAACTTAAAAAGAAAGAGCAAGGAGAACATAAGTCTATCAATAATATTAAGCCCAAATTCAAGGTAGGCGATTATATTGTTAATGACTCTGTTAATATGAGGGGTAAAATAGTCAAACTTACCGACCATTCTTATCAGTTCAGCTCTGGGAAATGCATTCCTTTTGAAGATAATAGGACTCGTTTATGGGAGGTCGCTAAAGATGCGAAACCCGGAGATGTCCTTGCCTCAGAGTATTGGGACGACATTCTTATTTTTAAGCAAATAGATGATCGGGTCGGGTTCTCATCCTATTATAACATAAACCAGAAAAGAAACAGTAGTTGGGTTAATGACTATTTTCAACCAGCTACTAAAAAACAGCGTAAACAGTTATTCCAAAAAATGAAAGAAGAAGGGTATGA
>AUXO010341875.1_pt1 | contig 11501 bp, 8 predicted proteins | sample 768731 | NCBI WGS metagenome assembly AUXO01 (sample SAMN02715735, study PRJNA202380) | gut metagenome | biome: sheep rumen | host: Ovis aries | place: New Zealand: Palmerston North | reverse complement strand
TCAAGGTCTATGTGAAAAAACACTTTTTGCATTTTTTATTCCTGAGCTGTATTGTAGGTAATGCTAATTCGTTCAAGACTTTCATCTTCATTCAAAAGATAGGCATCGAGTGTAATAGTGCTGTCTGCATCGTCGTCTGTAGAGTAAACAATTTCTATATCGCTTCCCGGCCAGTCTGGTAGTCTAAATTGTGCGCGGTTTTGTTCATCAAGAACATATTCATAGTTGCTTTCATACAAAGGAATTCCTTGCGAAGAACTAACAGAAATTTCGTATCTAAAAACCGGAGTCTCTGTATGAACAATTATATGTCGTGCTGAAATAGCCATAAATGAACTTTCTTCATACGAAAGTTGAATGCGACCCTTGTTTTCTCCAGTATAAATAACTGCTTGACTTGTTTTTTTCTGAGCAAAAGATTTTGGTCTTAACAGTAGGGTGGGAACAATAACTAAAAGACTTGCAATTAAAATTGAAATGCCAACAGTAAGAGCACTTCGTATCAATGTTTTGCGTGATGGTAAAAGAGATTTTGTGTTTGCATTTATAGTGTCACTTGCAAGAACTCTCAAAGCAATAATTATGCGCATCCAGAGTGTGAGGGGAATCGAAAGCATTAAAGCGGTTAGAACCGTTCCAGTAAAAGAAGTGTAGGCTGCTGAACGCAAATTTTCTGTCGGTGCATGCTGAACAATATGCAAAAAGTAAGGAGCAAAAGGAAGCAGCATTAGCGGGAATGTAAGAATAAGAAAGCTTGGTTTTCTTACTTTTCTTGTTACAAGCGTAATGATGTAAAGAATTCCGAAAGGAAAAACAAGACTTATGTCTACAAAACTGCAAAAGATAAGACAGAATGCAGCTAAAATATAGGTTGCGTATCCCAAAACAGAAAAAGAAATTCGCCAGCGCATTCGTATTTGCATGCACAGTACAACCATTGCACATAAGAGTGTGCTCAATACTTTTGCTTCAATGATGTAGAGATTGTCTTTAAGGCAACTCCATATTCCACTGAACATAAACAAAAGAAGTGAAAGTAAGGCAAGCAGTGCAGGAAAGGTAAACCACGTACGTGCAAAATCTTTTTTTAAAGCAACATTTTTACTGGAATCAGAAAAGTTTGAAAAGGCAAGGGTAATAAGCATAAAGGTAACAATAACAATGTGTCCCACTACAAACAAAAATTCATTTGTCCACAGCGTTACTTCACCTGCTCTTACTGCAGTGTAGTGATTGTCCCACTGGTCACTTCTCATTGTGTTTATGGTTAAAGCTGTCTGGGCAAGAAAGTCTGCTGTTTTTGAATCAGCTGGAGCAGAAATGCCAATAGAAGCAAGTTCTGCATTCAAAAAAAGCGACAGTCTTTTTCCTCCGTCTAAGAGAGACAGCCTGTATAAAAGCATAAGGTTTCCAGGAAAGGTAGGTGAACAATGAGCATTTTTGCTTGCTTCCATAACCGCTTGACTTAACCACAAGGGAGCAGTCTTTCCATCTGAACCGGGAATTACCTGCATTAGAGGAGATTCTTCATAAATAACAGCACAGACTTTATCTTCGTCTTCAATGTTGTAAGTGTATACTTCTGAACCTTCAATGCGAGTTGTACTTGCTGCGGCTTCAATATCTGCTTCGTCTGCACAAAATAAAACAAGAATCTCGTCGCTTAATTTAAGTTTCTGGAGGTTTTCAAGAAAAGCATCAATAAAATCTGGATGTAAAGAAGCAAAATCTTGGGTAAATACAAAAACTGTTGATTTTATTTCACTTGGGGGTGCAGAAAGTGGGGGTATTGTGACGATAATATTCTGAGGGAATGTTGTTTGATCTGCAGTGACAAGACTCTGCAAGGTAAAGTCAAATCCTGAAGAATGCAATCGCTCTGCAAGTTCTTGTGTTTGTGCAATTCCATCAATACTTTGTCCATTCAAAAAGCTAAGGGGAATGCATAAAAAGAGGAGCAGTGCTAGTGCGGTACGCAACCTTGTCATGCATATTATTGTATAGCATAAAACTAGCCGTTGCAAGTACGGTATACATGTTTACAATATAGAAAACATGATGTATAATATAAAAGAAAGGAGTTGTGCTGGCATATGGGATCCGAAAAGAAATTTACATTGGATTTACCGCTCAAGGTAATTCTTACGGAGGAAGGTTCATCTCATTTTATAAGCCACAAGAAGAAACTGTTACGATTTAGACTTGCAGATAATGTCGAAGAGTACGGCATTGCTCTGGAGCATTTTTCTCCTTCTTCAGTCCAGAACATGATTCTGGTTGATTACATCTCTAAAATTGAAATTTCCATGCCTGAATTTGTTTCTCGTCGTCAAGAAATTATGGATCTTTCCAAACTGATTGTTTTTTCAATTCTCTACAAACAGTTTGATCGCCAAATTTTTGATGCTCTTATTCAGTGCGATTGTGTTCGTCGTCATAACCGTTCAAACCCAGGACAGTTGATTGACGAAAGAACCAAAATGTCAGATAAGCAGTTGCGTCAAGCGCTTTCTACAAAAAACAATACCATTCAGAATGCACGACAAACCATTCTTGACCCCGTGTGGAAGGGCATTATGGCTAACCGAGACTACACTCCTGAAGAGCGCAACATCTTTTTGCTTATGACCGAAAAGTACCTTAACCGTCTGAGCCTTATGAACTGGTATATCATTACCAAATTCTACAAAACAGACGGCTTCGGAGAAATTTTAAGCGCCATTCGTGCAAAACTTGCAGAATACATGGACAAGTCAAAAGTTGCTGAATATATTTCGGTAATGGTTATGGAACTTGCCCTTAACTGCGAAAATACCAACATGAAAAAAGAAGCGCGTCATCTGTATCAGGGAATTGAAAATTCTGACACACTTATTTACGATCCAGAAATTCGTTCTAAAATTGTTCAGGAATTAAAACGTAAACATGAAGTGGTTTTCCTTTCATGGAAATTAGGTGGCGGTTCTACTGCAATTGGTACACAGGGAAAACTGCAAATTACGCTTTACAACAAAGACGACGACTTCCAGGAAGCAAAAGAAAATATTGAAAACAAGATGTCTGCAGACCTTAACAAAAAGTCCCTTATTGACTTCTACCGTCAAATGCCAGAAGGCGAAGAAGGTACCGATTTAGGTTTGTACTATCTTTCATATCTTGATGATGCCTGTAAGAAAGTTAACGTTAAATTTGATTCTCTGGTTAACCAGTTTAGTTCCAGCGATCTAACCGTTATTACCCTTACATTTAATTTCTAGCGCCATGCAAAAAAACGCATCTCTGTCACTGTCAAAACTCATTTTTTCTGCACTGACGGGTGCGTTTATGGCCTTAGCTTTTTTTTCCTGTGCTCAGAATAGCGCTGGCATTTCTGCAATCGATGCTGCTGTTATTTTTGATTATGCAGATGAAACTTCGCTTCCTTCCGTAACACTTTCGGTTTTTGTTCAGCCTACCTACGATGCAGAACGAGTTGCAAGCGTAAGCATTGAACATCTTGAAAGCGGATACACATGGACTCAAAACACTCCACAAATTATTCCTGCTCGCAATGCAAAGTCTTGGGCTGGTTACCGCAATTTTTGTCCTGTGCAAGGTCAAGAACTTCCTATAGGAAAATATGAATGTCGTTGTACCGATGCCGCTTCTGAAACTGCCTCTGCAGCTTTTGTTGTTACTTATCCACAAGAACTGCTTTCTCTTTCGCAAAGTCAAGCAGAAACATTTTTAAAAAGCACAGCTGTTACTCGTTATACTGCTTTATACGATTCAGACGGAGTGCTTATTTATTTTGGCGATGAAGATTTTGACATTAGTAAGTATGCAACGGCACGAACAAAGCGCACTGTTCTTTCTTGTTACGAGGGAACACTACAGTGTATGTTAAGCAGAGAAAATCTGCATTAAAATAAAAAGGAGCAAAGTGTGTCAGAAACAACAGAACCACCTTCCGCAGACAATTTTAGACGAACGGTTAAAACCTATGTTATTCGTGCGGGAAGAATGACTGAAAATGAAAAGCGCAATTACACTGAACTTAATCAAGTATGGTGTATTCCTTTTGAACACAGAACACTTAATTTTACTGAAATTTTTGGAAACACAAACCCCGTTGTTTTGGAAATTGGTTTTGGTATGGGAGCCGCAACAGCTCAAATTGCAAGTGAACATCCAGATATAAATTATCTTGGTCTTGAAGTTCATGTTCCTGGAGTAGGAAAACTCTTGGGAGAAATTAAACGTCTTCAGTTAAAAAATGTCTACATTATCGAACACGATGCCCTTGAAGTTCTAGAAACAATGATACCTGACAATTCCCTTGAAGGTATACATGTCTTTTTCCCAGACCCTTGGCCTAAGAAAAAACATCACAAAAGACGACTTATGCAACGCCCCAACACTAATTTGATGGCACAAAAACTGGCTTACGGTGGCTACTTGTATTTTGCAACAGACTGGGAAGAATACGGTCAACTGGCACTTGAAGAACTGACACAAACAGAAAGTTTGCACAATCGCTACGAAGCTTTTGCACAAAAAGAAAGTTGGAGACCACGCACAAAGTTTGAACAAAAAGGCATTGACGCAGGTCGCAGTATTTACGAATTATATTTTCTTAAAGACGAACAGGAGTAATTTTTATGGACTTGTTTGAGGCTTCTCGCGTACAGGAACTTGAACAGTTAATTGTTCGCTACCAAGATTCTTATTATAACGGAGAAAGTGAAGTCTCTGATGCTGAATTTGATCTTCTGTGGGATGAACTAAAACGTCTTGATCCTGCGAATCCCATTTTGCATAGAGTGGGAGCAGATAACGGTTCTTTTGCAAAAGCATCTCATGTTATGCCTATGGGAAGCCAAGAAAAAGCAGCTAACCCCCAAGAGTTTATGGCATGGGCTCAAAAACATGTTTATCCTGAATACTTGGTTGAATACAAACTTGATGGCGCAAGTCTCGAACTGCAATATCGTGATGGTCTTTTAGTACAAGCGGTTACTCGTGGCGACGGAACAACGGGAGATGTCATTACCGAAAATGCGAAAAAAATGCATGGAGTTATGACAGCTTTATATGTTGGTGCAAAGAGAGATTCTTTTACAGGCGGCGTTCGTGGCGAAGTAATTATGCGTCACCAAATTCACGACAAACATTTTCCTGACAAAGCAAATTGTCGCAATGCCGCAAACGGTTTAATGAAACGAAAAGACGGAAACGGAAGTGAATACCTTGATGTAATAGCATACGATGTTTGGTCAACAGAAGGAAACCAACCCTATGCAGACGAAGAAGAAAAATTAGCATGGCTTACCCAACGCGGCTTTACTGCAGTTCCTCTCTATATTGCTCATTCTGCAGAAGAAGTAATTTCTTACCGCGAAAAAGTTATGCAAGAAAGAAAAAATCTTGACTATGACATTGACGGACTTGTTATAAAAGAGCGGACGGTAAATCATACCGATGCATTAAGAGACAGACCTGATCGCCAAATTGCCTTTAAGTTTGCCCTTGAACAGGCACAGAGTATTGTTCGTTCGGTAGAGTGGAGTCAGTCGGGTGCAACCTACACACCAGTTGCGGTTTTTGATCCAGTGCCTCTTAACGGAACAAAAGTAAAACGAGCATCGCTTTCAAACCCCAATAACATTCGTTCTTTGGGCGTTAAAATTGGAAGTACCGTTACTGTTGTTAAAGGTGGTGAAATAATTCCAAAAATTATTGCAGCAACACATGATTCATCAGAAAAATGTTCAGATATTGTTTTTCCTACAGAATGTGCTACCTGTAAAACTCCCCTTGTCGACGAAGGAACTCGCTTATACTGTCCCAACAGGCAGTGTCCCGAGCGTATGCTACATCAAATTCTAAAGTGGGATTCTGTTGTTGATATTCGTGGCTTTGGAGATACATTAGTTCGTTCTCTTTTTGCAGATGGACTAGTTCGCTCTATTTCAGATATTTATTCACTTACCGAAGAAAAACTGACTCCTTATTTTTTAACACAGAAAAGTCAAACCCAAGAAAAAAAATCGCTCGGTGCAGAAAAAGTATATAAAAGCATTCAGTCACGCAGAAAAATAAATCTTGTTCGCTTTATTGCCGGTTTTGACATTGAAGGTATTGGTGAAGCCTTAGTTGAACTTTTGGTCTCTGAAGGATACGACACACTGGAAAAACTTTTTGCTCTTTCAGAAGAACAGGTTTCTTCTGTGCATGGCTTTGCAGACATTATGGCTCACACCTTTGTGCAGGGACTTAAAGAAAATAAAGAAGAAATGCTTTCTTTGGTTTCGTCTGGAACAATTACCATTGAACAAGTGCTTGCAAAAGGCGAGGGTAAGCTAAACGGAAAGTCTTTCTGTTTTACTGGAGAATTACTTTCCATGAAGCGAAGTGATGCTCAGGAACTGGTTAAACAAAACGGAGGAAGCGTAAAATCTTCTGTGGTAAAAGATTTGTCTTACTTAGTTACCAACGACACTTCAAGCGGTTCATCTAAAAATGCAAAGGCTGCATCTCTTGGTATACCCGTTATTTCAGAAAAGGAGTTTCTTGAACTTTTAAAATGAAAAAACGGATTATTGTAGCAGTTATTTTTGTTTTTCTCGCCCTTGTGCTTGCTGTTCCTGCAATTCTTTCTGTAAAAAAATATGCAGATGCTAAAGCTGCCTCTCAATTAGTTTCGCCCTTTGAACCTTATGATATGGTTCATGTTTTATTATACGGCTACGATCGTGACACTGTTAGCGGAAGAATTATGTTGTATGCTCGTGACGGTTCATTGATTGCAAACGTTGAGCGTTCTTGGAATGCAGATGCACTTATGCTTGAATATGCAGAAGTGAGCTTTGATCAGCAAAATTACTGTTTCCCTTATCGCATTTGTACAAATACTTCTGGACGAAACCGCGGGTTAAGACTTGCTTCTTATTTTTTAGATGATAAAGAATGTTTGCTGTGTGGACAGAGAACAGGACAAAATATAAAACGGCAGTATTATGCAATTGCGCTTTATGCAAGTGCCCGTCTACTGCCGTTCTTTTATTCACAAAGAAGCATACATACCGTAAGCCTTTCTGTGTGTACTCCCGGCACAGAATATGAAATCCGTTTTTTACAAGACGGCTCTGCATCCATTATGCCGGTAGCTCGTTAAATTATTTATCTTGTGTTGCAAAAGTAAAATCTGTTGTAAAGAAGTCAGGGCTTACTGCTTCTCCATTAAGACGCATTTCCCAGTGTAAGTGTGGACCTGTTGCAAGTCCTGTCATTCCACTTAATCCAATTAAAGTACCACTTTCGACCATGTCTCCTTCTTTTACAGAAAGAGAATCCATGTGGTAGTAAAGACTGTACAGACCAGGCAGATGTTCAATAACAACACTCCAACCAGTAGAAACGCGTGTTTCAGCAAGAACAACTTTTCCTTTTGCACAAGCTCTAACTTCTGTTCCTGTGGGAACACCATAGTCAATGCCATAGTGCAGAGAAGTGCTTGATTTTCCATTGGTATACTGATAGACGCGTCTATCTGCAAAGAAAGAAGTTCGTCTTGTTGCAGTTGTAGGCGGAGTATATGCACTTGTCTGATAAATTGCCGTCTTGTTTGTTGTGTATAAAATTTCATTAAGACGATCTATTTGAGTCATTCGCTCTGTTGAAGTGTCTGTCTTAATTGAAGTGTTGCGTGCATCAAGCTGTATTGTTTCGCTTATAAAAGTTTTGTCAACAATGCTAAAGGGAAGTTCAACTTCTAACTGCGTTTTTCCATACAGATTGTATTTTGCAACTAACTTAAACTTTGTTTCAGAAGTCCACCAAGAAGAAAGAGGAATTCCTGCAAGCAATGTGTGTGTTGTTTTAGAACTATCTATTGCATAAAAATCTGCTGCTCGAATAACTTTTCCGTCAAGAATAAGTTCAAGACGTCCGCTTGTTGCAGTAAACTCTTCCTTAGAAACTTTGTTTTTCTTTCCTTGCTGACTGAACTTCATGCGAACAAAAACAGCGTCTCCGGGAGCTGCGGCATCATTGTAGTAAATGTTAATAGAATAGTCTGCTTCATTTACCGTTGCTTCTTTTGCCATTGCACAGACAGAAATGCAGAAAGCAAAAAGAATCATTAAAAAGCCTTTTACAGATGTTTTCATTGTTTCTCCTGAATAGATTATTTTTTAATGTATCGGCATAAAATTAACATTTCCGCATATCAGTAAGAACCATTTGCACCGATTTCATTCCGTTAAACACATTGTTTTCAACTCTAAAAAGAATGTCGACATGATCGTTTTTGTCTATGCCGTTGTGCAGTAAGTCTCCCTTGTTCCAGAATAAGGCAGGCCACTTACATTTTGTGGCTTGCAGTTCAAGTTTAAGATGCGTTTTTTCTCCTTTGCCCAGTGCACTTGCATTGTTCACCGGAAGATTTTTTGCCATAAACAAAAGAGGAGGGTTTCCTTCACCGGTAGGTTCAAAAAATTCTGACACTTCCATTAGTTTTGGTTCAAGATAGGCACCTGGAATTTCTGCATCAACATTATAGGTATCTGCTGTTGAATCATTAAGTTCTATAAGTTGCGAAAGCTGTAGTAACTTTTGTTCAAACTCGCCAAGCCGCTTACGTTCAAAACTAAAACCAGCTGCACAAGTGTGACCTCCATGATTAAGAAAGATATCTCCCATCATGTTAAGAAACTTTGTGGCATCAAGGTTACGACAACTTCTCATAGAACCGATTGCAGTGTCTCCCACAAAAGTTACTGCTATAGACGGAACATCATAATGTGCAACCAGTTTACCAGCCAAAATGCCACTTACCCCACGGTTAATGCGTTCGTCAATAACGACACACAATTTTTCATTATATTTGGAAACAGAAGCCTTAGCTTGTATCTGAGCATATTCCCATGCAGCTGCAGAAAGTTTTTTTCTTTCTTCGTTAAGCGCAATAATTTGTTCTGCAATTTCTTCACGCTTTTTTGCATCCTTACACAAAAATAATTCAGCAGCTAATTCTGCGTGTCCCATTCGACCTGCGGCGTTTAAGTGAGAAACTACAATCCAACTTAAATCTGTTGAACTTAATTCTTTGCCTAAGAGCTTTAACTGAGAAAGCAGTTCTTTTAATCCAGAGCGCACACTGTCTGCACCTTTGTTAAGAGACAAAAGCCCCTGTTTAACAAAGATGCGGTTTTCATCTTTCATGGGCATAATGTCTGCAAGGGCAGCAAGTGCTACTAACTGCATGTCATGTTCTTCGGCATGAACAATTTGTGGAAAGGCAGCCTTTAACATCTGTTGAACATAGGTTACGAAAATGTTATAAAAGCCACCAATTTCTGTTGCAGGATGATTTCCGTAGCGAGCAAAGTGAGACATGTCTTTCAGTGCTAAAAGAGAAAGACCTCCCACTTTAGGAATTATTTTTGCAACTTCTGTTCGTATGTCAAAAACATTAAACTCTACTGCATTTTTTCCAAAGGCTTGTTCTAAAAGTCGAGTAACGGTTGTTTTGTCCCACACAAATATATTTTGTCCTTGCAAAAAATGTGGTAGTCTTGTTTGCGTAATGCTTATGGTACCAGGAACAATTGTTTCATCAAGTCTGTCTACAGGAACTAAATTGCGCACTTTAAGACATTCAATCATGTAAGCATCGTTTAAAGGACGAACATTTAAAAGTGTTATGTCTTGTTTGTACCAGTCGCTTTTACTAAATCTAAGAGCAGAAACTAATTTGTAAACAACAGCACAGCCAGAAATATCTTTGAAAGGATACCCAGAATCTTCTAGTTTAGGATCTATAATAATTGCAGGTGAGGGAAGTTCTTCAGGCGGATTATGGTGATCAACTACAATGACATCGCAACCTTTTTCACTTGCATAGGCAATTTCTTCATTGTTTGAAATGCCACAGTCTACGGTAATAATAAGAGAGCCATAGTCAGCAACAAAATCATCTACGGCAGCTTTGTTTAAACCGTAAGCATCATCTCCTTGAGGCAGACGGTAGCGAACATCTATACCTAATTCTGAAAGACAGTCATGCAAAACGGTTGTAGCGGTAACGCCATCAACATCTCTGTCTCCAAAGATAAGAACTTTTTCACCTTCTTCTTTTGCATCTAAAATACGATCAACTGCATCTTCCATTGAAGAAAAAGAAAAGGGGTAGTGTTGATAACGCAAATCGTTTTCCATAAAGTACATAACATCGTGACCTTCTGTTATGCCACGACGAACCATAATACTTGCAGTAAGCGGATCTATGCCGTATTTTTTTGTTAGTTCTTCTATTTCAGAACGACTTATTGTTTTTTTATTCCAGACAGACACTAGCGTATTTCCTTTGTAATAAGATTTCCTGCTGCCTGTACTGCACACTGAAAACGATCTTCTTTGTATTCAACTGCAGCTGCAAGTTCTCTCATGCCGGTATATAAAGAAGGAGCATCTTTTGCATACACTTCCATAAGCGTATCTCCCCGATGCACTTCTTGTCCTTGTTCCACATGGAAAATAATTCCTGCATCAGCACAAACTGCATCACTTGCTTTTGTTCTTCCTACACCCAGGGTAATGCCACTTAAGCCAACTTTGTATGCGTCAATGTCAACAAAGCCGTCATGTTCTGCATTAAGTAAAGCTGTGTAAGAAGAACGTCTTTTGTTGCGTTGAGAAAGCAGCGTGTCTGGATTTCCCCCTTGGTCCTTAACGTTTGTAAGGAACGTTTCCATTGCTTTACCAGAAGCAACTGCTTGCTTACATTTTTCAAGACCTTCTGCAACATTTGTTGCGGCTTTTCCCAAAACAAGCATACGGGCTCCAAATTCATAGGTAAGTTCCATAACATCTGCAGGGCCTTTTCCTTCAAGACAGTCAAGTGTCTCTTCAATTTCAAGAAAGTTTCCTGTCTTTTTTCCCAGCGGAGACTGCATGCGGGTTAACAGAGCAACTGCATCTTTTCCTAAAGTTTGTGCAGTTTTAACAAGGAATGTTGCAAGCTGTTCTGCATCTGCCATGTTCTTCATAAAAGCACCACGACCAAACTTTACATCAAATAAAAGTCCGTCACTGCCTTCTGCAACTTTTTTAGAAAGAATACTGCTTGTTATAAGGGGAATACTTTCTACCGTACCGGTTACATCGCGAAGGGCATACATTTTTCTGTCTGCAGGAGCAATCGTTGTTGTTTGCCCCATCATTGCGTAATTGTTTTTTGCAATAAGTTTTGCAAAGGTTTCTGAATCAAGATCTACTGAATAACCTTCAATACTTTCCAACTTGTCTAAAGTTCCGCCGGTATGACCTAAAGCACGTCCACTCATCATGGGAATTTGAACACCACAAGAAGCAACTATAGGAGCAAGCGGTATACTTATTTTATCTCCAACACCGCCTGTTGAATGTTTGTCTATAAAGGGACCGTGCAAACCTTCTACAGAAGCATTATGTAAATTGATAACATCGCCAGAATGAAGCATGCAATCGGTAAGGAAACC
>AUXO017714075.1_pt1 | contig 11502 bp, 6 predicted proteins | sample 768731 | NCBI WGS metagenome assembly AUXO01 (sample SAMN02715735, study PRJNA202380) | gut metagenome | biome: sheep rumen | host: Ovis aries | place: New Zealand: Palmerston North | reverse complement strand
ACCCTCCAGGTGGTCTCAGAGCTTGTGAAGCACAACAAGGACTTCGAGCAGCTCTACCTCCCCGGATTCACCCACAACCTGGGCGCTGAATGGGTCACCCGCCGCGTATGTGAATACTTATACAGGAATATAGCTAAGTAGAATTGTTTTTGGACTTTTTTCTCATTATTTTGGATTAATTGACCATCAAATAATAATAATAAGCGATACTTTTGTTCAACTAACTAATAACTAATCACAAAACAGTATGAAACGTTTCTTTCAAATCTGTCTTTCCCTTCTGCTGATTGCATCAGCTGTCCCAGTGGCAGCGCAGTCAGTAACCGTGAAGGGAACGGTCACAGACGGCTCCGGCCTTCCGGTCATTGCCGCCGGAGTGATTGAAGCAGGAACAACCAACGGTGTAATTACAGATGCAAACGGCAAGTACTCCATTACAGTTAAAAGCGCAGCTTCTTCTCTGGAGTTTTCTTGCATCGGTTATGAAACTGTGGTAGTTGCCGTAGGTGCACAACGTACAATTGACATCTCTCTCCAGGAAGCCACATCATTTCTTCAGGAGGCGGTAGCAATCGGTTACGGTACCCAGAAGAAGGCCGATATCACATCCTCCGTGCAGAGTGTAAAATCCGAGGACTTCATCCAGGGTGCTGTCCTTGATGCCGGTCAGTTAATTCAGGGTAAGGTGGCAGGTCTCCAGATCAATATTCCTACGGGAGACCCTACGGCATCATCTTCCGTGATGCTCCGTGGTTTCTCTTCCATCAACGGCTCACGCTCGCCGCTGATCCTGATTGATGGTATTCCCGGCTCTTTTGCAACCGTTGCCCCTGAGGATATTGAAACCATAGATGTGCTTAAGGATGGTTCCGCGACTGCAATCTACGGTACCCGAGGCACCAACGGCGTTATCATCATAACCACAAAGAACGCAAAACGTGAGATGCCGGCCACCGTGGAATACAATGGATATGTGTCCTTGTCAAACTGGCTGAATCGCCCGGACTTCATGACGGCCGACGACTTGCTTTATCGCAGATCTGAGGCTGGTGGTGCATGGGAGTATTCCGGTGCCTGTGAAATCCTTCCAAGGGAGGTTCCTACAGACTGGTTAAGCGAAATCAGCCGTACGGCAGTTTCACATAATCATAATCTGTCTATACGTGGAGGTACCAGGCATAATACCTATACAGCTAACGTAACTTATCGTAACAATCAGGGTACCATCAAAGGCACCGGCCGCAGTTCTATCCGTGCCCGCGCCCAGGTCGCCCAGTACCTTCTTGACGATAAAATCAAGCTTTCCGCTGAGATTATGGCAGACGAAACCAATGGCAGCACTGGTTTCTCTCCTTCCTGGGTTTACAGACTTGCATGTATCCAGGGCCCTCTGCAGCCTATCTACAATGAGGATGGCTCATATGTCCAACGCGACATTTACCAGTACTCGAACCCCATCAACGTGATGAACGAGACCCTGGGTATGAGCCGTTATCGCAATGTCCGTTTCAATGGAGTTGCAGAATACAAGCCCATTGAACCTCTCACTCTCAAGGCCATGTATGTTCGCAAGGGGCAGAGCTCATTAAGCGGCGGTTATAGCACCCGAAAAAATGAAAGCCAGGTCAAGGCCGGACAAACCGGATATGCCAGCCGTTCTACATCGGAGTATGTAAACAACATGCTGGAACTCAGCGCTTCCTATGTACAGGATTTCGGCAAGCATCACGTCACCGCCGTGGCTGGTTACAGCTATGAAGACCACACCAACGAGAATTTCGACGCCAACAACTTCAATTTCCCGTCCGACGCATACACTTGGAATGCTCTTGAGCGTGGTACGGCCCTCAAGGAAGGTAATGCAGGGATGTCCTCATATAAATCCAATTCCCGTCTCATAGGTTTGTTCGCCCGTGCAACATACAACTACGATGACCGTTACCTGTTTATGGCTTCTATCCGCCGTGACGGTTCTACCAAATTCGGTGAAGATGTGAAATGGGGTAACTTCCCTGGTGTATCGGCCGGATGGCGTATCAACAACGAGCCTTTTATGAAGGGGATCAGGTGGATCAATAACCTTAAGCTTCGTGCCGGTTTCGGTATAACTGGTATCGATATTTCCTATCCTTATCAGTCACTTGCATCCCTGGATTACTCAGGAACATATTTCTATGACGGGAAATGGATTCAGACACTCGCTCCTGTACGCAATCCTAACCCCAACCTCAGCTGGGAAAAGAAGTATGAATACAACGTTGGTCTGGACTTCGCAGTTCTGGATGAGCGCTTCAGCGGTAGCATAGACTGGTATCGCCGTGATACAAAAGATGCCCTCTACGACTACTCCGTCCCTGTGCCTCCTTATCTCTACGGGTCTATCACTGCCAATGTCGCCCATATTATGAACACCGGTATTGAAGTCCTTTTGGAGGGAATACCTGTACGCACCAAGGATTTCAGTTGGAATACATCGGCCACATTCTCAACCAACCGCAATATGCTGGTTTCACTGAGTAATGACCAGTTCCATTCCGATAACGATTACTTTGTCACTGGTTATACCGGAGAACCTATCCAGAAATATACACACCGTGTCCAGGAAGGCTATCCTATCGGCAACATCTACAACCTTCGTTCTATCGGCATAGACAAGAACGGAAAATGGGTGGTAGAACGTTTCCGCCGTGATGCTGACGGCAACATTGTCAGCAAGTATTACGGCCTTGCTTCCGATGCCGGTGAACAGGATTGGCAGGTGCTTGGCAACGGTGTTCCCAAGTATAATCTTACTTGGAACAACACTTTCCGTTACAAGGGATTTGATCTTAATATAACCATGCGTGGAGCATTCGGTTTCCAGATCCTGAACTTCCAGAAGATGTTCTACGGAACAGCAAACACCAATATACTTTATAATCGTCTCAACTGCGCCTATGACCTCATGGATGTAGTAGATGCCCGTACTGGACAGCCTACCGGAGAACAGACAGTCCTCACAGATGTCCAAAGCATCGTAAGCTATTATGTGGAAGACGGCGACTATTGGAAGATTGACAACGTTACCTTGGGCTGGAGCCACCGTTTCAAGAATACCAAGTTCCTCAAGGGACTGCGAGTTTACGGGACCGTTCATAATCTTGCTACCATTACAGGGTACAGCGGGCTGGATCCAGAAGTTCCTATCACCGGATTTGATGCTGGTACAGACGAAAGGGACAAGTATCCTACCATCCGTTCATATACCTTCGGCCTCAATCTCACTTTCTAAAGCATTGCAGATATGAAAAAGATAATATATAACAGTTTGGCCATCCTGGCATCAGCTGTGGTTGCAACTTCATGTTTTGACCTCACAGAACGTGCTTATTCGGAAATTCTCCAAAAGGATTTTGTCCCTTCTGATCAGGATGTGGTAGCTCTTCTTGCCAGTTCTTATGCCGAATTCGGTTCCATGATGGACTGGTACGGTATGTATGACGCCCAGGAAGAGGTGGCTGATATCCTCATAAAGCCGGCTCGTCCCAACGGTTGGGTTGACGGTGGTATTTATCAGCGTATGCATGAACACAAGTGGGATCTCACAGGTGTTGGCTCGCCCGAAACCATCTACAACTCGGCTTTTGCCGGTATCAATAATGCAAACCGCGTCCTTGACCAGATTAAGGACGGGTCCCTTCCCGCAGGCGAATTGAAGGATTATATAATGGATGAGCTTAAGGCCCTTCGCGCCGTCTGGTATGCCGTGCTTCTGGATTCCTATGGCAACGTTCCTATCGTAACATCCTTCTTCAACACCGAAGACTTGCCAAAGCAAAGCTCCCGCAGGCGTGTTTATGAATTTGTTACCAAGCAGCTTACGGAAGTCATAGATAACGGTGTGCTCTCTACCACTAATGACGGTGCATATTACGGCCGTCTTAATATGTGGGGTGTCAAAATGGCTCTTATGCGTGTGTATCTGAATGCCGAGGTTTATGTAGGTACTCCTGAGTGGCAAAAAGCGCTGGATTTGGCTGAAGATATCATTGCAAACAGCCCTTATTCGTTATGTGCCAACTACAAGGACAATTTCAAGTGTGACAATGGTCCTGCAACTCCGGAAATAATCTTTGCTATTCCTTATAGCAATATATACGATACCGGTGGTCATGTCTTCTGCAAGGGTATGGAGTTTTATCCCCCGTCAGAAGGTCGTGTACATTTCAATTATAAATTCAACACCTGGGGTGGAAGCTGTGCCAATCCGCAGTTTGTGAACTCATATCAGGAGGGAGATACCCGAAAGACCGACACTTGGCTCTATGGTCCTCAGTATTGCTACAATAAGCCGGATTCAATTGCTTGGTGGTGTATGAACTATCTGCCTTCCATGACCTGTGAGCAAGGAACCAGCAATCTAACAAGTATAGACTGGGGCTGCCGTCAGTTCAAGTATGAGCCCGATACCGAAACCGCTTATGGAAATCAGTGGAACAATGACTTCCCCTGGTTCCGTCTGGCTGAAGCCTATTATACTGCAGCGGAATGTATCCTGAGAGGTGCTACAAGCGGAAAGGGCTACACTCCGGCAGATCTTGTAAACCAGGTCCGTCAGCGTTCAGCCCCTGCCATTACCATTGCCGACCTTACCCGTACCCAATCTTGTTACAAATATGGTCTGGCCAGTTTTGGCGGCGTTACCAGCGACGACCTCAATATCTACGGTAAGGGCATGAGGAAGGATGCGGAAGGTAAGTGGGAACTAGATCCCAACCGTATGCCGCATGACTGGACTGGAAGGGCCGAGGCACTTGAGGCCTCCCAAACCATTCAGGCTTCAGGATCCGATAACGACCCCATCCAGTTTGCAGGAATGTACGATGAATGGGGGTGGGAGTTCGCCCTTGAAGGTCTTCGTCGTCAGGTCATGATTCGATTTGGCACATTCGGAACCCGCAACTGGTTCAATCACAAAGCTATTGGAGACAACCACACGGCTCTGTTCCCCTTTGGTACAGGTATTCAGAACGACAATGAAAACATCGGACAGAATCCCGGTTATGAAGGTGTAAAGAATCGAATGGCGGCAGACCTGGCCATAGATGATCCTATCCCTGACAACATGTAATTAAATCATGAAATCAAGATTCTTATTCCAGGTGGTAGCCGTGGCGACGATAATCGCCACGGCGCTGTCCTGCGAGAAGACGGGGGTTCAGGAACAGCCCGACACTTTCAATGCCACCCTCACGCTCAGTATAGATAAAATAGAACTGGGGTACGGGGAGTCAGAGAACCTGTTCAAGGTAACTTCCGATCACAAGTGGACCGCATCTGCTAAAGATTCTTGGCTTACTCTCAGTGTTACAGAGGGTGAGGCAAGTGGCCGCGGCACAGTGATTTATGTAAGCGCTCCGGCAAATCCTGAGAAGACGGTACGGTCTACGGAAGTGACAGTCACCTCCGGTGCAACAGTCAAGACCGTAGCTGTCTCTCAGAAGGGGAAACCTTGGATCATCACCCCTGAAGAGGTCGAAGACTACGACCGTATCTATATTCCCAGGGAAGACCGCAATACGGGCTACTTGAACGGAGATGCCAATTATTTCTTCGGTCGAAGCACTCAGAGCGAGCATTTCATTCTTTTCTGGTCAAAAGAGTACGGTGATGAATCCCCTGATGAGGCTTCCGGGTTCTATCACGTTGATACCAAGGCTGCTCTCAGTTTTCTTGAAGAGTGCTACAAGACATATACCGGAAAACTGGCTTTTGCAGAATTGGGCGTGGAGAAGTCCTATCTTGACAAGTACAAGATGATGGTTTATCTCACTCACGAGAGTAAATGGAGAGCTGAGGGCTTTGGTAAAGACGATGTTGTAGGATGTTTTTGGGTGAATCCCCAGGCGGCCAACAGTCTTTTCACCATTGCACATGAGATAGGCCACAGCTTCCAGTACCAGGTATATTGTGACCAGTTGTTCCAGGGTATGCCCAACAATTACAAGAGGGCGTGGAGATGGGATTCCGGAAAGGGACAGGGGTTCTGGGAGCAGACTTCGCAGTGGATGGCTACGGTTATGAGACCGGAGGAAGTGCTTACCGACTGGCAGTTCCTGGACACATTCCATACAAATGCACATCGTCATATTCTTCATGAGGATATGAGGTACGGGAGTTATTTCATCCATCATTACTGGGCCGATAAACGGGGCTGGGACACTGTCGGAAAGGTTTGGAGAAGCGCATCTTCCCCGGACGACGCCATTATGGCCTATCAGCATCTCTACGGCCTTTCTCTGGACGAACTCAATGAAGAACTTTTTGACTACGCCAGAAAAACCGTGACCTGGGACTTCTCCATCAGCAGGGAAGTTGCATCTACTTATCTCAATAAAGTTACCTGCCGTAAGGTGGGAGAAGATGACGGCTGGCATAGAATTCACCCCAAATCCTGCCCTGAGGCTACAGGTTTTAATATATGGAGGCTCACCGGGTGGACGGCTGGCGAAAATGTAGAAGTGTCTTTTGAGGGCTTGCCCAACTTCAGTCAGGATTATTATGGATGTGATGCCGATTACTCCGGATGGACCATTGGATTTGTGGCTCTTTCTGAAGATGGTTCGACAAGATATTACAGTCCGTCCGCTTTTGCTGCAACGAATTCCGAATTAAAAGCATCTTTATCTTGGGAGGTTCCTGAAGGCAGCAAATATGTCTGGGCCGTAGTGTCCGCAACTCCCACAAAGTATTATTCCCATGTTTGGGATGAAGACAACACTAACGATAACCAGTGGCCTTACCGTGTAAAATTCGTTGGGGCTACACCAATCATATAATTACTCTAAAACTATATTTATCCATTAACCAAATTAATTAACAATTATGAAAAAAACATTTGTGATGTTATCTATGGCTGTTCTTGCCATAGTTGCATGTCAGAAACAATCCGGCGGACGCACCAACAATGGTGGCAATGTCGATGTTGTCATTGAAGATGTCAAATTGGAGGGTGAAGGCAAACTTGTCCATATTGATGTTGAAAGTCACGCCGAAATCACCACCAACAGCACTTACAAGTGGTCTGCGACTGAGGAGAACGGTATTCAGATCGAGATTAACGTTGACACTAAGCAGTACATCGAAGGTGATGGTACTGAAGATGGTCTTGGCGCCGGCGACTTCCAGATTGGTACTTTCGTCCTTCCTCTGGCCGACATCAACGAGTTCCTTGGCGTTTCTGCAACAGAAACCCTTACCCCCGACAATTTCGCTCCCGTCTGCGAGTATGCAGGAAGTGCCTCCGGCTGGACTTCCTATATGCCCGGTATGTGGCTCAACAATGACGGCCTTGGCTGTGGTTGGAGCGAGGGCAACGCTTTCTGGCAGTGGTATATCTGGGGTGGAAAGACTTTCACTATCGGTGAAAATGAGACTACCGTCGGATATGATCTCAACGATGATGGCAACTACGATAATTTCAAGGGCCTGATGTACATTGGAGGAAATCCCAGCAACACCAAGAAGTCCGGTGGAAAGACCATCAAGTCACATAACGTGATGAAGATCGGCAAGGAGGTTAATTTTGATGTAACCATCAAATTCTCCGCTTACGATGCCCCTGTTGACAACACTGTCGGTCACAGCGAGCCTCAGGGTGAAGCCTATCTCATTGATGCAGATGGCAATGAAACTGAGACCACCCTTTCTTGGGACATTACCTCCTCCGGGCTCTTCTTTGAGGCAGAGCTTTCTATTGGCGGACTTGGTCTGGAGCTTGCAGAAGGCTCTGAGACTGAATATGTCGGTGGCCCTTATGCAATTGGTTATGTGAAATTTGACATTGACTTCCTCTCCGAGGTAGTTGGCAAGGATTTCGCTTCTCTTACCAAGGATGATTTCTATCCTGTTGACAAGGATGGAAATAAGCTTGACAAGCAGTATACTGGTGCAGAACTTACTGAAGGTGACTCCACTGGCTGGACCACCTGGGGAGATGTCCCTGGTGAGTGGGTACTGGCAGACGGCCGTCTTTCTAACTGGAGTGCGGGTGCCGCATATTGGTGGATGAACTTTGAGGACAGGAGTCACGACTTCGATATCGTCGGTTCTCTCGTTATTGGTAATGGTCCTGCCGGATCACATACCGTAGGTATGGAGGTCGTCAGCTACAATATGTGCTGTGGCAAACCTTTCAACATCACATTCAAGTATGTGGAGTAATTAATCAGTACTCTTCTGAAGGCCCGGAGCAAGTGTTCCGGGCCTTCTTTTTATTCTTGGACTATTGTAAAAGCGAAATGTACTATTATACAACAGAAGGCTGAAGAATTATCATATTTTTGCATTAAACGTAAAACTTAAGTTATGCACTTGTCAAGAATTCTTTTTCTGTATTCTACTTTGGCAATTATTCTTGTTGCCTGTCAGAAATCTTCCATGACGTTGCCGGATTATGCCGACACTTTTTCAGAATGGCCGGCATATGAGGGAATTGATTATGACTTTCTTCAAGATTATGCCATGCCTCAGATGCCAACCAAAAACATGACCGGAGTGGTGTCAGGCGAGGCCTGGCGTTATGATGACCGCTGGTTTACGTTTGTGCAAGGAGGCAATGCCAACAAGTTGGTGAAGGAAAATGAGGCTGCTGCAAAGGCTATGCTGGCCCAGTTGAATGAAGACTTCCAGTATCTTCGCGAAGAAATGGGCTGGCTCCCGGACCGCAATGCAATGGAAGGCTACCGGAGCGCAGTTTACCTATACGGGTCGGGCTTGGATACGGATTCCGAACCCAATACCGCTACAGGTGGTTGGCAGAGTTCTGTTTATTGGAAAAGCAAAGAGTATCCTATGCTTCTGTTGTCTTATTATCCGGTATACTGTTTTGATCCCAAGTGTAATTACTCGGATAAGGATTATCACACATACAATGTTACCCACGAAGGTATTCACTGTATTTTCTCTTCTCGTCCCGGTGGTAAGAAAATAAGTTGGTTCCATGAAGGATGTGACGTATGGCTGCAAAGAGCTCTTAACATCCGACGTGGTACAACATCGCCATCGGAAATAGAATTTGGATGGCTGGCCTCCGGTACGGCTTTGGCTCCTTTCATCCCAATCGAATGCTATGGAGGCTGGAAGAGCGACGGAACATGGGGGCCGCCGGACTGGATGCTTCAGTCGTCAGGTGACAACCGCAGGATTCTTGGCGGGGTTCAGTATTCTGAGATTTTTCCTTCCTTTATGGAAATCAGTGTTGGTGACGGTGCCATCAAGTGGATATGGGAAAATTGTAAGGGTTATCTTTTGGATGCACTTACGGAACCTATGGGAGAAGATCAGGTAAAGCGGATGATTCTTGAATTCCGCTCTCGCCTTGCGCTCTGTGACCTTGGAATGTATTCAAATGCGGTCAAGAAGATTTCCAATCAGTATTTCGGCAACAAGGTAGAATCAGAAGGGTCTCATAAGTGTGCGGCGTGGAGCATGACGCCTTATGTGGAAACCACGCTGGATGAAGAAGGTTGGATTATTCCGGAAGAGAGGACTCTACCCGGGTGGACAGGCGCCAATATAATCCCTCTCAAGGTGGAAGGCTCTGATGTTTCCATCACCTTTGATTCCCTGGAAGAGGAAGATATGATATGTCAGCTCTGCTGGAGAACCACAGACGGCACGCCCGTGTATTCAAAACCTTTTGAAACAGGGAAATGTACAGTGAATCTGGATGGCAAGTCTCCTGCAAACGGAGTACTGTTTGCAGTAGTGTGCAATCGGACATACAAATATGCGGCAGCTTTGAGAAAAAAACACTTTGCCTATAAGGTTCAGGTGGAAGGGGCTAAGCCCGCCTCCACCAAGACCAGATGGTTTAACTATGACCAGAATTTGGAGTAAAATAGGTCAAGTTGTTTTTATGGTGAAGAATTTGTATCTTTGAAAATAATATAAACATTGTCCTATAGGATATGAACAAGTATTTTTCCCATTTATCGGTTTGTCTTTTGGTACTTGTATCAGCCTGCAGTAAAGGTGTGGATGGGAGCAATAATGGAGAACCCGGAGATAACCAGTCGGAAGAAAATGTTCACACAATTCCTGCTCCAGAAGGGTTTACAGGAGTTAAGTACGGAGAATGGACATACATGATCCGTACAGATGTAATTGATACCTACGCGGCAAAGTCGGCGGTTACTCTTCTGCGCAAGAATCTGGATGAGATTGATGCCCTTCTCCCGGAAAAAGCCCTTTCGGTTATGCATAAACAGCCCTTATGGTTGGAGAAAGACCTTACCGATGGAGCCGCCTGGTATCATACTTCCAAAGAGTGGCTTAGAAGTCAAAACTACATGGAGGAAAAATGGCATTGCGTGGAACTTTGCAACTATATCCATTATGTGAGTTGGAGCAAGCAGAATCAGCCTTATATGGTGCTCCATGAACTTTGCCATCTTTTCCATGACCAGGGTCTCCCTGGCGGCTTTGAAAATGCAGACGTGAAGGGCGCCTATGAAAGTGCAATGTCAGATGGCCTTTATGTGAACACAGCCTATCGCCTGGACGCAAATACCATCATTGAACATTACGACGACACTTACCATCAGAAAGTGTATGCAACCACTAACTGTATGGAATACTTTTCTGAAATATGTGAGGCTTACTGGGGACAGAATGACTATTTCCCCTTCGACTATGAAGACCTCAAGACCTATGACCCTTATGGTTTTGCCCTCATGGAAAAAATCTGGGGCTCCAAAGAATAACAACAAAAACCAACATAATTTTTACACTAACAATGAACAACGCAATCATCAACTTTCCCGTGCCGGCCAACGAACCGGTGAAATCCTATCTTGAAGGCTCCCCGGAGCGCATTGCCCTTGACGCAGAGCTCAAGCGCCAGTACAATACCGTGGTGGATATCCCCATCATCATCGGCGGCAAGGAAATCCGTACCGGCAATACCGGAAAGGTGGTCTGCCCCCATGAGCACGGCCACGTGCTTGCAACTTTCCACAAGGTAGGGGAGAAGGAAGTCCAGATGGCAATTGACGCCGCCATGGAGGCCCATAAGATCTGGTCTGAGACCCCTTGGACCACCCGTGCCGCCATTGTTCTCAAGTGCGCGGAACTCCTTGCCACCAAATATCGTCCCATCCTCAATGCAGCCTGCATGCTGGGCCAGAGCAAGAACATCTATCAGGCCGAAATCGACAGCGCCTGCGAAACCATAGACTTCTTCCGCTACAACGTCCACTTCGCTTCCAAGATTTATGGAATGCAGCCCAAGAACGGCGCCGGCAATATCAACCACACGGAATACCGCCCGCTTGAAGGCTTCATCCTTGCCGTAACACCCTTCAACTTCACGTCAATCGCCTCCAACCTGTGCATGACCCCCGTCCTCATGGGTAACGTGGCCCTTTGGAAGCCTTCCACCACTTCCACCCTTTCCAACTACTACCTCATGCAGCTTTACAAGGAAGCAGGCCTCCCGGACGGCGTAATCAACTTCCTGCC
>AUXO014765509.1_pt1 | contig 11502 bp, 9 predicted proteins | sample 768731 | NCBI WGS metagenome assembly AUXO01 (sample SAMN02715735, study PRJNA202380) | gut metagenome | biome: sheep rumen | host: Ovis aries | place: New Zealand: Palmerston North | reverse complement strand
TGAATCTGGAATTGTTGCGGCACTTTTAATAATGTCATTTATTTTATCAATGCTTACATCTTCTGTGAATGGAATTTCTATAAGTTTTCCATCCCACTCTTTTAATGTGTCTATTACATTTTGCCTTGTTTTACTTTGTATCCCCTCTTTCCAGTCATCTCCATGGAAAACAAAGTCCGGTTTGTATTTCTTTAAATTTTCAGAATAATCTAAAGTTTCTTGAGGTACAACCTTTTTGACACCATTGATATTCTCTATAATAAAAGTTCTCTGTTCATAATCCAAAACAGGGAATCTTTTATATGTTGCAATGGCTTCATCAGTTAAAACACCAACTATCAGATCACCATATTCTGAAGCCTTTTTAATAAGATTAATATGTCCATGATGTAAAATATCAGCACTGATTGCAATGTAAACTGTTTTCATAATAAATCTCCTTAAATTTAATAAAGTAAATCTTAATAACCTAAAACATCTCTAATTTTGGCCAAATCTTCTTTTGTATCAACTTCCATGCATAAATCTCCTTTTAAATCCAATGCATAAATACAAAAATCCTCATCAAATAACTCATTTAAAGCGTTTTCAGCATAAACATCAACATTTCCATTACTGCAGAATTCATTAATTCTCACTTTCCAAACATTCCAATCATCATTGCTTAATTTATAAAATGCCTGGCAAGCAACAGCATCATCTTCGAAATAATCTACACCAATATATTTTATTTTATTATCTACCACTTTAGCCTTAAAATCATCTTTAGGAATTTCAATAGTAGTGTCTATAACAACAGAAGATTTATCTGAATTGATGATTTTTAGAGCAGTTTCCTTAGTGAACACCAAATCCCCATGAAGTAAGATCACATCATCATCAATTTCATCTATTAAGTCAATGGACTTAATGTAATTGGATCTATCATAAACAGGATTGTGAACAAATTTAAAATTTAAAGTGGGGAACTTCTCCAACAAATAATCCTTTAAAAGATTATCCAAATAGCCGGTGGTTATAACATATTCGTCAATGCCAAATTGGGATAATATGGAAATGGCTCTTGAGCATATGGTCTCTTCATCATTTAAATTAACTAAAGATTTGGGGTTGTTTGCGGTTAATTCTCCCAATCTAGTTCCCATACCAGAATTTAAAATAATAGCTTTCATGATTTCACATTTCAATTATCATTTAAGAGTCATAATATTCAGAAAGTTAAATTTTATAAAAATCCTTAAGTTAAAAAATATTCTTGATAGACCTTAAAGGTTTAGTCAATTTCCAACTTTTTGAACCTAAAATCTCCTTATTCTTCTTATCAAGCTTGTTGATTTTTTTCCTCATTGCCTTATTCTTCTTATCCAATTTCCTTTTTTTCACATTCATTTCATGTATTTCATCTCTAATCTCATATTCCTCATAGGAATTTGAATTGATTATTAAATAATATTTCTCCAAATGATAGGACGGCAAATGCTTAATGTCATCATGCTTAAATTCCAAAAGATTTTTCTTGGCCAATTGGAAATAATCTTCATTATGAGAGGAAATCATATACATCTTAATCTGATTCATCTTAAAATAATAAAACTCTTCTCTCAATTCCTCAAAATATCCTTCATTTCTTAAAAATTCCTCAACCAAATCAACAATCTTCATTATATCAATACCATTTGAAGCGGTATTGTTTACTGAATTTGGATTTGCATTTCTATAATGATAATAATAGTCTGGGGCAAATGAAATCTTTTCAGCCCTTAACATAGATTTCACATGAAATGGAACATCATCAAATGCCACCCCCAAATCGAATCTGAAGTCATCATATTTGTCTAAAAATGATTTCCTATATAATTTAGACCATGGAGCAAAACCTGAATTCAAGACATGCCTTGTAACATCCTTGTAATTGAATGTGAAATGATCGAAATCCACGTCATTAAAAATCTTATCAAAATTGAATAATGGATTGTCATAATTTATAGGCTGGCCATCCATAAACGTTGCTATTTTAAACAAAACCAAATCAGAACCGTTACTTTCTATGTTTTTATACAATTCTTCTAGTGCATTTGGTAAAATATAATCATCTGGATCAAAGAAATAGAGATATTCTCCTGTAGCTTCATCTAAAGCACGGTTCCTTGCAGAACCACATCCTCCATTTGGCTTGTCAATCACTTTAACACGTGAATCCTTTTTTGCAAAATCATTTAATATATCCAATGAATTATCCTTTGAACCATCATTGACGCAAATTAGTTCAATGTCTTCAAAGCTTTGATCTAATAAGCTTCCAATTGATTCCTCAAGAAATTCACTTACGTTATAAACTGGAATTAAAACTGAAATCTTTGCCATACGATACCCCTTTAAATAAAATTATTTTAAAAGACCTTTAATCCTCCTTAAAGGTTTTGTAAGCTTCCAACTGGATGAATTTAACAAACTTTCATTTAAATCTTCATATTTACCCATTTTAACGCCTAAGTTCTCCTTATTAAGTTCAACCTGTTCCAATTCAATCTTCAATTCATCACGATTGGACTCTAGTATAGATAAAAGCAATTCATTGTTAAACTCTTTATAATCGTCATAACTCTCATTTTCTAAAATAAAGTTGAATTGATCTAACAATTTTTCATCAATAGCCATGCCATTTAATTCAATTTTTGAAAATTCCTCTCTTGTCCTATTATAATAATCCTGAGAATCCATATACTTTTGGAAATTGGAAATTTTAAATTCGGTGAATTCCTTATTAAGTTCTTCAAAATCTCCCATATCCCGCAAATACTTTTCAATCATTTCTGTTGCTTCAAAAATTTCCTGATTATCATAAGAATAGTCATAATCTAAAGATTGATAATTAAAGAAATGATAATATAAATAAGCATTTATAAATGAAATGTTTTCAGCATTTTTCATGGCTTGCAAATGCATGATAATATGATTGAAATGATTGTTGTTCAAGAAATACCGATCATCAATCTTATCAAACAATTCCTTTTTATACACTTTTGTGAAAATTTCAAATGAGCCACTTAATACATGATTCCTGATATCATAAATATCAAAATTGAATTCATTGAAATCCTCGACTTCAAATTGATATTGAAGGTCATAAGCAATATTCTTATACTTGATTTGATCATTATCAAACAAGCGTGCGACTTTGAATAAAACCAAATCGGGCCCATTATTTTCAATGCGTTTGTAAAAATCTGAAATTGCTCTTTCCTTTATCTTATCCTCCGGATTGAAGAAAAGAACATAATCGCCGGAAACATTTTTGGAAATGATATCCTTTAAATCTTCAAAGAAAGTGTTTTCATGGAAAACGATTTTTAAACGAGGTTCTCTTTTCGAGAAATCAATTAATTGTCCTAAAGAGTAATCTGCATCTTTCTTTTCAAGGAAAATAAATTCAAAATCTCTTAGATTTTGCTTTAATAAATTATCCTTAACCTTATCTAAAAAGTATTCTTTGCCATAGTATGGAATAACAATGGACATTTTTGGATTGGTAAATGTGAAATAATCGTCACATTCCTTCAATATTTCCTCATCGTCACTGAATACTTCCTGAACAATCTGATAAAGTTCCTCATCTGCAAAATTCCTACTGAATTCGATGAATTCAAACAGTTTTTCCTTATATTTCCCACGCATTTTCAAGAAATTGTTCTTTTCCAGAATTTCAAAAGTGTCATGGAAATGCTGTATATAACCTCTTTTCTTGTCATAGGTATCAATCTTAAATAATCCACTATATTTTGCTGCTCTAATCCCCATTAAAATTCTGGGAACACAGTAAATCTTATCCACAGTTGTCAATACTTCCGCTAGGAATACTGGATCTTCCCCTCTGACATAATCTGGGAATAAGAAATTATTATCATGCAAAAATTCCTTTTTATAAAAATTTTTACCGAATGTATAAGGAATTCCATAATCTTCAGGTTTCATAACACCGAATTCATCAAATTCCTCTAAGTTACCATTTCTATAAAGCTTTTCATTGACAACAGTCTTGATATTGGCAGAAACCATATTGGCATCATTCTTTATTGCAACATCATACATCTGCTCTAAGGCATCTTCATCATAATAAAAATCATCCGAATCCAAAAAAGTAATATATTGGCCAGTAGCTTCTAAAATAGCCCTATTTCTACAAGCAGCAGCGCCTTGATTTTCTTGATGAATTATTTTAATGAAATCATATTTTTCACCAAATTCATCCAATATCGCTCCGGAACCATCCGTTGAACCATCATCAACACATATTATTTCTATATCCTCTAAACTTTGATCTAATATACTGGAAATCGCTTGAGAAACATATTTCACATCATTATATACAGGCATGATAACAGTTAACTTATACATATTATTCCTCACACACTATTAAAAAAAAAATATTTTTGAAAATAATTAGAAACTAAATCATGAGTAATCATAAAAGGACAGGAAAAAACTTTTTAAATCCCTTAGAAGTACAATAAATAGCCTAAAATTATTCAAATAATTAATGTTTTATATAGTATAATTTATATATTACAATATATTTAAAATTAATGAATTTAAGAGCTTGAAGTAATTGAATTATAAAAAAACAAAATTATAAAATGGAAGAAACTATTGAATATATAATAAATTTTTAAATAATAAACTACAAAGTATAAGTATTAAAAAAATTACAAAATTTCTATAAAAATGGTGTAAAAATGGGAATTAAGAAAAAATTAAGTGATTTGATTTTAAATCATAGTGGCAGTTATCTCTATTATAAAAAGGGATATGAAAATATTGTTTCAAGCAAAGATTATAAAAACTATAAGAAATTGGAAAAGGATTTCAATAATCTGAAAAAGGAACATGAAGAATTTAAAAGGATTGCAATTGATCATTTAGAATCATCAAATTTCTTATTGAAAACATTGTATTTAGATTATGATATCAACGAACCAAAACCTCTTTTGAATTATATCCAATCATTATCAACCGAACTATTGGCTTTCATAGGAAACATATGCAAGAAACATGACATTGCAATGTGGTTGGACTATGGAACCCTTTTAGGAGCTATGCGTCATGAAAACTTTGTTCCTTGGGACGACAGCATTGACATATCCATGATGAGGGAAGATTACATCAAATTCAACGCGATTATTTCTGAAGAGATAAATAGTCATGAATTGGAGAATATTATAAAAGTGGATTTTAATCATGAAAACAATGAAACAGAAGCAAATGGATTCATTCAAATTTTCATAAAAGATGAAACAAATGGAGAGTCTATTTTATCTGAACTAAACATATTCCCATATGATTACATCACCCATGGACCTGAAGCCGAACAGAATAGGAAATATTCTGAAAGCAGAACCAATCTCTTGAATAATAGGTCTGCAAAGAAAGATGAAGAGGAATGCCTAAAACAATATTACGAAGAATTGGATCTCTCTTTTGAACCTACAGCTTTCATTATTCCTGGAGCGGAAGGAAAATGTGGCATTAATGAGCCTTATGATTTAAATGTTTATGACACGAATCTCATCTTCCCATTAACAGAGATTAAATTTAATGATAAAATATTTAATTGCCCAAATGATAGTAAGAACTACCTTAAAAAGATTTATAAAGACTACTTATCAATCCCCGTAAAAGTCCATAAGAATAAAATAATAGATTCTTATAGATACAATAGAAATAACGATGAAATTTTTGGAGAATGTATTAATAAACTGAAAGAAACCAATGAAAAATTCTAATTAAGGAATTTAAATATAATTTACAAGGTGTTAAAATGAAAGAATATGAAAATTCTCCTAACTTAGATTCAGAACATGAAAATTCAAACGAAAATTTGGAAGATGAAATGAATAAGTTCAAAGAAGAATTTTATAAATTTAAAACTGATACTGAAGAGCAGATCGATTCTGCTAACTTTTTGCTAAAAACATATTATGTTGATTATGAAAATAATAAATGCAAATCTGTTTTAAAAGACATTCAAGGATTATCCGATGAACTTTTAGCTTTTGTAGGAAATATCTGTAAAGAATACGATTTAGAGTGGTGGCTTGATTTTGGAAATCTTATAGGCGCTGTGCGTCATGGAGGATATGTTCCATGGGATGATGATTTGGATATTGGTATGATGAGGAAAGACTTTTTAAGATTTGATAAGATTTTCTCAAGAGAAGTGAAAAAATATGGTTTGGATGACATAGTTGATGTAGGGTATAGGCCACGTAACATGGGTGGAGAAAAAACAATCGGAACATTCATACAGATTTATGTAAGGCACCAAACATATAACAGTGGCAGTAGAAGGCCCATACTTGGAAGTGTAGATATTTTCCCATATGATTACATTATTGATTATGATGAGGAAACACTTAATGATGTTTACTTAAATGCCAAGACAAATTTCTTTAATCATAAATTAAATCAGTTTAATACCCAATTTTGTTTGGATACATTATACGAAGAGTTGAATTTAACATTTGAACCTACTGATTTAATTATTCCAGGAGTTGAAGGCAGCTGCGGTCCAGATGAAATTTATAAACTGATTGTATTCGATAAAGATATTATCTTCCCCTTGAATGAAATTAAATTTGGAGATTATGTGTTCCCTTGCCCAAATGATGTAGACACTTATCTAAAATCAATTTATGGAGACTATTTAAGCATTCCGAAATCATTGCATAGGCATAATAGGGTAGAATGGTATAAATATAATCCAAACAATGATGAAGTATTTGGAAAATGTTTGAATAGAATAAAAAAAGTTAATGAACAGTTTAAATAAATTAAAAAGCAGTAATATCTCTTTAATTTAAATTTTATATTTATAAATGACCAATAATTTAAAATATTAATTTTCGCTAAACCAACTTTTTAAAGTCTCTAAAAGGCTTAGTAAGTTTCCAACTTTTAGAATTTAAAATATCCTTTTTCTCTTTTTTAAGAGATTTGACCTCATCTTTCAATTGATTATTCTCTTTTTCCAATTTTCTAACCATCTTTTCATATTTTTTGACTTCATTATCTAAAAATATCGCTTCGTATTTTGGCTTGAATTCCTCAAAAGTGTCACACTCTAAAACCAAATCGTAACGATGCCTAAGAAAAGTTCCTTCATCTAGGTAATTACTTTCAATTTCTTTGAATTTCTCTTGAGCTATCCTAAAATATTCTTCAGAATATGTACTGATGATATAAATTAAAATATGATTAACCTTAAAATTATAAAATTCCTTCTTTAAATCTTCAAAATGATTTTCTTCTTTTAATATATTCTCTACAATATCCATAATCTTAAAGATATCAAAACCATTTGAAGCAGTGCTGTTGACAGAATTGACATTATCGACACGATAATGGTATAAAACTTTATTGATATAAGAAACTCTTTCTGCTCTTAAAATGCTTTTCACATGGAATGGAACATCATCAAAAGCGATGCCCAAGTCAAATTTAAAGTCATCATAGGAATCCAAAAACTTTTTTTTATATAATTTAGACCAAGGAGCATATCCTCCCTTTAAAGCGTAAGGCATAATAATTTCCTTAGAAACATTGCCATAATCTTCCTTTTTTATAGCCCTATAATTGAAGAATATATCCTTATTGCTATATCCATTCTTATCAAAGCTATTTGCTTTAAAAATTACCATGTCAGAATTGTTTTTTGTTGCACTTTCATATGCAAGCTCCAATGCATTGCTCTCCAATTCATCGTCAGGATCAAAAAAGTAGACATAATCTCCACTTGCATTTTCTAAAGCGAAGTTTCTTGCAGACCCGCATCCTCCATTTTCCTTGTTGAAAACCTTAACACGTGAATCTTTAGCCGCAAATTCATTCAATATTTCCAAAGAATTATCCTTGGATCCATCATTGACACAAATGAGTTCAAAATCTTCAAAAGTCTGATTTAATAATGAAGGAATTGAATCATGAAGAAAGTCTTTAGCATTGTAAACCGGAATAAGTACTGAAATTTTTACCATTTTTTCACCAAATGAGAGAATAATTATTTTAATTCACTTTATCAATTATTTCATACTATCTACTAACTTTAAAGCTTCTTCAATAACTTTCCACATATCAAAATATTGATACATTCCTAACCTTCCACCAAAGAAAACCTTATCTTCTTTATTTGCCAATTCTTTATATTTTGCAAATAATTCAGAATTCCTATCATCATTCATTGGATAATAAGCCTCTTCGCCCTTTACCCAAGTCTTAGGATATTCTCTAGTAATCACTGTCTTGTCTGATACAGCATTCTCAAAGTGCTTATGTTCAATTATTCTAGTGAAAGGTGTTTCCCTATCAGTATAATTGATAACTGCATTACCCTGATAATTTTCAATATCAAGAGTTTCAAACTCAAAATCAAGCCCTCTATATTCAAGCTCTCCAAAGCAATAATCGTAATACTCGTCAATCATTCCAGTGAAAAGCACCTTATCCGCCATGGATAGGAATTCTTCCTTTTCATCAAAGAAATCTGTATTCAATCTTACTTCAATGCCATCAAGCATCCTTTCAATTATTTTAGTGTACCCTCCAATTGGGATACCTTGGAACAGGTCGTTAAAATAATTGTTATCAAATGTAAATCTGACCGGAAGTCTTTTTATAATAAAGGCTGGAAGATCTGTGCAATCTCTTCCCCATTGTTTTTCTGTATAACCTTTCACAAGCTTTTCATAAATATCTTTTCCTACAAGGGAAATGGCTTGCTCCTCAAGATTGGTTGGATTTTCAATATGGGATTCGGCCTTTTGTTCTTCAATCTTTGCCTTGGCTTCCTCAGGGGTTTTTACTCCCCACATCTGATAGAATGTGTTCATATTAAATGGCAAGTTGTATAATTCACCTTTATAATTAGCTACCGGAGAATTTGTGTAGCGATTGAATTCGGCAAACTGATTGATGTAATTCCATATCTCCTTATTGTCTGTGTGGAATATGTGAGCACCATATTTATGGACATTTATGCCATGTTCCTCTTCTGTATAGACATTTCCACCAATATGGTTTCTTTTTTCAATGACTAAACATCTTTTCCCTTTCTTATTCATTTCATATGCAAATACCGCACCGAATAATCCTGATCCTACAATCAAATAATCATATTCCATAAAAACACCGATTGAAATTAACTTTGCTTGTTATTTATATTTGTCATTGCATTATAAATAAGTTTTAGATGAAAAATTTTAATAAATCCGTGTTTTACATCTTTATCCTCCGAAAAAAGTTTATATATTTTAAGTAACTTAAATATTTTTAATAAATCTAAAAAATCCATTTAAAATAATAAAAGAACATATTGAGATATTTTCAAAAAATAAAAATGTTTATTATTTGGAATATGTTTAAGATTAGGGTGTTTTAATGTCTAAACCAAAAATTTCTGTAATTGTACCTATTTATAATGTAGGAACTTATCTGGAAGAGACTTTGAATAGTCTTGTTAATCAGACTTTTATTGATGATATAGAAGTATTGATGATTGATGATGGGTCAACAGATGACTCCAAATATATTATTGAAAAATATGCCCTAGATTATGATAATTTTTATGCGCATCATAAAGAAAATGAAGGACAGGGGGTTGCAAGAAACCTTGGAGTTTATTTGGCAAAAGGAGAATATATTCACTTTTTGGATGCTGATGACTATGTTGTCCCTAACGCATATGAAAAATTATTTAATGCAGCCAGTAGTAAAAATTATGATTTTGTTGCAGTGAACGCAATGAGAATGAGCCAATATAACTGCTGGGAAGACCAACTGTTTAAAAACAGCTTTGGAGAGTTAAAGGGAAATTCTGAATTTAACAATATCAGAGAGCATCCCCCACTTGTTTGGGATACAAGTACCTCTAACAAAATTTATAAAAAAGATTTTTTAATTAAGAATAACATCAAATTCCCTGATAAAAAAATATACTATGAAGACCTTTTATTTTCATTTAAAGCATATGTTCATGCAAATTCTTTTTATTATTTAGATGATTTTCTATATTTTTGGAGACGAAGAAATGAAAAATCTTCTGTAACTCAACAAAGCAAAAATGTGATAAATTTTAAAAATCGTTTGGAAATTTTAAATTCCATACTGGAATTAATCGAAACCAATGATTGTGATGACAATATCAAGGAACAAATGTATGCCAAATGGTTGAATCATGATTTAAAATTATTCTTATCCAAAATAAATTATTATCCTAAAGAATCTCATGATGAGTTGTTAAATGAAATATTGGATATCCTGAAAATCATTCCTAAAGAGATTAGAGAGGGTATGGATTCCTATAGAAAGATTATTTATAAAATGGTTGAAGATAAAGATTTGAAAAGCTTATTGTATTTTGCACCTCTAGAAGAAGAATTGATTGAAGATTCGACCATTAAACTAGATTTAAGCGAGGAATATTCTAGTTTAATTAATTTTGATGAGGATGTTTTAAAAGAAGATTTGATTGTTAAAAAAACAGATATCAGGCGAGAAGATGATTTTATAATCATAAAATTTGAAGAAAAAATACCTTATTTGCCAGAAAATCATCCTCATAGAATGGAAGCTTCATTAATTGATGAAAATAATGGTGAATCCAATCTTGAAATAAAAGATAATGAACTTTACATACCTATTGATTTGATAGCTAATAAAAGAATCTTAAAAATCAAAATGAAATATTCTACAGATTCATTTGAAAAGGAAACTTATTTAAGAAATTATGGAAGAAGCAGCATTCTTCTTGATGATGTTGATTTGGAAATCTGCATAGGGGCCGATAATCTCTTTTCCATACATATTAGAGAGATAGATAATAACAATATATTAATCCAAAAAATTGATTTTGAAGAAGATTGCTTCATTTTTAAAGGAAAAATGAATAAAAAAATAAAGAATATTATTATTGAAAACGTTATTGACTTCAAAGTAAATGAATATCCTATTTTCTTTAATGAAAAAGATGTAGAAGACAAATATAATTTTGAATTCAAAATCCCATACCGGGACATTATTAATTCCCCTATTAAAAAATGGGAAATGAAAAGTGCAGATAAATTTAAAACAATGCAATTAACGGAAAATTTTGAATTCTTTAGAGAAAAAGACAAAATACTGTTTTCAAATCGAAGAAATAAAATATTGATAGAAAATGACCTCTATAACAAATTTGAAAAGTTAAGTGAGTTGGATAATAAAATTAAAGAAACAACTAATGAGAAGAATAAACTAATTAAAGAAAAAAATAGACTTATAGAAGAAAACAATCAATTAAAAAACAAAATCAATGAATATAAAAACAGAAAGGATGTAAGAGCAGTGGATGCAATCAAAAAAACCATTGGTAGATGAATTAATTGCATCTTCACTTAATAAAATCCTTTTTTCTTTTTACATTATATTCAATGACCCCCTGCAAGAACTCAGCATCTTCAGCTATGGCTATTG
>AUXO011817606.1_pt1 | contig 11503 bp, 4 predicted proteins | sample 768731 | NCBI WGS metagenome assembly AUXO01 (sample SAMN02715735, study PRJNA202380) | gut metagenome | biome: sheep rumen | host: Ovis aries | place: New Zealand: Palmerston North | reverse complement strand
TTTTATACACGTATATGTGATGCTATTGCCAGACATAATATGTGGAGGGCTACGCCGGATAGAGAGGATATATATAGAAGTTTTAATCTTTGGGAACTCATTCCGAACGCTGATATGCGCCATAAAATCTATTATCGTGATAATACGTTGGAGTTTCTTTTGGCATTAGTTGATACTATTGATCCACTAAAAGCGTTTTATCAGAATAAGCGATATAAAGACCTGGTTGAGATGGCCCAAATTCTTAATGATGTGACTTTTAGGTTCTTTAGAAGCCAAAAAGCGTTTATCGAAGCATTTGACCATCCATTGTTTAAAGCTAAGATTAAACAGTATGTTAATCCGAATGATAGATTAGACAGTTGGCTTGGAATCTTTATTACTATTCCAGAGGATGCATCATATATGAAGATTGAGATTGATACAAAAGGGTTGAAGGCAAAATAGACTAATGAACGATAATTATACGAGAACCGAGTGAATTGCATATACGATCAGTATATTCGTATGAGGTATGCATATGACGAATCAAGAAATCCTGGCGTTGTTGCAGAGAATAGATAATGGATATTGCGCTACATCAGAAGAGCGAAACAACTTATCTTTAGTTGAAGAAGTTACATTTGTAAAAATAGCTGAAGTTCCTAACAGCGTAGAACTCTTAACAAACTTAAGGCAACTAACAGTAAAAAATACTTCAATTTCGAAATTGCCCGAAACAATAAGGCACTTAACAAAATTAAAAAAGCTTAACTTAAGTAATACAAAGATAAAAGAATTACCAAAAGTATTATGTAGTCTACTTGATTTGGACACTCTTGATTTGGGAGCTACACAAATTAGTGAATTGCCAAATTGGATAGACCACATGCAGAGTCTTCAAACGTTATATCTGTATAACACGCAGATAAAAACGTTACCTGAAGCTATTTGTTGTATTAAAAATCTGCAGTCTCTCTATTTGGGGCGCTCACAGATAAGTGAATTACCAAGTTCTATACAGATGTTGAGTAATTTACAACTTATAGACTTACGTAATTCATTAATATGTAGGTTGCCTAAGACAATAGGAGCGTTAAAGAGTCTTAGATTCCTTTATATTGGACGGAATCAGATTAGTGAGCTTCCGATAACAATAGGAGATTTAATAAATCTTCAGGAACTAGACTTGCGAAATGCTCAGATTGAAGATTTGCCAGAATCAATTGGCGATTTACAAAATCTTAAGATTCTAAATCTGCATAATTCGAAAATACGTAGTTTGCCTGATACTGTAAGCAAGTTATATAAACTTCAGGACCTCGACTTGAGTGATTCTCAAATAAGTAGTTTGCCAGAATCAATTGGCTGCTTACAAAATCTGTACAGTATTAATCTCAGTAATACCTGCATAAGAAATTTGCCAGAGACAATCGGCAATCTATATAGTCTAGTAAGTCTAAAATTGAACAATACTCAAATAGAAGGTTTGCCAATAACAATAGGTAACCTTCAAAATCTTAAACATCTTTATCTGGCTTATTCTCAGATAATCCGTTTGCCGGAAACAATAGGAAATCTAAAAAAGCTCGAGCAACTTGATATACACGTTACACCGTTAACGAGACTCCCAGTATCTATAGGTAAGATTATTTCACTCAATAGTTTAGACCTATACAATACACGACTTATTCTTATTCCACCTTCGATAGGTGATTTGATTGGTCTGAAGAAACTTAATCTTGGACGGACAAAAATATCATCTTTACCAGAGTCAATCATCCGTCTAAAAAACCTTGAAAATCTAAATTTACGACAATCCGCAATTAATAAGCTGCCAGAAGATATAGATAATCTAACGTGTTTGAAAAACCTAAATTTGGATTCAACCAGTATCAAAGAATTGCCTGAATGTATAGGGAATTTATCTGCACTGGAGTATTTGGATTTGAGAAAAACTTATTTGAATAAGTTACCTGCATCGATAGGAGAATTATCAAACCTAAAAATTCTGATATTGGAAAAAAGTGCTTTGCCTGAACTGCCGGAATGCCTATTGGATTTATCACTGAATTTTGTGAACAAGCCATATCAGAATAGATATTCAAAAGGTATTTATATTGATGGTCTGAAGTTAAGAAAACAACCTGTTAGTCTTTTTATCCAGCCAAATAAGTTCATTGTGGATTATTATAAACAACCGCACATAGATGTAAATGAGACTAAGGTAATATTTATTGGTTCCGAGGGTGTAGGAAAGACGCACACTCTAAAACGTATCTTAAATAATAATCATAAAATTAATGAAAGACTGCAAGAAACTCCCGGCATAAGTATTACATCCAAAGATTTTATTACAGAGAAATTAGCGTATCGAATTAACTTTTGGGATTTTGGCGGCCAAGCAATTATGCACGCTATGCATAGGTGTTTTCTGACTAACCGTACAAGCTATATTATTGTAGTTAGTACCAGATATGGAGATGTTACAGAGCAGGCAAGAATGTGGCTAAGAAATCTACAGAGTTTTGCAAATGATGCCTTGGCAGTCATATTAGTCAATATTTGGAGCGATGGAACTTATTATGGAATAGATGAAAACACGTTACGCTGTGAATTTCAAAATATCGAAGCGATAGTCCAGTGTTCTGTTAAAGAAAGTGAGAGTGAGGAATTTGCTGCAGTCACGACTGCTATCCAGAGGTTAGCAGAGAAAAATGATAGTATCAGTCTGCAATTTCCGAAAAAGTGGGAAAATATCCGTCAGAGCGTTATTAGTTGTGGAAAACATGAGTATTACATTGATACAGAAACATATAAAAAGATATGTGAAGAGAATGGTGTTGAAAATGCAGCCATTCAAGGGTGGCTACTTGACTGGTTCAACGATCTTGGAGAGTGCTTTACATATCAGACTGGGAAAGATATGTTTTCAGGTAATCAATATAGTATGATTTTGAATCCAGAATGGCTGACCAATGCAATTTATCTAATAATACGAGAACTAGGTGAAGGTGCTAAGCAAGGAGTGGTGGCGCACAAGAGAATAAAAAAATTGTTGGAAAGATCAAATAAAGGAACTATACAAGGAGTCAAGTACACTTTTGATGAATGTGAATATATTCTGCAGGTAATGCGGAGATACCGACTTTCTTATAAAATTCCGGGTAAAGAGTATGAGTTCATTCCTTCGCTTCTATGCAATCGTCCAGACAATTTGATTGTTCCACCAGGGATAACTTCCTGTAAATATGAAATGAGGTATAGATTTCTCCCAGAAAATGTGCTTCAGGAATTGATGGTAGAATACTACTCCTTGATTAACGAGGATAATTGCTGGCGTAATTCTTTTTCCATTGATATCAAAAAAATCGGTTACACTGAAAGTTCAATATTTATATCCTCAGAATATGGAAAACAATCTATACTCATACAAATTGAACAGTATATTGCAAAAGAAACAGGTGAATTACTTCAGTCTATTAGAGATAAGATATTAGAAATAAATGAAAGACTAAATTTGCAGGCTCGTGACTATATCATCGTAAATTCTAAAGATGAAAATGATGAGCAGGAGAGTATTAGTCTTAAACGATTGTTGAGACTGAAGGAACGTAAAATCACGCATTATGAAGCATATGAAAAGAGTTATATTATTGATGAACTTTTAGGAAGAACCTATGGTGCGATAGTAGTTGAAGAAGCTGAGCAAGAGAGTGAGGCGGATAATAATGTTTTTGATCGTATCATCGAGTTATTAGGGAAGCGTGATGCTAAGAGCTTGTTAGGTGAGAAAATTAAAGAGCTGATATCGATTGATGATATATATGATTACATTATGGTGGCATGTATACAGATACAAGGAAGAAGCATATTTTGGTCAAGGCCAGAACACGTTGTTTCCGAAAATGCTCGCAATGATGAGTTACGTGACTTGCTTAGTAATAGAGAACTTTATATTCGTGATCAGACACATGTTGGTCATGGAGAAAAAAGTGTCAATCCAGGACTGGTTGATCTTGCGATTATTAAATCTGAAAAAAACCCAGTTCCATTGACTTTAATTGAAGCAATGAATTTGTCTGGGGTTAATACTAATTATATAAAAAAGCATTTGGACAAGCTAGTAGATGGATACAATGCTTCCGGACTCCGAGAGTTGTTTCTAGTTTCCTATGTTGAATTAGCCAAAGAAACGTTCCCGTCTTTTTGGAAAAGATATAAGGAGAAAGTAAAGAAGTTAAATGGCAATAATTTCACAGTAGATATTGATGTCATACCTGAAATAAATGAATCACGTGCATGGATAAAAAGTATTAAAATGACATATAACTACGCAGGAGAAAAACTAAATGTATATCATATTTGCGCAAGAGTTGCAGAATGATTTTTATTGTTTTGCAGAAAATATCATAGACAATTTCTCTTTTTATGATTAAAGATCTAGTTGTAACCAGTCAATATTTTGACTGTAACAAATGTAGAGGTGTATTTTATACTGACGCAGTTATTCGAAAGTCGGTAAAAGCTACTCTCATGAGATTATGTTGGTATTAACAGGTAGGAATAAGCTCATGTTGTAAGCACTAGGGCAATATGAGATTTATGAAGAAAGGCAAATGGGAAGAAGGAGGTAAAGAATGGTACAAAAGGAAATCAGTAGTGGAGGTGCATCATTTTCAGGATATATATATCAGACTCTCTATGCAATTCTTTTATGTATGGAGGATGAAAAGTGGGACAGGATAAAAATTGAACCAGTATCATCTAAGGAACAAATTGACATTTTACTTTTGGGAAGTAATTCTTTGTCCGGGGAGGAAAAGTATTATAAGAAGATACAGGTTAAAAAAAGGAAGGATTCAGTTAGTGAAAAGCTAATCCGCGAATGGGTTAATAGGTTGATAAAAGATGATGATGCAGAAAACTACGAATTATGCTTATTTGGACATGTTGCAGCAAATAAAAAATATCAGTTAGATAGTAATGTCAAAGTATATGATAATGATATTAGTAATGTAGAAACTAAGGTTAGGAAAGCAATTGAACATTACTGTAAAGAACTAAAAGCGAGAGATTTTAATAAGCGGGATTTGGATATAGCATATTGTGGTCTTTTTACTCTTTTGGCCAAAAATTCCATGGAAAAAAACTCAATAGGAAAAGAGCAAATTCATCAAGAATTAGAGGGAATTCTAAAGTATTCTGTGGACAATTGTGCAGCTTATATTAAAAATACCAGTAAGCGCCGATTTTGCGAAAATCCTATTTTCGGCAGAGACTTATCACCTAAAAGACTGGATAAAGATGGTCAGACGCTTATAAAAGCAGAAAAATTGCCAAGGCTTTCTGATGATGAATTTCCTAAGGTCCTGATTGACTCTTCAGAAAGTAGTGAAAAAGATAATAAATGTAGTCTGTTTGCATATTTTGAAAATAAAGCTAAAGATGAAGAGTCGCTGAAGAGACACATTTATCTTTCGGCTACATCTGGTGGAGGAAAATCCACCTATTTGTATGGTATGTGGGAAAGGTATTTGAATGAGGAAAATTGTATTCCCATATATCTTTCATTGACGGATATAAAGTCTATTAAAGAAAAAGTCGTAGATTCTTATTTATTTTATGCAGGCATAGATAAGTTTGAGTGGTTAAAATTTGCCTTTGCGGAATCAAAATATTACATAATACTCTTACTTGACGGATATAATGAAATTTCAGATGCAGCTGATAACAGAATAAAAGGAGAAATTGAAGATATCTTAGGCATAGAGAAGGTTACGGTTATTGTTACATCCAGAAATCCAAAAAGCCCTTTTGCAGAGGGCGCTATGACAGAACTCAAGCTATGTGATCTTGAGCGTGAACAGATAAAAGCTTTTTTGGGAGGAAATGAAGACAATCTTCCCAAAAGAAATTATGAAGGGATGCTTACTAATCCATTCATGTTGGAAGTATGTATTGAAACATTTGCAGGGAGAAAGGGAGGCTATAAAAATATAAATCAGGTTTCCTTGGCTGAGATTTTCAAAAAGTATATAGATAAGCAAATCACAAATATGAAGCTGTCACCGATAGATCAAATCTATATTAAAGTTCTTCTGCCGCTTGTGGCTATGAAGCTTGACGAACGCAGACCGCGTAAAAAAGATGGCATAGCTGAAAGAATTCAAAAGGATTCAAAGCGTTATAATTGGAATTCTTTTAAGCAAGCATTTAAAGAGGTTCAAAGTAATTGTTCAGTTTATGAAAATTTGATGGATGATGATCACGATAAAAACGAAGACTTTACAATGAGTTATCCGGACCTTATTAAAAAAGAAGTAAGAGGCGCTGTCAGAATGGTTCGACGTTGTATTTCGCTTGAACTTTTTAGGGCTGATTCCGAAGTTGGAAAAGAAATAATATGGGATCATGAATTCTATAGAGACTATTTTGTGGCAAGAGGGTATGCTATTTATTGTGCTTACAATGATAACAATGAGACTTGTATTTATAATCTTGCAAAGCAGATTAATTATAGATATCCAGAACCGGATGCAGATTATATGAATCCAAAGGTAGATGCCGTCGTAAGGGGGTATCATATGCGGAAGGTTCAAATATTTATTGATATGGTTGATGCGCATATCAACAAAAATAAAGAGCTGGCTACTGATGCCACTGAAATAATGAAAGAAACAGCTGTATACCGCAGACTTACTAGAGACGCTGCTTTTGTTTATGAGGACCTGGATGATTTTAAAATGGCAGAGGCGGCAGATTTGAGCTTCAGTTATTATTCCGAAGATCCCGAAATGTACGATACTGAAAGTCAATATGATTATCCCGATAAGGATAGGAGATATGCAGATGCAGCATATAGTTTTTCGGGATTAGGATATAACTGGGGACATGTTAAAGTTCCCAAAGATAAAAAGAAGGAGTATTTAGAGAAGGAAAAGAAAGCGCTAGATATTGCCAAAAGAATGTTTGAATATTTGGAAGAGAAACATTCAAGTGTTTTAAATAGTCTTACAGTTAGAGATGATATGGTAAAGATGCGAGGAAATCTTGCAGCATATTATTCTGCAATAAGTGAATTTGCTCCAATTGAAAAAAAAGAAGAGCTTTTACAAAGATGCAGGGAATTACATGAAGAGAACTTAGTGGAGCGGAAAAAGATTAAAGAAATAATACACAGACAAGGTAAAAGTACAGAGGTGATTGATAAAAATATAGCGCAAACCTATACTGGAATCGCGACCGCCAACTTCAAGTTGGGTAATTATCGTGCAGCTATTGAAGACAATATAAAAGCTATTGATATTCGTCCGGAAGAGTATACCTTAGATAAATTCACAAGTTATAGAAACATTGTTGGGGGTTATGGAAAGCTGAAAGAACATAATGAACTTATGGAAAATGAAATAGTGGCTGCTCTTGAATGGATTAAAAAAGCATTTATTTATGCAAACGAGAAGGATATTGATAAGTTCTATGATGATATGAACAATAATACAGATACTATAATAAGTGGATTGACTGAGAAACAGAGTAAAAAGTATCAGACTGTGTTAGATCAGATCAATCATGAACGAAAAATCTGGAGTCAAAAGAACTATATGCAACAGAAATAAAGATAAGGAGAAGAGTTTTAATGAAAATATGCTTGTTGTCATGTCCTGATATCGATATGAACTATGACGAGCGAGTCATGAGACTGAAAGATAATATCTCGACTTGGATTCATTCTGAAGCGTTTATTTCACTGGTAAGATTATTTGGCGGGGATGCTCCAAAAACCAAATTTTTACCAGAGCAAATCTCATATTATAACAGTTTTTCAGAAGTTTGGGATTATCGTAAAAAGAGAGCAAATGGTGGAGAGAGATGGATGGTTCAGGAGGATGCATTCCTTTCAGAGAAAAGGACAATGATAATGGATTGCATGACTTTTTTGGGCTTCAGAAATGTCGTTGAACCAAGCAGGCAGCCTGATTATGTTTTAGCACTCGGCGGCGCAAGAATGGCCAACTTAGACCGATGCGAAACGGCTAAGGAAGTGTGTGCGAAATATCCGGAAAGTGACATCCCAGTAATTGCCTTGACCGGTATGCGGCCTATAAATGAGATTGAAAGACCTTCTTTGGCTTGCTACGCGCCCGGTGCACAGACTGAATATGAGGCCATGTGTGGAGGGATGAGTAAAGCTTTTAATCTTTCTAAAGCTTCTTATGAAGAAGATATCCATGAAGATGAAAATATAAATTTGGCATGGGCAGAGCGTCATTACAACGATAATAGTAGACGAATACATGTGCTTTCTGCTCCTAGTTCGGATCCGGGAAGACGGGCCAACAGCATGGATACTTTCGAATTCTTTATGAAGTGCTATAAGCTTGAACCTGGGGTGCGAGTGCTTCTTGTCACATCGTGTATTTATGTTCCATTCCAGCTCATGAAGTTTACGAAATTGGCTCTTGAGAAAGGCATATATGTAGAATGTATTGGTAATAAACATCAGCTTGGTTCGCCATCTGTGCTGAATGCAGCATCATATTTGCAAGAACTTAAAGCGACTATTAATGCAATTTATGCGCTATCTGAACGATATTTTTGAAGGCGCAAGAGTTTTGAGGGGGATATGGGGAAGGGATTAAGCTAGGAGTGATGACTGAGAAGCTGCGGATTTGGAGAAGGAACGGTTATGAGTGGAATTGATGCGCAGAGAGGCTTTATATATCAGTCGATTATTGCGATGATAGAGTGCCTAGAAAGAAATGACTGGGATAATGTAAAACTTGAACCGAAAACGGAGCTGGATAAGGTAGATATCCAACTTTATAAGGATAATCAAATACTGACGGCAATTCAGGTGAAATCCAGTAAGAATGCGTTTTCAAAGCCTAGTGTAGAGAGATGGCTTGAGTCTCTTAAGAGAGATTCTTTCAACGCTAAAGAGATCTGGCTCATCCTTGTCGGTGACGCTTACACATCTGACTGTGAAAAGTTTATAAGGCAATACTGCAATGTGATAAAGACAGTTACGTTTGATAACCTTGAAGTATTATGTGCAGGAAAGCTAACTAAGTATGTTAAGCGCGCGGGGGTTGCTAAAGATGTGCGTGTGTCTGACCTTGATTTGATTGATGCCAATCTATTTTCAAAAATTCATAGGAATAGTATTTTAAATGAGCCTCTTAGCCGTGCTGTCTTTGAAGAAGCTTTTTGTATGGCTCTGCCGACTCGGAGAATTCCTAAATGTCTTACATCCATCCCCATGGTCGACCAGTCTGTTGGACTTATTGGTCGTGAGAAGGAATTAAAAAAAGTACATTCTATGCTTCAGAAAAACAATATGATTGCACTGGTAAGCGGTCTTGGGGGAATTGGGAAGACAGCCCTCATGAAGTGGATATGCAACAACCTTAAGGAGAAGGATAATTATGTCGCCTGGATCGACTGCGGCAGCAGCCTTAAGGAGGACCTTCTGTCGCTATGCGATGCATTCGGCATATATGATGAAGAGCCGGATACTGCATATAAAAAGGTATTGAGCGTTGTGAAGACCCAGTTGGATGGATCGCTCTACCTTTTCATGGATAATCTGGGAAGGCAACCGGATGATAAAGAACTCGCAGAATTGAATTCGCTAAATGCGCATATCATGGTCACATCGAGGCAGAAGAACAGTGCATTTCCTTCTGTTGACCTGAATGTCCTTGGACAGGAAGATGCGCTCACGATGTTCTTCAAATACTATAATGGAGACACTGAACGCGTTTATATAGATTCGGCCCGTTACATCGTCATTTCCGCGGGGCGACATACTCTGCTTGTCGAACTGCTGGCCAAAGCCGCAGCGAGGACGGGGGGCACTCTGGAAGACTTTGCAAAAGACCTGGCAGAAAAAGACGTATTCGATGTATTTAAGCGGAAACTAACAACAGCTCATGGTAGAAATGTAAACCAAACGATAGAGGACTGTGTCATGAAACTATATGAAATATCCAACCTGTCAAAAGAACAGCAGCGTATCATGAAGCTATTCAGTATATTTACACCTGAGAATGAAGTATATTGGAAAGTTGCTGAATGGGCTGGACTTGATATGGATGTGGTCGATGAACTAGTCTCACTTGCGTGGCTCGGCAGGGGTGGGCAGGAGAACAATTATAAAATCCATCAGATTATCAAAGACTCCTTGGCTAGACAGCTTAAGGGCAGCGGGGAAGTGCTGAAAATTGAAGAGTATGGCGACTTGCTTGTTAAAGTGGTAGATACACGCAGTTATATGCCTAGATATCTTGAATATACAAAGGTGCGGAAACGGTTGACCTTTGCGGAGGATATTGTGGACTACCTTGTGGAGAGGGCTGCCGAAATGCAGGCATCTGAAGCCGATATTGAGCAAGAACAAAAGCTTTTAATAATTACAGCTGAGTTGTGTAACAATATTGCAGGAGTGTATAAACATCAGGGGGATTATGCCAAAGCGTTGGAGTATTACGGAAAGGCTTTGAAGATTAAAAAAAGTGTGTTAGGTTCCGAGGATCCTTCGATGGCTACGACGTACAACAATATTGCAGGGGTGTTTAAAAAACAGCGTGATTATGTCAAGGCACTGAAGTATTATGGGAAGGCTTTGGAGATAAAAGAAAAAGTGTTAGATTCTGAGGATCCCTCGCTGGCTACAGCATACAACAATATTGCAGGGGTGTATAAAAATGAAGGTGACTATGACAGGGCGCTGAAGTATTACGAAAAGGCTCTGGAGATAAAAGAAAAAGTGTTAGATTCTGAGGATCCCTCGCTGGCTATAGCATACAACAATATTGCAGGGGTGTATAAAAAACAGCGTGATTATGTCAAGGCGCTAGGGTATTACAGGAAGGCTCTGGAGATAAAAGAAAGCGTGCTGAATCCAAAGGATCCTTCGATGGCTACGGCGTATAATAATATAGCTGGAGTGTATTATAATCAAGGTGATTATGTCAAGGCACTGGAGCATTACGGTACGTCTCTGGAGATAAAAGAAAGCGTGTTAGGTCCCGATCATCCATCGATGGCAGCGACGTATAACAATATAGCATACGTGTATTTTCATAAGGGTGATGTTGAAAAGGCATCGGAATATTTTGAAAAAGCACAATCTGTGCGTAAGAAAGAATAGGGGAAAGCGCCCTACTTGGGTGGGAATGGCGTTTTCCATGATTTACCAGTTCGCGTGAGAGGAAGATAGTATCGGCATTGATAAAAATCTGTTTGTTTCAAATGCATCCGGCTTCCCCGAACTGATCGGCAAGAATACGGCCTGTCGTCTGATCGCCGGATTTGTCAACTGGCTGGATGCCATATGCGGGAGTGCGCATGAGTATACTAAAGATGCTAATGACACTTCTGATATAAGGAATCTGGTCATGGTTGTTCTTGATAAGTGTGGTTTTGGTGAATCCGATCAGGAAGGCCTTGTGAAGACGGTTCAGGACTTTGCGCTTGATGTCTACAACAATCTGTGCGGCGAAGAAAAGCAGATCAGTGC
>AUXO011687698.1_pt1 | contig 11503 bp, 8 predicted proteins | sample 768731 | NCBI WGS metagenome assembly AUXO01 (sample SAMN02715735, study PRJNA202380) | gut metagenome | biome: sheep rumen | host: Ovis aries | place: New Zealand: Palmerston North | reverse complement strand
TTATGATTATAGTAACTGGAGGTGCCGGTTTTATCGGCAGTTGCGTGGTTCGTACATTGAACGACGCAGGACGTGATGACATAGTCATCGTAGATAATATCAGTGAGACTGATAAGTGGATGAACATGCGCAACAAGCGCTATATCAAATATGTGCACAAATCTGAGTTCTTGGAAGAACTGCCTACTTATGAAAACGTAGAGGCTATTATCCATATGGGTGCCCAGTCGGCCACGACAGAGCGCAATTTTGATTATTTGTGGAAAAACAACTTTGAGTATACCAAGACCCTATGGAACTACTGTGCTGAGCATCAAATCGCATTTATCTATGCTAGTAGTGCTGCTACTTATGGCGATGGCACATTAGGCTTTGATGACAAGATGGATATTGATATGTTGCGTCCTTTGAATGGTTATGGTTATTCTAAACAACTATTCGACCAATGGGTGAAACATCAGGCAAAGACGTTCCCCAAACAGCATGTGGGATTGAAATTCTTTAATGTATATGGTCCAAATGAATATTTTAAAGGTTCGATGGCCTCAATGGTATTCCATGGTTTTAACCAGATTCAGGAGAAGGGCGAGATACGTTTGTTTAAGAGTTGCAACCCACAATATGAGGATGGTGGACAGTTGAGAGACTTTGTTTATGTGAAGGATATTTGCAATGTGATTATGTTCTTCTTGAAGAATCCTAATCTTAGTGGTTTATATAATGTGGGTACCGGGCGTGCTCAGAGTTTTAGAGAACTGGCTGAGGCGACATTCCATGCACTGAATATGGAACCTAATATCGTTTATATCGATATGCCCGAAAAATTACGTGGAAAATATCAGTACTATACACAGGCTGATATGACCAAATTGTATCAGATCGGTTATCCGTTGCCATTCTCTAATTTGGAACAGGGAGTTACCGACTATGTACAGAACCATTTAGCAAAAGAGTATCTAACTTACTAATCCCTTAAAATAGATTTGTAATGGTTACAGCCATTGAGCGTATCAAAATTGCCTTGTATGCAATAGTTATACACTTTTGCAATAAGTTTGTGAGGCATCGCAAAACCAATAGGATGCTTATTGTCTTCCAGCAAATATTGGGAGATGCAGTAATCTTTTTAAAGCCAATTGAAGAGTATACTAGGCTTGCCGAAGAGAAAAATATGCAGTTGACAATCCTTTGCAAACCAATTGTTTTGAAATTTTGGCAATCTGTGGCCAGTCTTCCAGATAATGTTTGCATTGAGACAATGGATTTCACAAGGCTTTTTAATGATTTCTCATATTTTAGGGAAGTACTAAAGAAATATCGGAATTATGCTGATATTGTGATTGCTCCAGGGTCAACATTGTCATCTGATTTGTTTTCATCGGTTCTATGTGCTGACAGGAGGATAGGAATGGTTGGACATAAAAAGATAAACTGGCCGCCTCATATTGCGGTATTTCAAAAAATAGCCTTTTCAGAGATGGTCTTTCCTGATTTGGATATGATGATGATACAACGCCATAGGCTTTTGCTACATTATCTTGGCCGAAGTAACTATCAAGGACAGATATCTGAACTTAAACTAACAGATCGCTTTATAAATGAAAGATATGCAGTAATTTGCCCAGGATCTTCGCTTACAGTAAAATGTTGGCCGATAGATAGGTATGCAGAGATTGCAGATTGGCTAATTGATAATTATCATATAGATATTTATTTATGTGGAGGAAATGAAGAATGTGAAATCGCGGATAAATTATTGTCATTATCTTCTAACCCCAGCCACATCCATAATTTTGTAGGGAGAACATCTTTTGAGAACTGGCTCTCAATAGTGCAGTATGCTGAAGTTGTGATAGGTAACGATAGCGCAACTCTCCATATTGCTGCTGCTACGAACAGGAAGGCATTATGCATTGCTGGTGTATATGATAAATATCAGTTCTTTCCATACAAAGTGGACTATTTGGGTGAAACACAAAGAATACCGGAAACAATAATTATTGACATCCCTTGTGAGAACTGTAAATCAAAAGGCTATTTCCATGGTTATGGGAATAAGGAATGTTTAGATGACATCAAGGATGGAAAATGTGCTTTGTGCATCTCTAAGATTAAAGCAGATGAAGTTAAAGTAAAATTGAAAGGAATGTTGAACTGATATGGGTAGATTGAAAACTTTTATAAAAAACGACCTTTGGCATATTAATTACATTGTGCCATTTACGGCTAAATATTTGCAATATGGAAAAATAGGTTATCTTAGAAGAGCACTTCCTGTCATTGCAAAAGTACGTGTAATAAAAGGGAAGGGTAAGAGAGATGTTTCTACAGACATCCTGGAATTGATGAAACGGATTCATTTGGGAGTCATTGAAGGCTCTTCTTTCTTTTATTGGATTGACGAGTATAAAACGATTGCCGTTAAGGGCAATGTATTGAGTAACTTCTGCATAGATTATGGTCGTTTGGTAAATGGATCGTTCAATGATATCGCAGATAAAGCGATAGAAGTGGGTGGTGTTTATGGTGAACGCGCTGCCGTTATCAAAAAGGCGATAACCGTACTGAGAGATAGAGTGGTTGAGACGATGCAGACAGAATGTAATGACTCCAATCGCTCCCAACTGACTATCCAAGAGATGAAGAATATACTTGATAGGCCTGCCACTCACCTGCACGAAGGCCTCCAGAGAGTATTGTTCTTCAACCAATATATGTGGCAGACCAGACATGGATTGAATGGACTGGGGCGTTTAGATTTAATACTTGGTAATCTGTATCAAAAGGATTTGGATGCTGGTGTTATAAATAAAGAGTCGGCTTATAAAATGGTGCTCGACTTTATGAACACCTTAAATTGCTGGTATGAGTTTAAAAGCTCTTCTATCTTAGGCGATATTGGACAGATTGTTATTTTAGGTGGATTGAATCCGGATGGGACGTATTTCTCAAACGACCTTACTTATATGTTTCTTAAGGCTCAAGCAGAAACAAAAAAACCTGATCCAAAAACATTCTTGCGAGTAAGTAAGAATATGCCACAGGAATTGATGGAAGTAGCAGTAGAGGCTCTTAAGTCTAAAACAGGAAGTCCGTTATTCTCAAATGACGAAGTGGTTATTCCTCAATTAACTCAATTCGGCTTTACTAAAGAAGAAGCATGTTCATATTGTGTATCTGCATGTTGGGAACCGTTTATCCCAGGCAGATCGCTAGACCAGAATAATATTAAAGCATTCGACTTCTTTAAGCCACTTGATTCTGCGTTAACTAATGCTGACCTTTCAATGATAGAGACCTTTGATGAGGTTGTAACTCATTATGAAAACGCTCTTCGAACTGAATGGAAAATATTCCTGAAAGGACTCAATTCCTATATTTGGGCTTGCGATCCTTTCGTATCGATGCTGACTGACGGTTGTAATGAATCTGGCAAGGATGTTTCACAAGGAGGTAGTTACCACAATAATTATGGTGTAACCAGCATTGGAATGGGAAGTGCGGTTGATACACTCATGAACATAAAGAAACTTGTTTTTGAAGAAAAAAAATATTCACTCAAGCAATTGAACTGTGTTAGAAAGAACAACTTCAATGGGCAAGATTCGTTATTTGACATACTTAAGACATTAAAGAAACATTATGGACACGATAACAAAGAGGTAATTGCACTTACAAATTGGATTATCAATGCGAGCAATGATGCCGTAAAAGAATATGTTAATCCAATCGGTGGTAAAGTTAAGTTTGGATTGAGTTCGCCATTTTATATCCGCGATGCCAAGAATTCAGCAGGAGATTTGGCAGGAAGAAAGAATGGAACCCCTTATGCTACTCATATTTCGTGCATTGATGCGTCGTATACTGAACTCGTAAACTTCTCTGGACATCTGAATTACAGCGGACATGCATTTAATGGCAATGTGCTCGACTTTTTCGTTTCGCCTAATTTCATTGAGTCAAATAAAGATAAGTTTGTTACCTTTATGAAGGCTGCCATCAATCAAGGATATTTCCAAATGCAGATGAACATTATGGATAGTAGAACACTTATTGATGCAAAGGTTCACCCTGAGAATTATCCTGGACTCATAGTTAGAGTGTGGGGATTTAGTGCCTATTTTAATGATCTTCCAGATGATTATAAAGATGTATTGATTGAAAGGGCTATTCAAAGTGAAAAAGTTGCATAATATGTTTGGAAATGGATAAAGTTCTTGTTTCTAACATCCAACGCTTCTCTTTGCATGATGGACCAGGTATACGTACTACTATATTTTTAAAGGGATGTGCAGTCCATTGTCCTTGGTGCTGCAATCCTGAAAATATATCTAGTCAAATTCAAGTATATAGGGAGAATGGTATTACCAAGGAATGGGGCAAATGGTATACTGCAAAAGAACTAATAGATGAAATACTAAAGGATAAGGGCTATTATATTGGTGACGTATCTCAAAAGAATTATTTGATACAAGATGAAGCATTAATTGATCGTTTGCCGGGAGGAGTAACTTTTTCTGGAGGTGAAGCTCTACTACAAGCATCTAAATTGTATGCTATACTTATAGACTTAAGGGAACGAGGTACCCACATAGCAATGGAGACTTCTCTTTTTGCACCTACAGAAAAAATACAGGAAGTTATCAACTTAATAGATTTATTCTATGTTGATGTGAAAATTTTAGATATATCCAGATGCAAAAGCGTTGTTGGCGGCAATATCGATTTGTATAAGACAAACCTTAGTATGGTTGCTAACTCAATGCGTCCTATGGTGATACGAATTCCTGTAATAGGCAATTATACTGACGATAAAATGAATATTGATAATATTTGCGAAATGTTATCATGGTTATATTCTCGACAGAATAATATTCTTCGTGTAGAACTATTGCCTGGACATCATCTCGGAGACTCTAAGTATGAGAAACTTGGAAAGGTGAAACCTGTTTTTCAAATGGTAGATGATAAGAAAATGCAAAGGATTAAGGATGTAATAGAACAATCTGGTTTTAAGACAATAATTAACAAAATATAATCATGAACTATAAAAAGAAAATACTAATGGTCTGCGAGGCCTTTGGTGGTGGTGTTTTTGCGTACGTATCGCAACTATGTAATGACATGTGTGAGGAGTTTGATGTATACTTGGCATATGCATTGCGCCCACAGACACCAAAAAACTATAAGGATGCACTAGATAAAAAAGTGCATTTGATAGAAGTTAAGAACTTTGGTCATCTTAAGAGTATCTCGAAAGACATCGCCCTGATACAAGAGCTTAGGCAGATAGAAAAAGATATCCAACCAGATGTGATACATCTACATTCATCCATCGCTGGTGGTATTGGTCGTATCGCGTTTAAGGGTAAAGAAAATAAGGTGGTTTATACGCCTCATGGTTATGCTCATATTCTGATGGGCAATCCTAAATCGCTTAAATGTCAGGCTTTCAGAATGATGGAGAAGATACTCGGCAATCGTGCTAACTGCATAACTTTAACTTGCTGTGAAAGTGAAGATGAGGAGGCCAAGAAGTTTGCTAAACGTACTGCCTATGTAGAAACTGGTGTGAACTTGAAAGACTTGAGCGACAGTCTGGATGGAATACAGCCTGTAAAGAATGAAAAATTTACCGTTTATACATTAGGAAGAACTTGTACACAGAAACAGCCATGGCTATTTAATGAGATTGCAAAGGCTGTTCCAGAGGCAAGGTTCGTTTGGATTGGAGGTGGTGAACTTGATCATCAACTGAATGCATCAAACTTGGAACATATAGCTTGGAAACCACGTCATGAGGCTTTGGCTATGGGCAAGGGTGCTGATGTCTTTATTCTTTGTTCTTTAGGTGAAGCTATTGCCATGAGTCTGATAGAGAATATGTTTATGGGCAAACTAATTATGGTTAGCAATAAGATGGGCAACAAGAGTGTCATCAGGGACGGCGTGAATGGCTATGTTTGTGAGACGATTGAAGACTATGCACGTCATATTCGCGAAGCGATGAAAATGTTCCCGCAAAGGCTATGTGACCAGGCGGTGAAGGACGTGCAGACAATCTATAATACTGAGACTATGGCAAAGAAGTATATTAAATTCTATTATGAAGCCATAGATGGAAAGTTTGACTAACGATTGGTATAGCCATCATTGTCGTCCTTGTCCTGTAACTCTTTTCCCCAAAAAGCAAGAACAATAAGAATGAGGAATCCTTTGAAATATAATATGATAGACCTGATAATTGACATAATTGATTGATGAATTCTTGGGTACAAAGGTAATAAAATTATACTGACTAACAAATTTTTAAGCATGAAATACGATTATTTAATAGTAGGCGCTGGTCTTTTTGGCGCTACTTTTGCCTATCGTGCCAAGCAGGCAGGCAAGAAGTGCCTTGTGATTGACAAACGTTCGCATCTTGGTGGTAACATCTATTGCGAGAATATGGAGGGTATCAACGTTCATAAGTACGGTGCACACATCTTCCATACTAATAGTAAACAGGTGTGGGATTTTGTGAATGGTATCGTGGAGTTCAATCGCTATACAAACTCTCCAGTGGCTAACTATAAAGGAGAGTTGTATAATTTGCCATTTAACATGAACACCTTTAATAAGATGTGGCCTGATGTGCATACACCTGCAGAAGCCCAAGCAAGAATAGATGAGCAAAAGGCCGAGGCAGTAAAAGCTCTTGGAGGCCGTGAACCTCAGAACTTGGAAGAGCAGGCGCTGACATTGGTGGGAAAGGATATATTTGAAAAACTCATCAAGGAATATACAGAAAAACAGTGGGGGCGCAAGTGTACGGAACTGCCTGCATTTATTATCAAGCGCCTGCCTGTGAGGTTGGTGTTTGACAATAACTATTTCAATGACCGCTATCAGGGCATACCCATTGGAGGCTACAATAAACTGATTGAGGGATTGCTTGGCGGAGTGGATTGTAAGGTTAACGTAGATTTCTTCAATTCGGAATACAAGGACTGGCAGATATTTGCAGACAAGCTGGTATATTGCGGACAGATAGATGAATACTTTGGCTACAAACTGGGTAAGTTGAATTGGCGTACCGTTAGTTTCAAGACTCGCGTTGAAGAAATGCCAAATTATCAAGGAAATGCAGTGGTTAATTACACCTCGCATGATGAACCTTACACACGTGTAATAGAGCACAAGCATTTTGAGATGTTCGGCCAGGAGGTATACGATTGTCCCAAGACGGTGGTTAGCGAGGAATACAGCACAGAGTACAAAGAGGGCATGGAGCCATATTATCCTGTAAACGACGATCAGAACAACAAGTTGGCTGAAGAATATCGTCAACTGGCAGCCCAAGAGCAAAACGTAATATTCGGTGGCCGTTTAGCTGAATACAAATACTACGACATGGCCCCCATTGTTGAAAAGGTTCTTAACATGGATTTATAATTAATTATTCTGATACCGTGTATCTAACTTTATTGTAAACATAATATGGAACGTAAGACAGGGCTTGATGATAAAGCTCAAAACAGAAGGAGTTGGGATGGAAGTGTAAGAACCCGTTTTAATTAGGTATAGAAAATGTATCAACTAAAGTTGGTAGTGATTCCAATACATCCCTAAAGAATTATTATTGTGGGTTAGGGAAATATTATAATAGATAAGACCAATACAGATTGAGAGAGCTCAATAAATAATTCAAAAGTCTTAAATGAATAAAAAAGATTATATTGATTTTGTTAGGTTCAGCCTCGATGATTCAATTACACTTCCAAATAGTGCAAAGCGTATTAATTGGACAGAGATGATGATATGGGCGAAGCGTCAAGCTATCATAGGGATAGTATATCAGGGCATAGAAAAAGCAGGTAAAGACTTATCGCTGCCACTTGATATTTTAGCTACATGGATAAGTTATGCTTATCAAATAAAGGCGCAAAATCAGATTGCTTTAGAAAGATATGGTGAATTAAATAAAATAATTGAGGGACAGGGGTTTAGGTGTTGCCTGTTAAAAGGAATTGGTGTTGCGTCATATTACCCTAAGCCTTTGTTAAGGAATTGTGGAGACCTTGACGTATGGGTAGATGGTGGTATTAAAGAAATAATTCACTTTGTGAGACGCTATGATACATCATGTAATATAAGTCTGCATCATGTAGATATGAACATATTTCATGATCAACCTGTGGAAATTCACTTTATACCAGGTTATTTGACAATTCCATATAGAAATAAGCGACTACAATTGTGGTTTGATTCAATGAAAGATGAACAATTTAGCAATTCTAGATTACTGATAGGCAAGACTGAAATGAAAGTATGTGTTCCTACGACATCTTTTATCTTAGTATATTTGATGGTTCATATGTATCGTCACTTTTTATACGAAGGTATTGGACTGAGACATGTGATAGATTATTATTATGTGATGTTAGAAGCAACAAAAGAAGAAAAGAAATGTGCTGGCACAGAAATTGAAAATGTGGGCTTAAGTAAGTTTTGTTCGGGTATAATGTGGATAATGTGTGAGGTGTTTGGTGTAAAAGAGGAATGTTTGTTTATGAATGCTAACGAGAAAGAGGGTAAGTATGTGTTGAACAGAATAAATGACATTGGTAACTTTGGTATGAATCGCCACACTTATGGAAAAAATAAAAAAAAGTTATATAACTTTAGAATTCAAACTCACTACAAGGAAGAGATGCTTTGGAGTTTGCTTCATAGCATCATATATAGGATAAAGACTTTTGAAATGTATATAAAACAGTAGCTCAATGAAGAAGGCAATGAGTTCAAACAACCGATCTAACAACAATATGTGCTAGGAAAAAAGTTCGGTTGTGGTATTGGGGTTGGTGAAAAAGATTTCTTTGTTTCTATGGATGAAAAGCGAGGAAAGACTCTGCTAAAAGAAATATTGAAAAGTGGTAACTTCGATAAATATTCTGGTTTGACTCAGCATTCTATAGGAACAAAATTTTTCCTGAAGATATGGTGAAATCTGCATTTCATTAGAGAATATCCTGCGGAAGCACTTTGCGAACCCTTCTTCCGCACATGGCACTTCTTCTGGAGGTTAACACACTGACATTGGCCTAGGGTGGCTGCCACGCTCTCGTAAGTAAGTAAAGTAAGTGTCTAAAATGTGGTGGCTGCCCAGGCCATAATTTATACTTAAGGGCTATGGTGAATGGTTAAGTTTCTAACGAACATCGAAAGTACATTAAGGCAAAAGGTGGGTGTGAAAAGCATCTGCCTTTTTTGCTTTTTATATGAATTTTGTTAAAAAAGGTGTTGAAATGATTTAGATTTGAAGTTTTTTCGCTATTTTTGGAGCAAAATATTATATGAAGCTGGGGTTGAAATCATAAAGCGACTGAAAATCAGAATGATATGATGGAGACGAAAGAAGTAGGATGCCTGAGGTCTGATGTTGGAAGTCCGAAGACTGAGGTAAGAAAAAAGCAGGGACGCGACACAACGATGAGTGGTGACCCTAAGATGTGGTGGAAACTTAACATAAATCTATGATAGCGGAAACTATAGGTATTGCAATCGCAAAGAAATTGGTGGAGAAAATTGCTGTCGTTGGTCTGAAAAAGATCTATAAAGATTTTAAGGATGACTACAATCAGCATCTTGTTCCCTTGACAAAGCATTTTGAGGAATATCTTACAAGAGCCTATGAGCGACATTCGGTGGTCAGCACACTGGTGCTGCGAAACAGCAAGCGTAGGCTGAAGGACATTTATGTACCCTTGACTATTCTGGAGGAAAACGATCCTGAGGAAAAAGTTGTCATTGATGCTTATCCTATGGAATTCATGCGGAAGCATCAAAGAATGATAATCCGCGATACTGCAGGAATGGGTAAGACGACGCTCGTGAAAAGACTTTTCCTGTCGGCTATAGATGAAGTACTTGCTATACCCATTATAGTGGAGCTTAGAAGGATAAAGCAAGAAACAACGCTGTTGGATATTGTGTATGATCAGATAGACTCTTTAGCAGAGGAGTTTGACCATGAGCTACTGCTGAAATTGATACAGCAGGGTGGATTTGTGTTTTTCTTCGACGGTTATGACGAGGTATCCAATGAACAGAAGAGCAAAGTGACGGAAGATATTAAGTCGCTTGTAAGCAAGGCTCCAGCTAATACCTATATCATCACGTCACGCCCAGAACTTTCTTTGATGACCTTTGGCGATTTTTCTGTATTTACTATTCAACCATTGGCAGAGAAGGAAGCTACCGATCTGTTGAGAAAGTATGATAATAATGGTGAGGTGTCGAATATTCTCATAGAAAAACTGAATAACATATCTAATGTTAAGATAAAAGATTTTCTACGGACACCACTGTTGACATCTTTATTGTTCACAGCCTTTGACTACAAGCAGAAGGTTCCGATTAGGAAGGATGAGTTCTATCAACAGGTGTTTGACGCCTATTTTGAGTCGCATGACCTGACTAAGGATGGAGGATATGTACGTAGGAAACAATCGGGCTTGAACATGTCTGACTTCAAGAAGGTTCTCAGGTATTTGGGCTTTAAATGCCTAAAACGCCAATTTCAAACGGAATTCTCGAAATCAGAATTGAGTCGTATATTAGAGGAGATACAAGACGAGTATTCTGGACAGAAGTTCGTATGCGAGGACTTTATTAAGGATATTGTGACTGCTGTACCTTTGTTTGTGAAAGACGGGATGTATTACAGGTGGATACACAAGTCAATGCAAGAATATTTTGCTGCATTATTTATCCATGATGATGCGAGGAGTAGCCAGAAAGCAATTCTTGAAACGATGCTGCAAAGTAGATGGATGGAACAGTATATGAATCTGTTCGACATCTATTATGACATTGACTATGAAGGATTCAGAGATACTGTCTTGTACAAGATAGTTACAGACTATTTGGACTATTATCAGAAGAACTTTGCTCAGGTGCCAGGTATTACTGGCCAGAGCGTAAAGGAGAGATTGGAAATAACGTATAAAGCCAAAGCGATATTCGCATTCCTTTCCTCAGAGACAAAAGATATGGCCGATATATGGAATCTGACGCAGAATGGTATGAATATGTATCTGGAATATAGGTCTGGGATGAGCATGGTTATAGGAGGCAGAAGATTTGCTTCATACAATCGAACTACTGACCTGAGTCACCTTCTTTTTATGCTCTTAGGGAAGAATGATCCTATATGCGGTTTTTATTATCGCCGTGGAAATACAGGCGTGTTTTTGGGATTTCCAGACAATAAGCTGTACAAAGTGGAAAGTATCTATGATTGTGCTGATAGTCAGTTGATGTATGATTCGGTGAATTTCCTGATTTCAAGAGAGGGACATATTGGATTACATATCAATACCGATGTTGCAATAGCCTTGAAACAGCAAATAGAGTTGAGTATGCAGAGACGGATGAATGAGAATAACTTGCTGTCGGGGTTGTAAGGGATAAGATATTATTTTGTGAGGAATAGGTGCAAAATGGAATTCAGGAT
>AUXO017464170.1_pt1 | contig 11504 bp, 10 predicted proteins | sample 768731 | NCBI WGS metagenome assembly AUXO01 (sample SAMN02715735, study PRJNA202380) | gut metagenome | biome: sheep rumen | host: Ovis aries | place: New Zealand: Palmerston North | reverse complement strand
AGACCCGGGAGCAAAACATTCGGACAATGGGTAGGGGTAGAACTGGACTCTGAAAAGAAGCAGATGTTCTGGATCCCTGCTGGTTTTGCACACGGATTTCTGGTACTGTCAGATCTTGCTGTGTTCACTTATAAGTGTACGGATGTCTATGATCCAACATCTGAAGGCGGCATTCCCTGGGATGACCCGGATTTAGCGGTAGACTGGCCGAAAATGGATATCCCTTACAAAACAAGCGAAAAGGATGGAAAGCATCCGGGATTTAAGGAGCAGGATTTTTCCTGGGCTGAGAAATGGCTGTAATGGGAGACGCGTAAGGCAAGGTATCGTATCAGCGGGCGGGAGCGGAACTCGCTTTTATCCACTCACAAAAGTAACTTCAAAACAGCTGCTTCCTATATACGATAAGCCGATGATCTAATATCACTTTCCACACGCATGCCGGCAGCCAGTTCGGCCTCAGCCTTTGCTATAAGGCTCAGCCGAGCCCGGATGGCCTTCTTGATGTTCAGCTGCCTGGCCGTGGCTTTGCGCGGCTGGATACGGGAACGATGAGCAGCTGAACATCAAGCAGCAAACTTCGTAGAGAAAATTCAGTCCAGACAGGGGAGTGTTATTTCTGCCCGGAGGAAAATTCCTATATTATTGGTTTCATTGATAAAGAGAAGCTGATGGAGAGTGCGAAGACCTATGGAAAATCTCCGTATGGCGAACACTTGGAAGCTGTAGCTGAGGGCAAGGTGCGGTACTGAACCGCACTTTTCTCTCTGCTGCTTATGTTGATTTGTGACGGAAAAGAGACGGCAATGAGAAGAAAGAAATACCCAAATGCAGACCAAACCATGCAGGCTTTTTACGATGCTGTATCTGAGTCATATAATCATCCCGCGACAGGGGAGGAAGTTGGAAATGTACCGGGGAAGAAGAAGCAGGAACTTCTGGCGGAGGAGTTCGGCCTCAGCCGTATTAAGGTGCGGAAGATTTTAATTACCACAGGTGATCTGGTATACAAAGAAACAGGTGATATAGAGAGCCTGCTGAGAGAGGGCATGAGCGTGTCTGAAGCGGCAGAGAAATTGAAAATAGCAGTCAGTACAGCAAATTCGTTTCTTCCGTATACAAAAGGCGTATATAAGTTGAGCGAGGTCTCAGCAGCCGCAGAGCGAACACACTTGTATCGGGAAAGAAAAGAAGCGGTGAAGCAGCTGAAGGCTGCCGTAGAAAAAGGAGAATGGAGTCCGGAACTGTGGAGGGCAATCATATGCTTTGCAGGGTATCCATTCCAGACAACCGGATGCGGATCAAAGCCTGGTGTGAAATTCAGATATACTGTTAGCAGGGAGACAGAGGCAGGCAGAAGACAACAGGAAGCAGAACCGGCAGCGGTACTTGGAAATGAGATGTGGATAACCACATCTGATGACAAGAAGCAAAAGTCCATCTCCAGATTGACTGTGGAGAGGACCTTTTCTGCTGCACTTGAAATCGGCGGTAAGATCAAAAGACCGGGAGCCTTGAATGTGTCCGGAGCACACGTTTATCTTTATCCGATTTTTTCCCGGTTAGAGATTATTCCCTGGGTGCTGCCGAAATGTTTAGATAGTAATAAATGATGCATCCTTCAGATTTCCTGTTCCCTATCCAATAGATACGGCCATTTTAAGCACCCGTGTTTTGGACACCCTTCCCGGATCTCGGCTTTTAAGCAGATCACGGGTCAGACCATCGCAACAGAGCAGCAAATGACAGCCATGTGCCGGATAATGAACGTTGCCCCTTCTCCCTCCTGGCTGCCATAGGTGTCCAGCAGGGGGAACTCCGGATCAAACAGCATAAATCCGGCCGCCCAACAGAACGGACGATCTTCAACACCGCTGAGCCGCTCTGGTCGAACTGGGAAAGTGTGTCAATGTCCATACGGTACCCAAAGCGGGACAGAACAGGTTGTAAAGCCGGCTTGTCTTTTTCCAGTATTGCGGTCTTTACAGGCTCCTTATGGATACGGCAGTCTGTTTGATCATTGGTCTTAAGAAATTTATTCATGAGACGAATGAGTCTGGTCTTTTCAGCGAATACCTTAATAAGAAGCAGGCCGCCGTCTGAAGAGAGATCACCGCCGTTAAAATAATTTAATTGCTTGTTGCTTTCAAGCGTGATAGTGTCTAGAATTGCCATAGAAGAACTTCCTTTCTCTGGTATTGTTTTTCAGTTCGTGTACCTTATTTTTACCAGGAAAGAAGTTCTTTTTCTATTCACTTGCCGAGGGAGAGCAGTGATCCTGCGAAACTATAGAAAAAATACGGCTTTCCGTCGTCTTTACTCTATATTGGTGAATAATTCGGGATTTTACAGCGTTTCTTGTTAATGACAATTAAAGCTGCATGAAAAGCAAAGCAGCAGGATGAATACGGATAGTTTTTCGGGAGAGAGATTTTCATAATTATCTCAGGTATGGCAAATGATAAGGATGTACTGAATGAAGAATATAAAAAGACATCTCAAAGCAATCAGAATTGATCTGTTGATATACTATATATCTTTATGGCTGTACTTTATTAGCGGATCTTTAGCCAACAGTATGCTCGGACAAATTAGAGCTTTTACTTTTATCATCAGAATTTGTTTCTATGCAGCGGCAATGGGCCTGCTGGTCAGAATCGTGCTGCTAAAGAAAACCCAATTACTGAGTTTTAATATTGTTACAGTTACTTTGATTACTTCTGCGGTAATATACTATTTTTCCCGGTCAACCATTCCAATGCTTGTTTTCTTAACACTGCTTGGAGCTGAAAACAGCAATAGTAGAGTAATTGGGATGATTTACTTTTTTTCATCCGGAATAGTTATGGTCATTTCAACCCTATTGTCATTAGCAGGAGTCATAGAGGACCGCATCTTTATTTTTGGTGTTCAGAAATATGTTCGTCACTCGTTTGGAATGACATACGCAACAATATGGGCAGCCTATGGATTTTTTATTCTTGCAACCATGTTTTACTTAAGGAAAAACAAATTAAAACCAATAGATTATCTGCTTTGCGCTGCCTTTTCTTATGTAACATATCAATACTGTCATGCAAGACTTGAAGCGGGCATGATTATCGTATTAATTCTGCTTCTGACTTTTCTGACTGTCATAGAAAATATGAAATTGTTTAAATGGGCAACGACTAATTCTTTCCTGTTTTCCGCTGTCTCTGTGTATTGCTTACAGTATGCATTTTCAATAAACCCTGATAAATTTAAAGTGATCGACTATTATCTTTCATGGAGACTCCAGCAGACAGCAAAAGTACTGTCACAATATGGGTTTAAACTTTTTGGACAAGTCATGCGTATGCAGGGAAATGGAACCGTCAATTTTGATCCGAAACTTGGCTATTTTTTTGTTGATTCTTTTTATTTAAATTATGGCCTGAGATATGGCATTGTTTTTATTGTACTTCTCACCGCTATAATAACGATGGTGTTCTATAAACTATATTATCGGAAGTATTATAGAGAACTGGTTTTCTTTGCGCTGGCCAGTTTTCATGGAATCATTATTTCCAGTATCATGTTACCGTTTATGAATCCTTTGTTTTTGATGGCATATGCGGAATATTCAAAAGAATAAATATTTCAAAGAAATAGTGAGTCTATACTCGTTAGCGAAAATGAAGTTCGATATTAGGAACTTGTTTTTTACCTGGTTAGCAGGCTTAAAAATCCAGTTCGGATTTCTGCTAGCTGAGTCTGTTCAGACTGAATGACATATCCGGCTTGCCGCTGAGCGTATTGCGGAAGGCCTGCAGGATCGTCTGGAACTCGGCAATTTGGACAGTCTACGCGATGGGGCATCCGACGAAGGCAAAAACAGTAACTGGATGGAACCCGAGGAAGACGTCCTATGAGAAACATGTGAAGATCATGGCAGAACATGACAGGCAGATTGCCAAAAGGCAAAAGGCAGTGAAAGGGGCAGACTAATCAGTCATGATGGAGAAAGATGCAAAAATATATGTTGCCGGACATAAAGGCATGGTCGGTTCTGCCATCGTAAGAGAACTGACGAGACAGGGATATGAGAATATCATAACCCGTACACACAAAGAACTGGACCTGACCAGGCAGGATCGGGTCGAAAAGTTTTTTGAGGAAGAAAAGCCGGAATATGTTTTCCTGGCAGCAGCTAAAGTCGGCGGCATTCTGGGGAATGCGGCGGCCAAGGCGGACTTCATGTATGAAAACATGATCCTGGAGATGAATGTTATTCACAGCGCCTGGAAAAACGGCTGTAAAAAGCTGGAGTTTCTTGGCAGTTCCTGTATCTATCCCAGAATGGCCCCTCAGCCGATGCCTGAAAGCTGTCTGCTTACCTCTTCCCTTGAACCGACAAATGAAGCTTATGCTCTGGCAAAAATCAGCGGATTAAAATACTGCGAGTATCTGAATGAACAATATGGAACTGACTATATCAGTGTTATGCCGACGAACCTTTATGGTCCCAATGATAACTATCATCCGGAACATAGTCATGTTATGCCTGCATTAATACGCCGATTTCATGAGGCAAAGGTGGAAGGCAGAGAAACTGTCACCTGCTGGGGGGACGGCAGCCCTCTGCGTGAATTCCTCTATGTAGATGACCTGGCGGATTTATGTGTATTTCTGATGAACCATTACAGTGGAAATGAAACTGTTAATGCGGGCACAGGAAAGGAACTGTCCATCAGGGAGCTTACAGAGCTTGTTGCAAACGTGGTCGGATATACCGGCAGGATAGAATGGGATACTTCAAAACCCAACGGAACGCCAAGAAAGCTGCTGGATGTAAGCAAGGCGGCAAAGCTTGGATGGACCTATAAAACGGAGCTTGAGGATGGAATCAGGCTTTCTTACAGGGATTTTCTTGAAAATCCGGTGAGAGCGGAGAGATGAATATTTTTTATCAGGGTGAGGTACCGGCAAACGTCCGCGGCCTTTCAGCAGCGGTATCCGTTCAAAGCAGTTTGTTAAAATCTTTAAAAAGTCTGAGCACCGCGTCCCGATGGGAACGGAATCTGCCGATGGCTGCGAGTCTGGGGGCTGCCGGACTTACAGACAGCCTGCGGAATCTGATGAGGCTGTAACAGTCACTGCAAGCAAATCCCGGGCTGCCGCGTATCTTTCGTGATTTGAGGCATGGATCTGCGAAGGAAACCGTCATTGTCTGCTGGATGGATGCATATACGGAGACATAAGACCGGTTAAGAAAGACGGAAAGCAGGCCTTTCATTTTTTTAGTTACGGATATTGGTTTATCGCTTCGTCAGTGTGGTAAATCAATACATCATAAAGTCTGCTGCTGACCTGATGCAGTGAATGCGGAACAGAGGGTTTGAAGGATGTGTAGATATGCTATTGTGGTAGTTACATATAACAGAGCGGAAAAACTCAAAGAGTGTCTGCGTCATATCGAAGATCAGACCTGTCCCTATGATCTGATCGCAGTAGTGGATAATGCCAGTACCGATGAGACAGGGGCTGTACTTTGCGGGAAACAGCCGGACAGCCGGTATCATATATTCACTGAAGAAAAGAATACCGGCGGGGCAGGCGGATTTGAAAGAGGAATCAAAGAAGCATATCTGCTAGGGGCAGAGTGGATCACAGTAATCGATGACGATGCCATGCTCGCAAAAGACTTTCTAAAGAATATTGATTATATGATCGGGCATGATTCGGATCCGCATTTATGCTATGCGGGTGTCCCTAAGACCAATGGACTGCGGATCGGGCACAGAAGACGTGTTACCGGAACCATCATAAAAAAGGAAGTTCCGGTACCTGCCGCAGAATATGAGAAAACGGCTTTTTCCTGTCAGATCGGGTCCTTCTGCGGCCTGGTTCTGCATCGTTCCATTATTGAAAACTATGGTCTCCCGGACCGCTCGTTCTTCCTTTGGTATGATGATACGGAATACTGCCTGAGATTTTCCGGAAAATTTCCGATTTTAAATGTAAACAGTGCTGTGATTGACCATCAGGCAGAAGGATATCGGGAAAGCGGCATCAGCTGGAAGGAATACTATAATATTCGCAACCGTATCTGCATGGCCAGGCGGCACTACGGCTTTGTAACGGCACTGTTCATTACCATAAAGAAGGTAATCAGGTGCTTAAGAGACGTCCTGTTTCTCTGCTTTCACGGCAGGATCGGGGAATCGAAAGCTCTGGTCCAAATGTATTGTGCCGGTATAGGAGACGGGTGGGGCGGCCATATGGGGCTGCACGAAAAGTACCGGCCGGGATATAAGGCAGTTCCATAAAAATCAGGAAATCGTTCTTCCTGCCGTTTTTCCGGAGGAAAACAGCAGTATTTCCGACACAACCAGCAAGAGGTGAATCATATATGCTCTCTGTTATCGTCCCTGTGTATAATGTAAAAGAATATCTGGACGAATGCCTTTTAAGCATTATAAATCAGACATTTACCGATCTGGAAATAATCCTTGTAGACGACGGCTCGACAGACGGATCTTCCGATATCTGTGATTCATACGCAGAGAAGGACAAGAGGATCACTGTGATACATCAGGCCAACAAAGGCCTTTCCGGAGCAAGAAATACGGGCTTGCAGCATGTCCATGGAGATTGGATTGCTTTCGTGGACAGTGATGATTTTCTGAATCATCATATGTATGAAACGATGTTCCTGGAAGCCGGGAAGACCGGGGCTGATCTGGTTGTCTGCGGCGTGCAGACATTTTATACGGAGGCCGGGAAGAAGGTGATAAAAGGCCGCCTTCCGGCAACGGATATTTCAATGGTATGCGCTGAAAAAGAATACTGGATCATCTACGATCAGAAAGGCTCTATGACCTGCGATGTCGTTTGGAATAAGCTTTACAGGAGCCCCCTTTTGGAGGGGATTGAATTTCCGGAGGGAAAATACTGCGAAGATGTTTTTGTAATGCATCATATCCTGTCAAAATGCGGCAGGATATGTATGGTGCCGGACTGTTTTTACTGGTACAGACTGCGGACTGACAGTATTATGCATGAGAAATTCAGTACCCGGCATTTGGCGGTAGTAGAAGCGCTGCTCCTTCGCAGTGAATATTTGAGTCAGAGGTCAATGGCAGTCCAGCAGAGAATAATGCTCCGTTCAGCAATATACAATCTGGCAACTGCTTACGAAAAGATGGACTGGAAAGAAAAAGGAAGCAGAGAGTATTATTCTGATTTAAGAAGACAGTGTATCCGAGACGGTCTGCGCGTATTATCAGGGGCAGATAAAAAATTCCTTTTTAGTTTTGTTCCTTTCCTGCTGGGACAGAAGACATATATGGCCTTACTGAAAACGAGAAATAAGGTCAAAAGCCTGAAAGGCAGAGGGTAACCGGATTTCCTGCTGCATTCACAGCAGGATGCATTCTTTCTTTAGAGGGAAACACAGAATATGTACCGGCGTAAGAGTTTTTCTCTGTCCCTTTACGAGCCCCCTATTGGCTTTATCTGACAATTGCCGAAGAATCTGAAAACACGAAAAAATCATTAGCAGAATGACGGTATAAGCATTCTGCAGATCAGAAACAGGCATCCACAGGCGCAGGCGGGCCGGATTCTTTCTGCTATATTTGAATAAATGGATACTTGATATGGAAAAAGAAAATCAAAAAAACAGTAATGTTTCCGTTCAGCATATCTTTATTATAGGGAGTAAGTCTATTGGCCAGTACGGAGGCTTTGAGACATTTGTAGACAAATTAACGGAACAGCATCAGTATAAGCCGGATATCAAATATCATATTGCCTGTAAGGCCAACGGAACAGGCTGCATGGACGAAAGTAAGCTCAACGGGATAAAAATCATTAAAAGGAACCGTAATGGTTCTGTTGCTGAGTTTACATATCACAATGCCCATGTATTTAAGCTTTTCTGCCCGGAGATAGGTGCAGCAGTAGCCCTTTATTATGACAGAGCAGCCTCAAAATACTGCATCAGGTACTGCAAAGACCATAACATTAAAAAACCGGTTTTTTATATTTTAACTTATCGGATCGGCCTGTTTATTGATGACATCGTCAGACAGATCAAAAGCATCGGAGGCATTTATATTCTGAATCCGGACGGACACGAGTGGATGCGCAACAAATGGTCTGCTCCTGTACAACAGTACTGGAGATGGTCTGAGAAAAAAATGGTCTTAGCGGCAGACGCAGTCATATGCGATTCTGTTAAGATTGAAGAATATATTAAACAGAAATACGGTCATCTGAATACTTTTTATATTTCATACGGATGTGACGTCAGGCCCAGCATTCTTGCAGATAATCATCCGCAGTTTATGAAATGGCTGGACAGTTACCAGCTGCAGATGGGACAATACTATCTGATCGTCGGACGTTTTGTGCCCGAAAACAATTATGAGATAATGATCAGAGAATTTATGAACAGCAGATCACACCGCTCATTGGTCATTATTACAAACGAGAATGATAAATTCAAAAAACAGATTGAAACAAAGCTTCATTTTTGTTCGGAACCCCGAATTAAATTTGTCGAAACGGTTTATGATAAGGAACTCCTGAAAAAAATCCGGGAAAACGCATTCGCTTATCTGCATGGCCACGAGGCTGGAGGAACCAATCCAAGCCTTTTGGAGGCTTTAGGATCCACAAAGCTCAATCTTTTGCTGGATATAGGTTTTAACAGAGAAGTGGGCGGCGCGGCAACATTATATTGGAATAAAGAAAAAGGAAATCTTTCGGCTCTTATTGACCGGGCAGATTCAATGGACGGCATACAGATCAATGAATTCGGGTCCAGAGCAAAAGAAAGAGTCAGGACCCGTTACAGCTGGGACTTTATCGGAGACGAATACTGGAAATTCTGGAAGAGCATCAGATAACATAATATGCCGGTCTTGATGTATTGTCAGAGATAAGGAGTTGGGGTTGAATATAAAAAGCAGAGTAGGAAAAAACTATATTTACAATGTTTTATACCAGCTGTTGACCATAGCGATCCCCCTGGTAACAACCCCATACATCAGCCGGGTGATTGGTGAAAAAGGAATCGGTGCATACAGCTGGGTCCAGTCTATCATAGGTACTTTTCTTCTGATTTCGGCTTTTGGGGTGAATGTTTATGGGCAAAGGGAGATTGCCTGCTGCCAGGATGACATATACAGACGAAGTAAGTTATTGGAGGAATTGTTATTGATGAAAGGCGTGGCCATTGTTCCATGCCTTTTTATATATTTTTTTCTTTACAGATTAAGCGGAAGATATCCTTCTCTTTTTTTAATTCAGTCGATTGGTTTTTTATCGGTTTTTCTGGATACCTCCTTTTTCCTGAAGGGGATCGAGAATTTTAAGGACTTAATGCTGAAAAGCGCGGCGGTAAAAATCCTGTCGACGGCTGCTATATTCATTTTTATAAAGAAACCTACGGATGTACCCCTGTATGCGTTATGTATGGAAGGCTCTTCTTTGCTCGGCATTTTTGCTGTACTTGTAAGAGTACGTAGATATGTCAGATATGTACCGCTGCGCGAGCTTGACACCTATAAACATTTCAGGCGTTCTGCACTGTATTTACTGCCGGAAATAGCCATTCACATTTATGGTGTTATGGATAAGACCATGCTGGGGATCCTCTATTCTGACATAGGGGAAAACGGTTTTTATACACAGGGACAGAAAATCATCAAGGTATCTCTTGCAGTCGTAACATCTATGGGAACAGTCATGCTGCCCCGGATGTCCAATGTCTTTGCGCATAAAGAAGAAGAAAAAATTGAGAAATATCTGTCCGCGACTATGCGTTTTGCAGTGTTCATGGGTACCGGAATGACCATGGGACTTTGTGGAATCGCCAGAGGTCTGGTCCCCTGGTTTTTTGGAAAAGGATTTGAACCGGTAGTAACAATTCTTTATCTTCTGGGCATTTCTATTCTGCCTGTTTCTATAAGCAATGTAACAGGACTTCAATGCCTGATTCCTTTCGGCCGGCAGAAAGAATACAATATTTCTGTAATCAGCGGGGCTATATGCAATCTGACGATTAATCTGATGCTGATTCCCCGGTACGGCGCAGTTGGTGCCTGCATAGGTACGATCATTTCCGAATTCCTGGTAATGGCCGTACAGTGGCATTTTGTCAGGAAGATGGTCCGTCTGGAAGGAATCTGGAAAAGCATTGTGCTGAGTATGACGGCAGGAACCATTATGCTGCTGGCTTTGCTGGGACTGGAAAACGTCATGCAGACAGGAATCCTGGCTACATTTGCAGAGATCTTACTGGGAGGGATTCTATATATCCTCATATTGGCTGCTTTGAAAGATGTTTTTGCAAATATGATCATTGAAACAATTACCGGATTTGCAAAAACCAAGATTCGGAAAAAGAAATAGGAAGAAGCTGCAGGTATGCTGGCTTCTGGGGCCTGAAATAACAGGATTGAATGGATGGATTGGAAAGAATGTAAAAAGGTATCGGTCATAGTACCTGTATATAACGGAGAGAAGTATATTTCTCAATGCGTGGATTCTCTTCTTCATCAGAAGATACCTCTTTACGAAGTAGTAATAGTAGATGATGGATCGACAGACGAATCAGGAGCCATAGCAGACAGATATGCCCGGGAGTATCCTTCTGTTAAAGTGATTCATCAGGAAAACAGAGGGGTATCTGCCGCCAGAAACCGGGGCATCCGCGAAGCGGCCGGTGATTATATCGGATTCTGCGACCAGGACGATACGGTTTCGCCGGACTATTATTCTGTTTTATCCAACCTTCTGACTGACTGCGAAGCTGATATTGCTGCAGGTAATTTCTGTCAGATGGAAGCGGTATTAACTGAAGAGAAGACAGCATACCCCGCTGATTTCCGGGCGTATACCTGCACCGGCAGGGAGGCTCTGGGAAGACTGGTCAGAGGGGAAGGCATGTTCCGAAGTTATGTATGGAATAAGCTTTACCGGAAAGAACTGTTCCGGGACATAGCCTATCCGGAGGACAGAAAGCTGGAGGACCAGTTCGTAACCTACAGGCTTTTTGCCGCATGCAGGAAAGTGGCCTTTACGGAATGGGCCGGATATTATTACAGGCCGAATCCCGGGAGCCTGACCAATCGCAGCTGGCACCGGATCGGCATGGACTACGTGGAAGCATGGGATCAGATCCGGGTCTTCTGCCGGGATTATTACCCTGAGTATCTGGAGGATGCCAAGGCCCAGCTGGTATCGGCAGCTGTATATACGCTTCGAAGGATGGGAAAGTCTGGAAGTCGGGAAGATAAAAAGAAGCTAAGGGACTATATAGTAAAGTATTCGGACAGATACGGGAACAGCAGGCTCCCTCCCGTGACAGGAAAGAGAAAGCTGCTGGTCCATTTATACAGGTTTTTTTACAGAGGCAGGAAGGGATGATATATGTAGAGATGAACGGAAGGCTCGGCAACCAGCTCTTCCGCTATGCCTTTGCAAGATGGCTGCAGATCAAAGGGGAAGAAAAGGACAGGGAACTGATCCTG
>AUXO016991561.1_pt1 | contig 11504 bp, 7 predicted proteins | sample 768731 | NCBI WGS metagenome assembly AUXO01 (sample SAMN02715735, study PRJNA202380) | gut metagenome | biome: sheep rumen | host: Ovis aries | place: New Zealand: Palmerston North | reverse complement strand
TGCAACCGAGACAGAAATGAAAGAGAAGAAGCTCCGTATGGAGGATGCTCTGGCAGCGACCAAGGCAGCTGTTGAGGAAGGTATCATCTGCGGCGGCGGTTCTGCTTACATCCACGCTTCCAAGAAGGTTGCTGAGTTCGCTCAGACTCTGGAGGGCGACGAGAAGACAGGTGCAGGCGTTGTCCTGAAGGCTCTTGAGGCTCCCCTGTTCCACATCGCAGCCAATGCAGGTCTTGAGGGTGCAGTCATCATCAACAAGGTTCGTGAGAGCGAGGTTGGCGTAGGCTTTGATGCTCTGAAGGAAGTCTATGTGAACATGGTTGAGGCTGGTATCATCGATCCGGCCAAGGTTACCAGAAGCGCTCTTCAGAACGCGACCAGCGTTGCCTCCACACTGCTGACCACTGAGTCTGTTGTTGCCGAGATCAAGAAGGATCTTCCGACACCTCCGATGCCTCAGGGCGGTATGATGTAATATCAACGATTTTTACGGCCGGCGCGGCATATTGCGCCGGCCTTTTTCTCTTTTCAGAGCAGGATATATCTGCTATACTTATCTAAAAACAGATAGTAAATGAGGTATCCATATGATTTACAGCAACAATGGCGATGTCTTCTGTGAGGTCAGTGTCAGCCATAAAACAGGTTCAACGGAAATATTAAAGATCGCTTTGGCCATCGTGCTGGGACTGGCAGCTACCGTCTTTGTATTTCTCATCATGCCCCAGCTCTTTTTCCTCCTGTTCGTGGTCTGGGCGGCCCTGATCTTCTGGATCCGCCTGCAGAACATCGCCTATGAGTACAGCTTTACCAGCGGTGACCTGGATATTGACAAGCTGATCAGTGATTATAAAAGAAAGCATCTGATGACCGTCAGTTTTGATCAGATCGAGATCATTGCGCCGGAGAATTCCTTTGAACTGAACGCCTATCAGTACGGTCAGTACAGTACTTATCACTATGACGCCAATGATCCCATGCTGAAAAACTATGTGATCGTCGCCAATATCGACAATGCCCATGCCAGGATCATCTTTACGCCGAATGATAAAATGCTGGGGCAGATGCGTCAGTTCGCGCCCAGAAAAGTTGTCACAGCTTAGTTTATTTACAGAGACAGGTTTCTGAATGAGGCCTGTCTCTTATAAGTATCATTAATAATACTAATATTCGGACGTGTTGACTTTTAAAGTTAATTTTGTTAAACTATTCAAAATTCATCTGGTTATTATTATTCGGGCAACTTATTAAATGTACTTAAAAAACTGCAATAGGCTGCTTTTTTTCATTGAGAGGAGATATGAATATGAGCAAGATTATCGGTGAAGGCATTACTTTTGATGATGTCCTGTTGGTTCCTTCTTATTCTGAGGTGATCCCCAATCAGGTTGATATCACCACACGTCTGACAAATAAGGTGAAGCTGAATGTGCCGCTGATGAGTGCCGGCATGGATACAGTTACCGAACACCGTATGGCGATCGCCATGGCCAGACAGGGCGGTATCGGTATCATTCATAAGAATATGTCCATCGAGGCTCAGGCTGAAGAGGTAGACAAGGTGAAGCGTTCTGAGAACGGCGTCATCACCGATCCCTTCTATCTTTCTCCCGACAACACCCTGGCGGATGCTGACAGGCTGATGGCCAAGTTCAGGATCAGCGGCGTACCCATCACCGTGGGCAAAAAGCTGGTGGGTATCCTGACCAACAGGGATCTCCTTTTTGAAGATGATTATTCCAAAAAGATCAGTGAATGCATGACCAGTGAAGGCCTGATCACAGCAAAGGAAGGCGTGACCATTGAGGAGGCCAAGAAAATCCTGGGCAAGGCCAGGAAGGAAAAGCTGCCGATCGTGGATGATGATTTCAACCTCAAGGGTCTGATCACCATCAAGGATATTGAAAAGACCATCAAGTATCCGCTGTCTGCCAAGGATTCCAAGGGCAGGCTTCTGTGCGGCGCCGGTGTCGGCGTGACGGCCAATATTCTGGACCGTGTCGAAGCGCTGGTCAAGGCCCATGTTGATGTCATCGTTATCGATACAGCCCATGGTCATTCCGCCAATGTTTTAAGGACCGTGAAAATGGTCAAGGATGCTTATCCGGATCTGCAGGTGATCGCAGGCAACGTGGCAACCTATGAAGCGACGGAGGCTCTGATCAAGGCCGGTGTTGACTGTGTCAAGGTTGGTATCGGACCCGGTTCTATCTGTACCACCCGTGTAGTTGCCGGTATCGGTGTTCCGCAGATCTCTGCTGTTATGGACTGCTATGAGGCGGCCAGGAAATATGATATCCCGATCATCGCCGACGGCGGTATCAAGTACTCCGGTGATGTGACCAAGGCTATTGCCGCAGGTGCCAATGTCTGCATGATGGGCAGCATGTTTGCCGGCTGTGACGAGGCTCCCGGTGATTTCGAGCTTTACCAGGGCAGAAAATACAAGGTCTACAGAGGCATGGGTTCCATCGCTGCCATGGAGAACGGCAGTAAGGACCGTTACTTCCAGGAGGATGCCAAGAAGCTGGTACCGGAGGGTGTTGAGGGCCGTGTGGCTTACAAGGGCATGGTGGAGGACACTGTCTTCCAGCTGCTGGGCGGTCTTCGTGCCGGTATGGGTTACTGCGGCTGCGCGACCATCGAGGAGCTTAAGGAGAACGGCCGTTTCGTCAAAATCTCCGCAGCATCCCTCAAGGAGAGCCATCCCCATGATATCCAGATCACCAAAGAGGCACCGAACTACAGTATCGATGCTTAAGTATGATTTTTCGGGGCGTTTTCGTAAGAAAACGCCTCTTTTTTATTGGGCGGAAATATGATAAAATAAATGTTACTGTAAATTTTTGGAGGCACAATATGTTTGATTTTCACAGGATACCTGATACCTATGAACTGATCCGGACCGAGGACCTGCCGGAGGTCAGTTCCATCGGCGCCATTCTCAGGCACAGAAAGACCGGGGCCCGTGTGGCTGTCCTGGCCAATGAGGATGAGAACAAGGTCTTTAATATCGGCTTTCGGACACCCCCTACGGACAGTACGGGCGTTGCCCATATCACAGAGCATTCGGTGCTGTGCGGGTCGGAGCGTTTTCCGGCCAAGGATCCCTTCGTGGAGCTGATGAAGGGGTCTCTGAATACTTTTCTGAACGCCATGACCTATCCGGATAAGACGATCTATCCCATCGCCAGCTGCAACGACGCAGACTTTCAGAACCTGATGCATGTCTATCTGGACGCGGTCTTTCATCCCAATATCTACATTCATGATGAGATCTTCCGCCAGGAAGGCTGGCATTATGAAATGGCGGATGCGGACAGTCCGCTCATCTATAACGGCGTCGTCTACAATGAAATGAAGGGGGCCTTTTCCTCTCCGGACGACGTGCTGCAGCGGAAGATTTCCGATACGCTTTTTCCGGATACCATCTACAGTGTGGAATCCGGCGGCGACCCGGACGTGATCCCGTCTCTGACCTACGAGCAGTTCCTTGATTTCCACAGACGTTACTATCATCCCTCCAACAGCTATATCTACCTTTACGGCAACATGGATGTGGCTGAGAAGCTGGATTTTATCGATAAGGAATATCTTTCCCATTACGACCACCTGGAGATCGATTCCGAGGTGGCCGACCAGGCGCCCTTTGACCATATGGTCAGGGCCAGGGCCGAGTATCCTGTTTCTGAGGATGCAGAAGATGATGCTGCTTATATGTCCCTCAACTGGGTCATCGGCAAATCTACGGACGCTAAGCTTTACGCGGCCATGCAGGTGCTTTCCTATGTCCTGATGGACGCGCCGGGCGCCCTATTAAAAACAGCCCTTTTAAAGGCTGAGTGCGGTGAGGACATCTACAGCGTTTATGAGACCAGCATGAAGCAGCCTACCTTATCCATTATCATTAAAAAGATGGATCCGGAGCGGCAGGATGAGATCCTGGACCTGATCCGGAAGGAACTGACCAGACTGGCTGACGGCGGTCTGCAGGAGAAAACCCTGGAAAGCGCTCTTAATTTCTTCGATTTCAGGTTCAGAGAGAGGGATTTCGGCAGATGGCCCAAGGGCCTGATGTTCGGCCTGAGAATGATGGACAGCTGGCTTTATGATGATGATAAGCCTTTTGTTCATCTGAAGACGAAGTCGATTTTTGACGAACTTCGTCAGGGCCTGAAGACAGGTTACTTCGAAAGTGTGATCAGGACCTGGCTGCTTGATAATCCTCATGCTTCCAGTCTGCTGCTTCTTCCATCGAAGGGCCTGGCGGGCAGAAGAGAGGCGGCGCTTAAAGAAAAGCTGGCGGCCATCAGGGCAGCCATGACTGAGGAAGAACGCGAGCAGATCGTCCTTTCCACGAAGCAGCTTAAGGCTTACCAGAGTGAGCCTTCACCTAAGGAGATCCTTGAAATGATCCCCCTGCTGTCCGTCAGTGACATCCGCAGAGAGGCCCTGCCTCTGGATAATGAAGAGCGGGAAGAGAATGGCAGCAAGGTGCTTTTCCATGATATCGAGACCAACGGCATTGATTATGTCAAGCTGATCTTCGACATTTCCTGTCTGACAGAAGAGGAAATCCCTTACATGGCCCTTTTCAGTGAGCTGATGGGCAACATGGATACAGACAAGGGTTCCTATCAGGACCTGGCCGAGAGGATCAATTTCCATACGGGCGATCTGACGACCTACAGTACCGTTTATGTCAGAGACAGGGATTATAGGACCGTGCCTTATTTTGTGACTTCCGGCAAGGTTTTTTCCGAGAAGGCAGGCGCCCTGGCTGATCTGATGCAGGAGATCCTTTTCGGCACCTCCTTTAAGGATGTTAAACGCATGAAAGAGGTCATGAACCAGATGAAGTCCAGGATGGAGATGTCTTTCATGACTTCGGGGCATACGGTCGCTGTCAACCGTTCAGCTGCCATCTTAAGTCCGTCCGCCTGGTTTAAAGAGCTGACAGAGGGTCTGGAATTTTACAGATTCATCTGCGGCGCCTTAAAGGACCTGGATGAGAAGAGTGAGATCCTGATCAGCCGTCTGGAGGCTGTCAGGGCTAAGGTTCTGAACGGGAGTGCCCTGCTGCTTGACTGGACCTCTCCTGATGAGGCCTACAGGCTTGGCATTCCGTCCTTTGATAAGCTGCTTGACGCTTTTGAACGCAGGGGTGAAGAGGCGGCTCAGGTTCTTGGTACCAGAAAGGGCGGCAATGAAGCCTATACCACACCCGCCATGGTCCAGTACTGTGCCGTATGCGGCGATTTCAGCAAGGATGGTCTTCCCTACAATGGGGCGCTGATCATTCTGAAAAACATCCTCTCCAGCGACTATCTCTGGAATAATGTCAGGGTCAAGGGCGGTGCCTACGGCTGCATGTGCAGCTTCGGCAGAAGAGGCGTCAGTTATCTGACCTCTTACAGGGATCCCAACCTGAAGGATACCTATGACATCTACGAGGCTGCCGCGGATTATGTCAGCCAGCTGGATCTGGATGAGAGAGAGCTGACCAAGTATATCATCGGTGCTTTCGGCGCTGAGGATATTCCCTATACGCCTCAGAGCAGGGGGGCCAGGTCCGCAGGCGCTTATCTGGCCGGCCGTACGATCGAAGCGATCCAGAAGACCAGGGATGAGATGCTTTCTGTCAACAACGAAGTCTTAAGGTCTTTGGCCCCTGTCGTCAGATCTGTCGTCAGCGGCGGTATTAAGTGCGTGGTAGGCAATGAAAATGCGATCATGTCCTGCAAGGATATGTTTGATGAGATCACACCCCTTATGGGTTAAAGAAGGTAAAACATGGAAGATACAAAGAACATGCAGTTTAAATCGGGCTTTGTGACCCTGATCGGCAGGCCCAATGTGGGCAAGTCTACCCTGATGAACCATCTGGTAGGGCAGAAGATCGCCATCACATCCAACAAGCCCCAGACAACCAGGAACAGGATCCAGACTGTTTACACCAGTGAGCAGGGCCAGATCGTGTTTGTGGATACCCCCGGTATTCACAAGGCTAAAAACAAGCTGGGCGAGTATATGGTGACAGTGGCCGAGAAGAGCCTGGGCGAGGTGGATGTGATCCTCTGGCTGGTGGAACCGACCACCTATATCGGGGCCGGAGAGCAGCACATCGCCGAGCAGCTTCGCCGGGTGAAAACGCCGGTGATCCTGGTCATCAACAAAATCGACAAGGTGGAAAAGTCCAAGGTTCTGGAAAGCATAGATGCCTACCGGAAGGTCTGTGATTTCGCGGAGATCGTGCCGGTGTCCGCCCTCAAGGGGGATAATCAGAAGGATCTGATCGATACCATCATGAAATATCTGCCCTACGGGCCGGCTTTCTACGATGAGGATACCATCACAGACCAGCCGGAGCGCCAGATCGTCGCCGAGCTGATCCGTGAAAAAGCCCTGCGGAGTCTTAACGAGGAGGTGCCTCACGGGATCGCCGTGACCATCGAACAGATGAAGATGCGCAAGAACCGTGAGCTCATGGATATCGACGCTTCCATCGTCTGTGAGCGGGACTCTCATAAAGGCATCATTATCGGTAAAAACGGGGCCATGCTGAAAAAGATCGGTTCTTTGGCCAGACCGGAGATCGAGGAGATGCTGGACTGCAAGGTCAATCTCAAGCTTTGGGTCAAGGTCCGCAAAGACTGGCGGGACAGTGACCTGATGATGAAGAATTTCGGCTACTTCAAGAAGGATATCTGAAAACAGAGGTGAAGGCTGTGTCCGACCGGATCAAAGTGACCGGCATGATCTTAAAGACCATGCCCATAGGAGAATATGACAAGCGCGTAACGCTTCTGACCACCGATAATGGTAAGATCGGCGCCTTCGTCCGAGGCGCCAGACGGCCGGGAAGCCGTCTGATGGCGGCCTCTGAGCCCTTTGTCTTCGGCGACTTTGAACTCATTGAAGGCAGGAACAGCTATACGGTAGGAAACGTGGAGGTCCGGGATTATTTTAACGAGCTTCGCGGCAATGTGGAGGCTGTTTTATACGGGTCCTACTTTCTGGAATTTGCCGATTATTACGGGCGGGAGAACAATCAGGACAAGGACATGCTGGCCCTCCTGTATCTGACCATCAGGGCCCTGATCCGCGCCAAGGTGGATTACCGTCTGATCAGATGTATCTACGAATTCAGGGTCATGGCCGTGAACGGGGACTGGCCTCAGGTTTTTCAATGTGTCAGCTGCCATAAGAGAGAGCATCTGAAATATTTTAATGGTCACAAGGGCGGTCTTTACTGCGAGGACTGCAGGGGAGATGCCGGTATGGGTGCCGTTAAGATGGATGAGGCGGCGGTGTATGCGCTCCAGTATATCCTGTCCTCGCCGCCGGAGAAGCTTTACAGCTTTATGGTGACAGATGTGATCCTGGACCAGCTGAGGGCAGCGGCTGAACTTTTCCGTAAAAGAACGGTCGACAGGCCCATGAAATCCCTGGAATTGCTGGATGCGATGACGGCAATGTAAATTCGGTCATCTGCTGTAAAAAAATATTGAAAAAGAAAGATAGAAACGTTACAATAATAAAGTATGTCAAAAGGGGGTGGAAAAGTGCGCATAAAAACAGTGATCCTGACGCTGCTGTGCCTGTTTTTACTGGCAGGGTGCACATCTTCCATCAACCTGGCATCTGAGGATGCCGCCACCTTGCTGATCCGCAGGGACGGGACCATCGATGAACTGACCATCGAGGACTTTGACGCGGACTATTATACCAGGGAGGCCCTGACTTCCTATGTTCAGAAGGCTGTGGATGATTATAACCTGGCCCACCCGGTCCCTGAGACTGAGGGTGAAAAAGGGGATAAGAAAGCACCGGTCTATGCGGTATCGCTTCAGGATATCACCGTCAAAGACGGTCAGGCCCGGATGATCCTTTCCTATCTGACAGCGGAGGATTACAGCACTTTCAATGAGACTTCTCTGCGCTTTGTTCCGGCGGATGACGTCGTGCCGGCGCTCCTGACCGAGGATACGCTGACGGATGCCAAAGGCAATGCCGCGAACGAGGATGATGCCGCGGCCGGCGGCTGCGTCCTGATCCTGAATGAGGCGAAGCGTGTCAGAACAGAAGGGAAGATCGGTTTCATCAGCACAAATGTGACGCTGACGGATGAACGTCTGGCCGAATCGGCCGACGGGCAGCGGTCAGTCATCATTTTCAAGTAAATCTTAAGAGGTACAGTTATGGAAAAGACAATGGAAAAGATTGTGGCACTCGCAAAGGCCAGAGGCTTTGTCTATCCGGGTTCCGAGATCTACGGCGGTCTCGCGAATACCTGGGATTACGGCAATCTCGGCGTAGAACTGAAGAACAATGTCAAAAAGGCATGGTGGAAGAAATTTATCCAGGAGAATCCCCTGAATGTGGGTGTTGACTGCGCGATTCTTATGAATCCCCAGACCTGGGTCGCTTCCGGTCATCTGGGTGGTTTTTCCGATCCTCTGATGGACTGTAAGGAATGCCACGAGCGTTTCAGAGCCGACAAGCTGATCGAGGATTTCTGCGATGAGAAAGGCATTACCCTTGACAGTTCCGTCGACGGCTGGTCCAATGAGAAAATGGTTGCTTTTATCGATGAGCACCAGATTCCCTGTCCTACCTGCGGCAAGCACAATTTCACGGATATCCGTCAGTTCAACCTGATGTTCAAAACCTTCCAGGGTGTTACCGAGGATGCCAAGAATACCGTATATCTGCGTCCTGAGACCGCTCAGGGTATTTTCGTCAACTTTAAGAATGTCCAGAGGACTTCCCGTAAGAAGATCCCCTTCGGTATCGGTCAGATCGGCAAATCCTTCAGAAATGAGATCACACCGGGCAACTTTACTTTCAGAACCCGTGAGTTCGAGCAGATGGAGCTGGAGTTCTTCTGTGAGCCGGATACGGATCTGGAGTGGTTCGACTACTGGAGAAACTTCTGCATTAACTGGCTGAAGGATCTGGGCATGAAGGATGAGGAAATGCGTGTCAGGGATCATGATCCCGAAGAGCTTTCCTTCTATTCCAAGGCCACATCCGATATCGAGTTCCTCTTCCCCTTTGGCTGGGGTGAGCTCTGGGGTATCGCCGACAGGACCAACTATGACCTTTCCCGCCATATGGAGGTTTCCGGCGAGGATCTTCAGTATTTCGATGAGACCAAGGGTGCCAAGTACATTCCTTACGTTATCGAGCCGTCCCTGGGAGCTGACCGTGTGGTTCTGGCTTTCCTTTGCGGCGCCTATGACGAGGAGAATATCGGAACGGAAGAGAAGCCGGATATGCGTAATGTCCTGCATTTCCATCCGGCCCTGGCTCCAGTCAAGATCGGTGTCCTGCCGCTGTCCAAGAAACTGGCTGAGCCGGCCGAAAAGATCTACAGGCAGCTCTGCACGGCATGGAATTGTGAATATGATGACAGAGGCAACATCGGTAAGCGTTACAGAAGACAGGATGAGATCGGTACACCCTTCTGTGTCACCTACGATTTTGACTCTGAGACCGATGGCTGTGTGACTGTCAGAGACCGTGACACCATGGCTCAGGAGAGGATCCCGATCGATCAGCTGATGTCTTATTTCGCCGAAAAACTGGCATATTAAGCTGTTTGACGAAAGAAATTATTCTTTTGAAGCATTCTTTGTCATAATGCCAAAAGCGAAGGAAAGTCTTTAAAAGAAACGGCCTTTATGGTATAATATTTTGTGAAATTAATGTCGAACAGGCATTGATTTATAGATTGTTCAATTGTATTTTTTATAAGGAGGAATTACCAATGAACAAGTGGGTCTATATGTTCACTGAGGGTAATGCGAACATGCGTGAGCTCCTTGGTGGTAAGGGCGCTAACCTCGCCGAAATGACAAACCTGGGCCTTCCGGTACCGCAGGGTTTCACCATCACAACAGAAGCCTGCACACAGTACTACGAGGACGGCCGTGAGATCAATGATGAGATCATGGGTCAGATCAAAGAGGCTATCGTTAAAATGGAAGCGATCACCGGCAAGAAGTTCGGTGACACCGAGAATCCGCTGCTTGTTTCTGTCAGGTCCGGCGCGAGAGCATCTATGCCCGGTATGATGGATACCATCCTTAATCTTGGTCTGAATGAAGAGGTAACTCTTGTTCTGGCTGAGAAGTCCGGCAATGCACGCTGGGCATGGGATTGCTATAGACGTTTTATCCAGATGTATTCTGATGTCGTTATGGAAGTCGGCAAGAAGTACTTCGAGGAGCTCATCGACAAGATGAAGGCCGAGAAGGGTGTCAAGCTTGATGTCGAGCTGACAGCTGAGGATCTGAAGGAGCTGGCTTCTCAGTTCAAGGCTGAGTACAAGAGCAAGCTCGGTACTGATTTCCCGTCTGATCCGAAGGAGCAGCTGTACGGCGCCATCAAGGCCGTTTTCCGTTCCTGGGACAACCCGCGTGCAAATGTTTACCGTCGTGACAACGATATCCCCTATTCCTGGGGTACAGCAGTCAACGTTCAGTCCATGGCCTTCGGCAACATGGGTGACGACTGCGGTACAGGTGTTGCTTTCACACGTGATCCGGCAACCGGTAATAAGGGTCTCTTCGGTGAGTTCCTGACAAATGCTCAGGGCGAGGACGTTGTTGCAGGTGTTCGTACACCGATGCACATTTCCGAAATGGAACAGAAGTTCCCGGAAGCTTTCGCACAGTTCGTTGAGGTGTGCAAGACTCTGGAGAACCATTACAGAGATATGCAGGATATGGAGTTTACCGTTGAGCATGGTAAGCTGTACATGCTGCAGACCAGAAATGGTAAGCGTACTGCCCAGGCCGCTCTGAAGATCGCCTGCGATCTGGTTGATGAGGGCATGCGTACACCGAAGGAAGCGGTCGCTATGGTCGAGCCGCGTAACCTTGACACACTGCTTCATCCGACATTTGACGCTGCCGCTCTGAAGGCTGCAACTCCGATCGGCAAGGCTCTGGGCGCTGCTCCGGGTGCTGCCTGCGGTAAGATCGTCTTCACAGCTGACGACGCCAAAGAGTGGGCCGGCAGAGGCGAGAAGGTCGTTCTTGTCCGTCTTGAGACCTCTCCGGAGGATATCGAAGGCATGAAGGCTGCTCAGGGTATCCTGACAGTCCGCGGCGGTATGACCTCTCATGCTGCAGTTGTTGCCCGTGGTATGGGTTCCTGCTGTGTATCCGGCTGCTCCGCAATCGTTATGGATGAGGAGAACAAGAAGTTTACACTTGGCGGTCATGAGTATCATGAAGGCGATATCATCTCCTTCGATGGTACTACCGGTAATATCTATGACGGCGTGATCCCGACTGTCGAGGCTAAGATCGCCGGTGAGTTCGGCCGTATCATGGCCTGGGCTGACGAGTTCAGAAGACTGAAGGTCCGTACAAATGCTGATACACCGGAGGATGCTAAGAAGGCTCGTGAGCTTGGTGCCGAGGGTATCGGTCTCTGCCGTACTGAGCATATGTTCTTCGCCGGCAACAGAATCGATGCTTTCCGTGAAATGA
>AUXO011091658.1_pt1 | contig 11504 bp, 12 predicted proteins | sample 768731 | NCBI WGS metagenome assembly AUXO01 (sample SAMN02715735, study PRJNA202380) | gut metagenome | biome: sheep rumen | host: Ovis aries | place: New Zealand: Palmerston North | reverse complement strand
GCTCTTGGTTTCGACATCAAGAACTATCCCAATGCCTATCATCTGTTCGAGAATGAGATTACGTTGCCTCTGCATACCTGTCTTTCTGATGAGGATGTAGAGTACATAACAAGCAACTTTGTAGATATCATTAAGAATAGCTAATGAAGAGACTGTTCGACATAGTGGCCAGTGGATTAGGATTAGTGGTTTTGAGCCCACTATTCCTAATCATTGCCATATGGATTAAGAGTGATAGCAAGGGACCGGTGTTCTATAGGCAAGTTCGTGTTGGCCGGTATAACAAGGACTTCCGTATTTTCAAGTTCCGCTCTATGAGAGTAGGGGCTGATAAGGGAAGTCTTGTTACTATTGGCGGCCGAGATCCAAGAGTTACCCGTTCTGGATACTGGATTCGTAAGTTCAAGCTGGATGAACTTCCCCAGCTCATCAACGTGTTCATTGGTGACATGTCTTTAGTTGGCCCCCGTCCTGAGGTTAGACACTATGTGGACTACTGGACTCCAGAGCAGATGCATGTGCTTGATGTACGCCCAGGAATTACTGATCCTGCGAGCATCAAATTCCGCAATGAGAACGAGTTGATGGAAAAGGCAGAAGACCCTGAAAAGTATTACATCGAGGTCATCATGCAGGAGAAAATCAAGCTGTATCTGGAGTATGTAAAGAAGCATAACTTCTTTTATGATTTGGGCTTGATCTTTAAAACATTCTGGGTAATTGTATCTGAGAGATAAAAAGTTGAAAAACAAAGATACAAAAGAAAACTTCCTTTCACTTGTCCGTTTAGGGGTTGGCCATACAGCCGGTCCCTTACCTAAGGAGATAGATTGGAATACAATAAGAGGACTTGCTGAAGAGCAGGGACTATCTGCTGTTGTATTAGATGGTATAGATAGGTTGCCTACTGATAATCGTCCATCACAGAAAGACTTATTGGACTGGATAGGGGGCGTGCTACAAAACTATGAAAATAGATATGGGCAATATTGCAAATCTGTCTCGGACTTGGCTTCCTTGTATGGTACCCATGGTTTTAGAATGATGGTTTTGAAAGGGTATGCCTGTTCGCTTAATTGGCCCAAACCTAATCATAGACCTTGTGGTGATATTGATATTTGGTTATTTGGAAGACAAAAAGAAGCAGACTCAATCTTAGCTAGCGAGAATAACATTATCATAGATAACGGACATCATCATCATACAGTTTTTAATTGGCGCAATTTCACAGTAGAAAATCACTTTGACTTTGTGAACGTTTTTGCGCACAAATCTAGCAAAAAACTCGAAAAGCTTTTTAAGGAACTTGGCCAAGATGATACATACGATGTTGAACTGTATGGGAATAGAGTCTACTTACCGTCGCCAAATCTTCATGCTCTCTTTTTGATAAGACACTTACAAACTCATTTTGCAGCGGAGGGTGCAACACTACGACAATTGATGGATTGGGGGTTCTTTGTTAAACACTATAATAGAGATGTTGATTGGTCTTGGCTAGAAAATGTGTTGTCTGAATATGGTATGATGGACGTGTATAACATTTTTAATGCCATTTGTGTTGATGATTTGGGATTTAGTTCGGAACTGTTCACTCATGTCCAGTTCAACCCGGATTTAAAGGAGAGAGTATTAGATGACATCATTACGCCAGAATACAGTATAGACTTGCCCGATAATCTGGTTAAAAGAGCATTTTACAAGTATCGTCGATGGAAGGGTAATGCTTGGAAGAGAAGTCTCTGTTACAAAGAGAGTTCATGGTGTGAGTTTTGGACAGGTTTATGGGGGCATTTAGTAAAGCCTTCATCTTTTTAATGCCAAAGATATGGTTATAGATAACACTTTTTTAGATGAATTAACCGCTCAGGCGAAAGGCTCTAATAGGCTACGTCAAAGTTATGACTTAAGGACAACGCCAAATGATAGCTCCCAACGTATCTTAAATGCAATTGAACCTGGAACTGTGATGGCTATACATAGACATCTAAATAGTACTGAGACTGTAACCTGTATAAGGGGGTGTTTTCGTGAGCTGTTTTATAACAATGAAGGCGCATTGGTTAGTGATTTCATTGTAAAACCCGGAGTCGTTGTAAACGTGCCAGTCGGGCAATGGCACAACTTGGAATCATTAGAAAGCGGAACTGTTTTACTCTCTTGTAAAGATGGCGCGTATGCACCTTTAAAACCAGAAGAATTATGGGAACAGTAATGGATCTTGTATCACAAGTTAGGGATTTCGTGAATAGCGAAGCCCGTTCTTGCTCTATGGATTTTGGGTGTATAACACCTCTTTATGTATACAGAATGTTAGGTGGTTCTATCGCGCTTGTAGATATTGAATACGCGTTAAAGCAGATTAAACTCAATGATTATAGATAAACAATTATTAAATCAGGTATCTGGGCAAGCAAAGGCTTCACCCAGACTGAGGATGAATTATAACTTTCATCAGAGTCTTGACGAAAAGTGCCATAGGTTTCTGAATGCGGTAGAACCAGGTACGGAAGTGCCCATTCACCGGCATCCGACCAAGGATGAGACGTTTGTACTATTGAGGGGACGTGTGAGAGTTACCACTCATAATGATGAAGGCACCATAAAAGATGATATTATCCTGTGCCCAGAAGAAGGAAAGTATGGTGTGAATATCCCTAAGGGTGTTTGGCATAAGGTGGAGTCGTTGGAATCTGGAAGTTGCTTCTTTGAATGTAAAGAAGGTCCGTTCGTCCCACATGAAGAAGACGGAATACTTACGGTTCAAGGTTAATGGTTCAAGGTTAATGGTTAAGAAAGTATTGAAGGCTCTTTGGCAGTTCTGTAGCTACGTGTTCTGGCCGCAAAGGAGACCAAAAGAAAAAGAATAATATATCAAAAAAAAAGATTATTAAGAGATTTCAAGTTTACTCAAACCAAAATGAAGAATTGAGGAGGAATATCTTGTAATAGAAAAATAGATTATGCCAGTAATTACAACAAACGTGGTGGGAGGTGCAGGCGAGAACTTGACTGCATTGAGATTGGAGAAGGATGGGTACTTCAACGTGTATTTCTTAGGTGAGAAAGCCCCGATAGAGGATTTTCTTTTGGAAATAAGGGACGAAGAGCATCCTTACCATTGCTTACTGCAAGTGAAATCAACTGATATGGAAGAGCGATATCTAAAGAACGGGAATATTATCACACCCGTTCCTGAAGATAAGCTCAAAAAGTTGCTTCATCGTCCGCTACCAACTTATGTAGTTGGAGCGGATGTGACGGATGAAGTTGTATTTATTGCCCCTGCGTATAAGGAAGATAAGGAATACTCGTCAATTCCGACAACCATAAGGCTGGACAATAATGATAAAGCCTTGCGTATAGCGAATCTGGAAAAGCTCAGGGATGATATTATCAGATACTGGGAAGAGTCTAATATTTTTGATTTCAAGTATAACAAATTCGATAGTGCCTTATGAATAAGAGTGCGGAAGAGGTGATTTTTTGCAGAATTGTAGCAAATCTATTATACAAGAGAATAACAGGCATTTCTATTACATTCTCCAATCTGCCACATTATGATTTGGTGGTTGAGGAAAAACAATCGGGCCTTGTTTTTGGCGTCAAGGTTGGAATGATGGATTATCCTTCAACTGACATGTATAGGGAGTATTTGGAATTGTTAGAAAAAAGCAAGTATGTGCTAAAAGAAGAACGCTTGCCTATTATTCTAATGTGTGCTGATAAGGAATCGGAAAATATACGTTTCGGTTATCAGCTCACTTGGGAAAGATACAGGGCTTCTGTTCAAACAAAGGTGACATTGCGCGATATTACTCCTGAAACATGGGACGAGATGATTTCCAACCTGAAAGAAATGGACAGGGTGATTAGGGTGCTGGACAGTGAGAAAATCAGCATCATAAAGCGTATCGCAGTGGAAAAGAAGATGCAATGGGGTGGCATTGCTCATGGTGAAATCATCTATTTGCGAAGGTTTACCGAACATTATAAGATGCAGACAAAAGAGGTGAAAACCGAACAAGAGCAGTTCCACCGCATGATTTCGGGAATACCCGAAGATGAGTATCCCAATGATATTCTGGATGAGGTGATTCTCAAAGGTGTTGATTCCGTTTATCCCAATCCAAGAAGGAAAAGTCAAGTGCTTTTGTTGAATACAGAATTGATGGACTTAAAGAGAAATCTTGAGTGTGCAAAGAAGGTTTTCAATATTCGAATTGAGCCAGAATATAGCGACTTGATTAATTACAATGGCTTCATTCAGTCTTTCCGTATCTTGGAGATTCCTCTTACATTGTATCATGAACCGATTAAAATCTTTGATGATACGTTTAGCGATGAATATCCTGCAGTTACTGCTCCCGTTACAGAATGGATACAGAACTATGGAATTCTCGAAAAGTTGAGGAACGAGACGCTGAGAAGTGTCAGTGACGTTGTAACTGAATTGACCTAATCATAGTTATGAGTATTTACCGCAGAACGATAATAACCCTTGATGATACACAGACGGGCATTGATTATATGCTGTTCTGCGTGTTTGAGAAACTGTGGTCAGATATGATTTCTCCCAAACCGCTGCACCAGCACCCCATTGGAAAGGATTTCAATGGTGATGGACGGTATAACATAGGCGTTCACGTGGATGAAGTAGATATAGCGGTTGAGGTTCTTGATGACCCAATTCCTCATGTCCATCTTAAGGACAAAGTGACAATGTTATGGGGGGACATGCGAAGAGACCCTGATCCAGGAGTTCAAGGTTTTCTGCTGAAAAAAGATCATTATGACATAGACTCTGTTACGGATATGTTGCCAGAATCGCAATCCGTGCATCAGACGTGGGCATGGTTTGATATGCAGAGAAAGATGTATAACTATCTGGGCGAACACAATATAAGTCTAAACAGAATAGGTTCGTTCACTCAAAAACATCTGAATATTAACTTTGCTGATAACCCACTGCATATCGGATGCATCTATGTGGTACACTATAGCCCCATCAAGACAGTCCATGTAGAGACAGTCCCTATAATTCCCGCAGTAAGGTGCGAAATAGACTGGAGAAGCGGCGCACAGCGTGAAGACGTATTTGTGAAGGTGAAAGAACAAGTGACCGATAAGCAGAGTATCCCGAATGAGTTTACGCAGCAGGTAAATAGTGAAATTAACTTCGCTCTCGTTCAGATGAACAGCAGGCCACGTAAGATAGATATAGATATAGAGAATGGTGCAGGTGAATTGCTCTTTTTCCTGAGAAATGTTGTGTTTTTAGGTTCGGTTGTCAAGCCTTTGTCTAAACTGCCGTCAAAGATGCAGCATGCGATGGCTACTCCTGTGCAGGCTGTTGGGCTGGAACACTATCTGAGACCGGCCATATTGGAGAAAGAGGCAAAGATAAAGCGTACGAGGATGGAATTCGTATTCTTTGACGGAGATCCCAATAAGAAGGCAGCGAATAAACAGGCCGCGAAAGAATGTGTAGATAGGATATTGAGAACTGCGAAAAAACAGATTCTCATTGCAGACCCATATCTGTCCGCTGACCAATTTAACGAGTATATAGCTCCACTCGCAAATGAACATGGGCTTGATATTACCGTTGTGAATTGCAAGGAACAACTTGAACGTATGGCTCATATGCAGGGGCGGACTTTTGAGGATATTGAGAATGAGCTGAAGGCCGCAGTTGCCGGTTTTAATGGAAATATGAATGGTACGCAAGTGACTGTTTATTGTATAACGGGGCAGGGAAGGTTGCATGATAGGTTCATACTGACGGAAAGCGACGGATGGTTGATTGGCTCTTCATTAAGTGAGTTCGGTAATCGTGCTTGCAGCATTGTTAAGCTATTGGACAGTGCGCACATGGAGTTGAGCGAACTTACAGGTGGATGGTGCACTGATGGGGCTGTTTCTTACAAGATAGAATAAGGCTTATGGAAAGGAAAGATTTGTTTTTGAACAGCGACCTCTCCATGATGCTATCAAGAGAGCAGAATCCTGAACCTGTTTTTGGAAAGGAATGGGAGGAAGAACAGCAAGCAATGCGCCAGGAAGCTGATGAGGTTATCAAGAATCCGGCAGGGAAGATTGATGCTAAACAGCTGATGGAAAAAAGCGCACGATATGCTGAAGCAGAGGGCTATTATCTGAAGTTATATACGCAAGGGTCGGATGAAGAGCAGTCGCAGGATTTGAGGAGTTTGGAATATGCCGCGTCCCTGATACTGTTGCCAGACGCTATACTGATAGCAGGGGGTGATTTGGCGGATAAGGGTGACTATGCGAAATGGTTGGAACTGCTCTATGCTCTTCATTATGTTCCACTGCAAAAGTCTTTCTGCTATTGCTTGACGAGACATCAAGATTATGTCTCAGTTTTGAGTGGTCTTGATATACAGCGGATGGCATTCCCTCAGACTTTTCTATGGTCTTTGCTGGACCATTGGTTTGAGTGGCTTACCCGTGTGGGAGGTCATCTGCTGACTTACGAAGATGAAAAAGACTTTTACGCCAAGAATGAAAAAGCGCAAGAACTGAAAGCGGAGGCGAAAGCTGTAAAGGATGAGTGGGAGAGAGACCTTCCAGGAATGATTCATGAAATAATGGCTTGTTTCTCTAGGTTTTTGAAGCCAAGTAGCCTGCTATCTTGGGCGACCAAAGAGCCAATGAGGGATGATGCAAGGTCTAATCCATACAGTGCCAACTATAACCACTGTTTAGAGTTGATATATGAGGATTTATCAAATGTCGTGGCTCTACATACCATTCCTGCTGATGACCTCAATCTGAATATGCTGTTGTTGATGGCCGGAAAGGCTGTTAAGGATAATGATGCTGTCTTTGGAAAAAAGGTTTATGCCAGATTAAAGGAGTGCTTGATGAATGAGAACTTCTCTGGCATGGAGAAAAAATCGGAACTGGATGAGAAAAGACAGCGAATCATTGCTCAACTCGTGGTTATGGTGTTTCCCTCTCTGGAATTTGACAAATGCATTAATGAGGTAGCTACACGTTTTCAGGGATGGAATATGGATTATCAGGAGTTGTATGCGGAAGCACGTCGAGAAGCTTTCCTTCTATGTTCTCTCTTTAGGGTGTTTGAGATCAAGGATTTTGCTGCTGAAGCTCGATTCGAGGCATGGAAGACACTTGTGGATATTTATGTTTGGGAATACAGAAGGTGTGAGAATGAATACATTATGAGGGATGACTTCACTGTGCCATTTAGGGTTGCAGTGGAGGTGGTAGAGAAACTACAGGATGAGAAATGTAGGGAGTATCTTCACGAAATGATGCTGGAGAGTATCTTGAGCATAGTGTCTCTCTTGACTGTATTTTCTGAGTGTAATATGTCCCTGTCAGATAAGACCGTATCAAGGATATTAGAGAGAACCGATAAGGAGTGGCCATCTGCCAAATTACTGATGGGTGTGAGAGGACAAAGGCACTTGGAAACTAGGATAGAGGATTTGATTAGGCAATTAAAAGGGTTCGCAAAGAAGTAATCTATGGAGCAGTCTCCTATCATAAACATTCTGACCTACGGTTTGCCGGGAAATGTTACTCGCCCTATCTATCTTGAATACAACAGTAGAAGGCGGGAACTTGACCGGATATGGGCTAACCCTGAGAATCATTATCAAATGCTTCAAGGATATGTGCCCACTGTTGAAGCTTTGTTGGCAATCAGTTTGTTCTACAGACATGTGATGGGACACTTGCAAGGGGCAGTTTCGTTCTATAGCTCCGTGAACAAAAAGACTGGAAAAGAGAAAGAGTGCGCTATCAAAGTTGGAAAAACAGTACTTGACAGCGAACAGCAAAGACACCTTCTTTCTGCTGTAATCAAGTTTAGCCAGATTCAAGACAAGTATCAATTGGCACCTATATTCTTTGAGTACTCAGAGACCATTCAGTTCCTAAGAAATTGCAGGGAATTGTTCTATCAGAAGGAATATGAAGAGGACGACACCGTTTAAAGCCGCAACTGATTTTGAAAAGGATTTGACTGACTTCTCAAACAGGTATAAAGTGTTGCTTGCTGAACACGCAAAAAGAATCAGTGACTATTTTGAGATGACTTGCTATAATCTTGTCATTCGGTATTACGAGAAGAAGGGCTACGAGGTGGAAGTACAGAATCTGCAAGGTGGTAAATTCAAGTTTAAGTGTAGCCCTACAGGGCTTTTAAAGAACTTCTCTTATTTTAAGGCGACAAAAGAGGATAGTCAGGGTGTTGAAGATGTTGTATATATCTACCACAATGCCACAGTGCAATCTGCTTTTGATGAGAAGGTATTCACAACACCTGATATAGTGGTTTCAAACTCCAATGCTCCTGCGGAAACAAGGAATTACTATAGCACGAAGAAAGCACTTTCTTATATTCCAAAAGAGAACCTTGTTACCTTTTGTGAAGCAAAGCATCTGGCACCTTTCCCTGAGTTGATGGTGAACTTCATTGGGACTGTTCACGAATTGAAACCAGAGTGTGTGGATAATACAGTGGCTCATCCTAATTCTAATCATATAGCGCCATCACTTATGATGTCGGGGACATTTGGCAGACCGACAAGGAGAATTCAGCATTCTTTTGAGAAAAGGTATTATGTGAACTTTTTCGATAACCTGTTTGAGGACGTTTCAGTCAGGTTGTTCTTATCTAAGTATGGAATAGATATGATAGCTACATTGGGTAAGAAGTGTGATAAAGCTCCTCTTCTGGAGGACTCAGAAGGTATGCCAGAGGAATAGAAAGGTATTTTGGATTCGATATAAGAAATTCAGTATGTATATTTCAAAAATTATCATAGACGGTTTTAGAGGATTCAAACATTCTGAGATAGAATTTCAGAATGGCTTGAATGTTATCATAGGTCATAACAACGGGGGTAAGAGCACCATTATGGATGCCCTGAGATTGGTGATGGAGTATGGTTCACCGAAAAATCTCAGTGCATGGGATTTTTGTCAATCGGTAGATTTAAGCATCCTGAAAGACAATCCTCCGTGTGTGAAAATATCCGTATTTATTAAGGAACAAGAAGACGAGGGTATGTCTGATGATGTGGCTTTGTTTACTAACTATGCAGTACAAACCTCGCCCTTGTTGGTATCATGTCTGACTTACGTGTATAGTTTGCCTCAGAGCGAGGTGGATAAATACAAGAACGATGTGGCGGCAGTAAAAGACAAGTATTCACTATTTAAGGTTATAGAAGACAAGTATATCCGTAAGTACACACATACTGTCTATGGAGGGCCAGCTTCTTCTCAGAACCAAGCACAAGGCGAAGATCTTAAAAAGATAGATTTTGAGTTTGTGAATGCTTTGCGAAATGTGGAGGACGATATTTATGGCGGTCGCGCTGCTCTTCTAAGGGATGTGCTACGCTATTTCTTGGATTATGACTTGAACGAAGACAAGGATAGGGAACAGAAGGTTGCTGAAAGGCATCAGGGCTTTATGACGGATACCCACGATGTTATAGAAAAGCTCGTTAAGAGAATCAATTCTGGCAAAGACAATATTGTAAGTTATGCCAATAAGACTGGTGCACTGTTCTCTAATAGCAAACTTGAATTAGAGGGAGAAGTGTCGGAAAGTGACCTTCTTGCAGTATTGAACCTGCTTGTAGGTGACGGTAAAGAAGAGAAGATTCCGGTGGCATTGAACGGTCTGGGTTATAATAATCTCATTTATATTTCACTGCTTCTTGCCAAGATGCAATCGAATGCGAAGGTGGACTTTATGGGCAGTTCTAATGTAAAAGCCTTCTCTGTTTTAGCCATCGAGGAACCAGAAGCGCATTTGCATCCTCAGATGCAGTATCAATTCTTGGAATTCCTCAGGAACAACATAAAGGACAAGCATGTGAAGCAGGTTTTTGTAACCTCTCATTCGCCAAGTCTAGTGGCAAGTGTAAAATTAGATGAGCTATGCTGCCTGCATAAGTCTGCGGATGGAGAGGTTAAGGTGTATTCGCCCAAGAAAGTGTTTGGAAAGGATGATAAAACCAAGAAATTCATCCAGCGTTATCTAGATGCAACGCGAGCTGATATGTTGTTTGCCGGAGGAATAATTTTCGTTGAGGGTTTAGCAGAGCAGGTTTTGCTGCCTGTATTTGCAGGAATATTGGGGCTGTATGACAAATGGCTGAAGAAACATATTGTGGTAATCAATATAGGTGGAAGGTATTTTGATAATTTCCTGAAACTATACGATAGTACCAATCCAGAGGCCTTGGCTTTGAAAGTGGCTTGTATTACAGACAGAGACCCTGTCAGGAAAGAAAAGGGTAAGGAGAATGCACGGTTTGAGTCGTGCAGGCCAAGTGAATATAATGTGGACACTGCCAAGTATGAATTTAGCAATCATTCAGAGGCGTTGGTCGAGAAGTATAAGGCACATCAGAATGTGCATTATTTCAGCCAAGGCGATGAAGGATGTACTCTGGAGTATGAGATAGCGTTGTGTAATCCCACCAACAAAACTCTTCTTGTTCCGTCATTGAGGAATACAGAAGAACTGAAGAAAATGATGGAAGCGGAAAGTGTAGATAAGGTTTCAATAGCAGTTCGGTATTTAGAGTCAGTTTCGAAAGGTGTGAATGCATTGGAACTATCGAATGCCATTATGGATTTGCCCGAAGCTGATAGAGAAAAGTTCAATGTGCCCACTTACATCAAAGAAGCTATCGAATGGGTGTTAAGTTAGACGGAACCATACATTCCGAGGATATTCAGGTTTTTGATACCTGCATAAAGGTGTTGGCAGGTCCAGGGGCTGGTAAGACTCATTGGCTTATCGGTCAGATAAAACATATTCTGGCTGATGCTACAGATTTGGGCCTTAGCAGAAAGGTGGGGTGTATCACCTATACCAATAAGGCTACAGAAAACATTCTGAATCACGTTGGTGCCAACAATAACCGATTAGAAGTCTCTACTATACATGCATTTCTCTATAAAAACATCATCAAGCCTTATTTCCACCTGATTGCAGAGGAAGAGGGGTTTGCCATTGATAAATTGGACGGACACGACGAAACGATTATATCCAGTTATGGTTTTGTATCGGAACTGATGAAGGCAAACAGAATGGGGATGCTTGTGAAGTATGCTAAAGAATCATATAAGCTGAAACAAACAGTAGAGGACTACAGATGGGGATTGACGAAGAAAGGGATTGTTTTGCAGAAATCAATAAACTTTCTCAGATTACCTGGTGTTGGTGATAAATATGTGCAGGCATATAAGAAAAAGGTATGGAGTGAATATGGGATTATGCATCACGATGACGTGCTGTATTTCACATATAAGCTGTTAGAGAAAGAACCAAGGATTATAAGGCTCCTTGTGTCAAGGTATCCTTATTTGCTGATAGATGAATATCAGGATTCCTCCTCCATCCAGCACTGGCTGTTTACAAAACTGGCAGAAGCAGGATGTAAAATAACTCTAATAGGCGATAAGGCTCAGTCAATATATAC
>AUXO016687091.1_pt1 | contig 11505 bp, 15 predicted proteins | sample 768731 | NCBI WGS metagenome assembly AUXO01 (sample SAMN02715735, study PRJNA202380) | gut metagenome | biome: sheep rumen | host: Ovis aries | place: New Zealand: Palmerston North | reverse complement strand
TGGTGGCTCCAGCGGGAATTGAACCAGCGACACAAGGATTTTCAGTCCTCTGCTCTACCGACTGAGCTATGAAGCCAAAATAAATGGCGGTTCCGACGGGAGTTGAACCCGCGATCTTCTGCGTGACAGGCAGACGTGATAACCACTACACCACGGAACCATTGGTTGCGGGAGAAGGATTTGAACCTACGACCTCTGGGTTATGAGCCCAGCGAGCTACCGAGCTGCTCCATCCCGCGATAAATTTACATGGCGGAGGAAAAGGGATTTGAACCCCTGCGCTGCTTTCACAACCTCCCGGTTTTCAAGACCGGTCCCTTCAACCACTTGGGTATTCCTCCATGATTGGTGCCTGAGGTCGGACTTGAACCGACACGAGGGTTGAATCTCGCAGGATTTTAAGTCCTGTGCGTCTACCTATTCCGCCACTCAGGCATATTTTTTTCGTTGACTAGTTAATTATATAACATTTTTCATGCTTTGACAACCATTTTTTTAAATTTTTTCTTAAAAATATTGAATTTTTATGAGATTTATTATATACTTAATATGTTTCCAAGCAAATGCGCCCATAGCTCAACTGGATAGAGCGTTTGGCTACGGACCAAAAGGTTGTGGGTTCGACTCCTACTGGGCGCGCCATTTAATAAGTACAAATTTACATATGTAAATTTGTTTTTTTGTGCATTTGTTCTATACCTTCTCTCTTCATACGAATATAATAAGTATGATAAAGAGGAGGTTTTTAAATGAAAAAAATAATAATAAGTATAATAATACTACTAGTATTAGGAGGTCTCTTATTTATATCATTGAAAGATAATAAGAAAGATACTACTCTAACCAAAGTAACTGTAGCAGAAGTAGCTCATAGTATATTTTATGCACCACAGTATGCTGCTATTCATGAAGGATACTTTGAAGAGGAAGGAATTGATATCGACTTAGTATTAACCCCAGGAGCAGATGCTGTTATGGCAGCAGTCTTATCTGGTGATGCCCAAATTGGATTCTCAGGATCTGAAGCAACAATCTATGTCTATAATGGTGGAGAAAAAGATTACCCTATGACCTTTGCAGCTCTTACTAAAAGAGATGGAGCATTTCTAGTATCAAGAAAGAAAATCGATAATTTCACCCTAGAAGACCTAAAAGGAAAAGATGTAATAGGAGGCCGCCAAGGAGGTATGCCCGAAATGACCTTTGAATGGGCCCTTAGACAAAATAATATTGATCCTGTAAAAGACTTAAACATTGATACATCCGTAGCCTTTCCTGCTATGGAAGGAGCCTTCATCGGAGGTACAGGAGACTTTGTTACCCTATTTGAGCCAAATGCCACATCTGTAGAAAAACAAGGCCTAGGTTATGTCGTAGCATATGTTGGAGAGTATGGTGGAGAAGTACCTTATACTGCATATAATGCTAAGAAAAGTTATATTGAAAATAATAAAGAACTAATCAAAGGCTTTTCTAATGCCGTTCAAAAAGGATTAGACTTTGTCAAAGAAAATAGTCCCAAAAAAGTCGCAGAAGCAATTGTCGATTTCTTTCCTGATACAGATATAAAAGATTTAGAAACAATGGTTAAAAGATATAAAGAAGCAGATGCATGGAGAGAAACAACCAAAATTAATAAAGATGAATGGAAACATATTCAAGATATCATGATCGCAGCTTCTGAACTAAAAGAATATGCTCCATATGATAAATTAATTTATAATGAAAAATAATAATATTTTAGAAATACATAAACTATCTAAAATATATCATACAAGTAAAAGTGAAATACCCGCAATTAAGGATTTAGATTTAAATATAAAAGAAGGAGAATTCGTAGCTATTGTAGGCCCTTCCGGCTGCGGTAAAACTACCCTTCTCTCTATTCTCTGTGGATTAGAAGACTATTCATCAGGCAGTATAATATTTCCTAAAAAAGAATTAACGATGGGATATATGCTTCAAACAGATACTCTATTTCCTTGGCTCAATATTCTAGATAACTGTCTTTTAGGATTAAAAGTAAAAAATAACATTAATATCGAAAGTATAACCAAGGTGAAAGAATTACTTGAAACCTATGGATTAAAAGATTTTATCTATAAATATCCAAGCAACTTATCAGGTGGCATGAAACAAAGAGTAGCTCTTATTAGAACACTAGCAATTGACCCCGATATAATATTACTAGATGAACCCTTTTCTGCTCTAGATTATCAAACAAGATTAGCAGTATCAGATGATGTCTGGAAAATAATAAAGAAAGAAAAAAAAACCACTATTATGATTACCCATGATATCGCCGAAGCTGTTTCAATGGCAGACCGCGTCATAGTCTTAACAGATAGACCATCTAAAGTAAAATGTGAATATCAGATAAATATGAAAGATAAGAGTACTCCAATGCATAATCGAAATTTAATAGAATTTAAACAGTACTATGATAAAATATGGAAGGATATTGATATCCATGTATAGTCCGGAACACATAAACTATCTAAAGAAAAAAAGAAGAAGAAAAATACTAATATTCTTTTTTCAAATACTAATATTATTATCCATAATCATCGTATGGGAACTCTTAGCTAAATATGAAATAATAAATCCCTTTATTTCTTCTTCTCCAAGTAGAATACTAAGTACTATAATAAATCTATATAAAACGCATAATATCTTTAATCATATATGGACTACTATTTATGAAACAATAATAAGTTTTGGACTAGGTACTATAATAGGACTACTAATAGCTACAATACTATGGTGGAATAACTTTATCTATAAAGTAATAGATCCATATCTAACCATCATAAATAGTCTACCTAAAGTAGCTATAGGACCAATAATAATCATTTATTTTGGAGCTAATATCAAATCAATAATAATAATGGCCTTATTAATATCGGTAATAGTTACTATAATAACTGTATATAATGGTTTTATAGAGACAGATCATAATAAAATAAATCTCTTAAAATCATTTAAAGCAACTAAATATCAAATATTTAAAATGGTAATATTGCCAAGTAGTTACCCTACTATTATAAGTTCCTTAAAAATAAATATAAGTATGACCCTAATCGGAGTAATAATGGGAGAATTCTTAGTATCAAAAAAAGGAATTGGTTACCTAATAACATATGGTTCCCAAGTATTTAATTTAAATCTAGTAATGTCAGGTATTATCATCTTAATGATTGTTTCTTATCTCATGTATTTAATTGTCAGTTTATTAGAAAAAATACTAATCAAAAAAGATTAGTATTTTTTATAAACAATTTCTTGTATTTATATCATAAAATTCATCTTTTGTTATAGCATAAACATAATTAGTTATTGGCTTACCATCTTTAATCCATGAATTTTCTTTCTTTTCATGTAATTTAAAACCTAATTTTTCTATTAAACCTTTAGATTTAACATTACCTTCTTCATAACCACATATAACATTATTAAAACCAACACTAAATAAATAATTAATTACTCTAGAAACAGTCTCAGTCATATACCCATTATGCCAAAACTTTGGATGTAAATTATATGATAGTTCAATAGAAGTATCATCATCTTTAACTGTAGCAACTATATTCCCTATAGGTTCATTTGTATCCTTTAAATAAATAATCCAATCAAACATATCATTTAAGTATTCTTTATCTGAATAAAAAGAATCCACTACTGATGGATCTAATTTAACATATTTAAATTCTCCATCAACATCTCTTAATTTAGTAAAATCATATTCATATACCTTAATATAATCTTCCTTACTTCCTCTTTTTAATACTAATCTATCTGTTTCTAACTCTGGTGTAATATATTTCATAACATATCATCCCTACCTTCTAACTATTAAACTTATCAAATTCATATTCACCATTTATATCAAAAACAAAATCACTGTCAACAATTCTATTTAAAACAGGATATTTAAAATTATTATCTGAATTAATAATCTCTTTTAGAGTATTATTAAATTTTTCTTCTTTTACTAAACATCCATATATTAAATCGTTAATAAACTTAATAAGTCCACTATTATTAGGATATTCTATTTTCCTTTTATCTGAATCAACATATTGATATTCAATAAAATCACTTCCAATATCTTCTATATATAATTTACTACTATCGGTAGTAAGTTTATCAAATTCAAATTTCTCTAATTTATTAATAAAATCTTTTAATATTGGTAATTCTTTTGAATCAAACTCTTTAGAAATATCCATTTTGCCAATTCTAAATTTACATACGCATGTTACATATTTCTCTCCTAAATAATTATTACTTATATATAAATTTAATGAAGTACCATGTAAATCTCTCTCATCACATAATCCACCAATATCCAAATAACTAACATATTTTAATTCTTTTTCCATAACTATACCCCAACTTTCTATATTTATTTTTATACATTAAAGAAATTATCAATACCAACTACCCCATAATAATAATTATTCATAATTTCAGCACATATTTTCATTTTGTCAGTATTAATAGTATTCTTCTCATTATATTCTTTAATAATATTCTTAATTAAATTCTCGTAATAAAAGTTAATAGAACCATATTTAAAATCTAATAATAAGTCTATTAATTCATCTATCTTTTCAGTAATTTTAGGTTCCATATTAGCCATTAAATAATCATTAATATTAACCATTTCTCCATCTACTTCTATTTCATTATTAAGAGCATTACCTAATTTCTTTTGAATAGGAAGTAAATCATTTTTAATATCATCCATAAAATACTTCTTATATTCCATACTCTTTCTAACAGAATACTCAGATAATTCTTTTTGATTATCTAATACTTTATTAGGAATAATATCACCTTTAACAAAATCTTTATCTTCTGTTCTATTAATTTCTAAAATATTAAAATTATTAACATCTAATAAAACATAAGCACTAGGTTTAATATTATTATCTTTATTCCATATATCTTCTTTCCAATCAGTAAGAAGTACACCTATATATAATTTATTATCTTCTTTTCTAAGCATCGGATATAAAGGTCCATAATTATCCATATTTCTTTTCTTTAATTCATCATTAACAATACTTAAAATACCATCTAAACTAAACTTATCCATCATATTTCTCCTTTACTTTATTTCTAGCACTATATAAATAATATTTAATATTACTTTCACTAGAATTAATCTTTTCACTTATTTCTTTTATTGAAAGGTCTTCTATATAATATAGTCTAAAAGATAACATTTCTTTTTCTGTTAATCCCACATTATCTAAATTATCAATAATTTCTCTATATATAATTTTATCTAATGTATTCTCTTCTCTACCCACTTCATTATTTTCATCATAAGATACATTATCTCTCTCTTTAATATACTTTTTTGCTTTAGCCGACCATATATTATGAGCAATTTTCCATATTAAATTATCTATTTTATCAATACTAATATTTTCATTAAAATATTCAAAGATAGCTACAAAAACATTATTAGTTAAGTCTTCAGCATCTTCCCTATTATTAGTCTTCTTAATAGCCCAGTAATATATCTTATAATAATATTCATCAAATATTCTGTCCATCTTTTTTCACCTTTCACTTATATAGTGTCTATTTTTTTATTTTGGTTAGTTAAAAATATTATTTACTAATCATCTTTGTTTCATTAACTTTATTATTCATATATTCAAGATTATTAAACGATCTATTATTCTTTAATAATTCCATTTGTCTTCTTGCAACGTTATTTAATCTTATAAGTCTTTCACTTTGTGGTATTTCCATTTCAATTAATTCAGCATTAATATTTTCAAGATTATTTAGTATAACCAAATGAAGTAAATCAGTATAATCTCTAATATTCCCATTACCAGCTACTTCTGGATTACTTTCTCTCCACTCTCCAGCAGTCATACCAAATAATGCTACATTTAAAACATCTGCTTCTTCAGCATATACAAATTTCTTTTGTTTTTCAGTTAATGTTGGAACAATATAATTCTTTATAGCATCAGTATGAACTAAATAATTAGCCTTTGCTAAAACTCTATTAGCATGCCAATCAATTTTATTTTGATATGCTTCATTTTTCTTTAATCTTTGAAATTCAGTTATTAAATAAAGTTTAAATTCTGGAGAAAGCCAGCTAGCAAATTCAAAAGCTATATCGGAATGTGCAAATGTTCCTTGACTATATTTACCACTACTAGGGACAATACCTATGGCATTAAACTTTTCTTTCCATCTTTTTGGTGTCATAGTAAATCTATTATATGGAACTTCTTCATTTTTAATTACGTGGGATTCCACGGAATTAAAATTAGGATTATTAATTTCTTCCCATAAAGAATAAAATTCAAATGAATTTTTTATTAGGCATCCAATTTCTTATAACACCAGATGGATCTTCTTTATTTACATATTTCGCTAAATCAGTTAATGAAATATATTCTTTATTATCAATTCTTAAAATACTTATTTTTTGTTCTTTCACTACTATTTCAGTTTTAATATTATCTAATACACTCTTTAATCCTTCAATATTACCATGTATATCTGTTATAATTGCATATTTCTTTTTCATGTAAACACCTCTTGTTTTATTTTAGTTTATAAGTAAATCCTACTTCGTTATAAGACTCATTACCTATAGTTATATTTCTCATAAAAGCAATCATCACACCTTTTCTTACCTTCATATAAAATTTAATAGCAGGTGTATTGTCTTGAAGACACCATACTAACATTTTTTCTTTTCCTGAGTTAACAAAAGATTCAGCAACATAACTGAATAATTTAGTACCAATACCTTGTACTTGATATTCTTTATCAACATATAATCCACATAACTCACAATCTACATCATAGTCAATAGAATATTTATTACTATCTATATATTCAGCAAATCCGACTATTTTACTATTAATTGTAGCCACTATCATAGTTCTTAAATTAAATTCATTATGCATTCTCTCTATTCTTTTATCAATATTATTAACCATATTATTAATATGATTTTTAGAAACAATACCTGAATAAGTATCTTTCCAACTTTTAACATGAAGTCTAGCTACACTATCAATATCATCAGTAGTAGCTTTTCTTATTTCAATATTTTCCATTTAAACCTCCTTTATCTAAATAATTATTTAGAAACTATTTATTATATTATTTAGTTCGTGCCTTACTAACAAGATACTCACTCAAATCTATTCTTTCAGATGATATTACTTGAGCTTTGTCTAATCTAAAAGAATGAGCAGATAATCTTTTAGCATTGCCTCTTAATTTATAAACATAAAAATCTTCATCAAAGTTAAAGCTACCTTTTTCAAAAGCAATTTTTGATCCAACTATACTATAATTTAACCATCCAGCTTCTCTTACAAAAATTGGACAACCTTCTCTTAAAAACGCATCTAGTAAATTATCATTTGCAATTATTTCTCCAAATGAATCTCTTTTTCTATCTATATAATAAAATTCAGTAGGCATTTCAAGTTTATATTTAAATTCAGGGTATACTGATAATAAACTATCAAGAGCTCCCCTATTTCCATTTTCTTCAAATCTAATATATTTATCTATTAAATCACTGTTATCTAAAGGTACATCCTTTGGCCTATTAGGATATTCATAAATCACTAATTTCCCATTACGTGCCTCATCTTCTAATGCTTCTAAAACATTAGGATAATAAGTACAATCTAATGGTTTTAATGATGGCTCTGTTGAAATTACTTCAGGAGACCACAAATAATCTTCATGACGAAATGTCGAACCATCAATAGTATAAAGATATCCCTCACGACTATATAGTTCTTTTAAAACACCTTCTCTTCTTTCAACAATATAAGGAACACCATCATCATTCATTCCTATAACAGTATCTAAATCTCCTCTACCCCTTGCCATAAAAAGCATAGCAATAACTTTATTTTCTGCTGCATATAAACACTTTATACGATGTGTTGATTCATCCAATTTAAATTCTTTTATTCCTCCATTAGGGCTTCCATGATATACAATATTTTCCATACAATTTATCTTCCTTTCTATATCACTTTCTCTAAATATTCATTAATAATTTTATTCATAACATTAGGTATATTAACAACATATTCACTAAATTGATTTTCATCTAAATAATCATATTTACCTGGAAAATCACTTATACCTTTTATTATAACGCACTTTACATCATTAACTTTACAAATATATGCAATAGGAGCACTCTCCATATCAATTACAGATAAACCATTTTTATACATTAAATCACAGACTTCTTTATGTATCATAGGTTTATCAGAAGAACCAATTATACATGTATTATAACCAAAATTATACTTATCCAAATTAATGTCTACAATAAAATCCTCTTTAAAGGAATCCCCTTGTTCTAAATATGTACAATCTACTTGTACAACTTTATTAGGAAGAAAAATATCTAATAATTTATATTTTTCATCTACTCCAGCACAAGTACCTATTACAATTATTTTAGTTAAATTAAATTTATCTATCATATATTGGGTAGCCCCTGAAGCTTTAGTCTTTCTAGTCCCACATCGATAAAATATTACATCTTTATTATTTATCTTTTCAAAGAAATATTCACCATAAGGGTACTTATCTATTTTATCAATATCTTTATGATAATAATCTAATACAACTTTCCATTCCTTTTGAGCCGCTACACTTATTCCAATCACAATTATTCACTTCCTTCTAACTACCAAATCCAAATAAATTATTACTTTCATATTTCCTTAATGATTTATAAAAGAACATTACCGATAATACTAACCAAAAAATAGTTAATAATAATATCATTAATAAACTAGGTATTGATAAACTCTTTACAATTTCTACTGGTACTGCTCCTAATAATAAAGATGGTACCACAAATATAAATATTATTCTAAGCACACCAGTAAATGATCCCCCATGATATAAAGAGTTACTTACAAATATATTGTAAAATCCTTGTGAAACATTATGACCATCCATTAAATAAAACGATATACTCATACATATTAACGAAAAAGAATAAAAGATAATCGAAGATATAATTATTAATAATATCGATAATAATATCTGTATAGAAGTCAATCTACTATTAATAGCAAATACTACAAAGCAAATAACACCAAAGAGAAAATCTCCTACTGCACTAGTAGATACTGCAGATGTAGATACTTTCATTAAGATATTTTTAGGTGTTAATAAGTATTTATCAAAGTTACCACTAGTAATATAAGTTGGAATATTAAATACCCCATCAAATAATGCCACTACTAATCCAAAAGATGTCATATTAAAACCATATAATCCAAAAATATCCATTGGCTTCCAACCATTTAATTCTCCTACTGTCTTACCAAAATAATACCATAATACTAGAAATGATATATTATTAATTGCCATACCAATTACAGAAATAATAAATGAGCTTTTAAGTTCTTTTTCATTTTTAAAATTTTTCTTTATATTTAATAATGCTAATTTTATACTACACATAATTAACCTCCATTTATCATTGCTTTCTTTTTAGATTTTTTGTAAACAAGGCTTAATAATAGTCCAAAAACTATTATCCAAAATAATTGAAGACCAATTCTAATAATAAATTCATTATTCCAAGAATCATATACAGTACTAGATGCAAAATTAATAGCTCCAAATGGACTTATAAAAGCAAATACTTTCATAACTTTTGGAAACATTGATATTGGCAAATAACTTCCTCCTAGTACCATAACTAGTTTATCAACAACCCAGTGGATAGGTCTTATATTTTGGATAAAAAAGGCTGTTATTCCTATTAATCCATATATTAACAATCCAAGTATTTGACCTAAAAACAATGTTATTATAAATGTCGGAATAAATACCCCAAGATTCAAGTTAGGAATACCTACCAAAATAATCATCATTATTATTCCAAGTATACTTATAAATAAAAATGAAAATATTCCTTGGCCAATAACTCTAAAAAAACATATTGTTAAGTAGTTAGTAGGTTTATTCATAAACATTTCAACATTACCACTTCTAACTTCGTTCATGATAATACTGTCTAATCTTCTAATATTCAGTATCATAATACAGAAATATATAAACATACTCCACATAGTAGTCTTATAATCTACTCCATTAATAGTGCCACCATTTAATTTAAATATATAATGATATAGTAAGAAGACAATTAAGCATCTTGACACCATATTAAAAACATCTAATAATAAATTAGTCTTATCTTGCATCTGATTTTTCATAAATATTTTTGTAACAGTAGACGCAAATCTAATCTTTTTCATAGATACCTCTTATAATACTTTCAAGTGATTCATTATCTATATTAATATCATCAATATCAAAATGTTTAATTAATTCTTGTAATGCTTTTTGTGTATGAATTACTTCTGTATCTACTCCTACTATTATTTGGTTTTTATCTTTTTTAATATAACTCATACCATCAGATAATTTAGGATATTCTGTAAATTCCACATTAGGAGTAATTATAATATTTTTATTCTTTACATAATCATTAATTAATTGTTTTGTAGATGTATCAATAATAATTTTACCATGATTTATTATTATGCATCTTTCACATATACTTTGAATATCTTCTGTATCATGACTTGTTAAAAAGATAGTTACTTTCTCTTCTTTATTAATTTTAAGTAATAAATCCCTTAAACTCTTTTTAGATACAACATCTAATCCAATCGTAGGCTCATCTAAGAATATTATTTTAGGACTATGTATTAAAGATGTAGCAATTTCGGCTCTCATTCTTTGACCTAAAGAAAGCTTTCTAACTGGCTGATGAATAAACTCTTTCAAATCAAATAATTCTGATAACTCTTCTATTCTTTTATTAATAGAATCTTTATCCATATCATACATTACGCCAAACATTTCCATACTCTCTGTAAGAGGTAAATTAGGTAGCAATTGACTTCTTTGACCGAATACTGTACCAATTTTATAAGCAAGAGCATTCCTATCTTTTATTGGTGTTAATCCACATATTTTTATATTACCATTAGTAGGATATAAAATACCCGTAAGCATTTTTATTGTAGTAGATTTACCTGCACCATTTGGTCCGATAAAAGCAACCGTTTCCCCCTCTTTGACATTAAATGAAATATTATTAACAGCATTAACTACTTTTTCTTGTTCATTAAATAAATTATATAAAAATCCCTTATTTTCATTTTTTACTTTATATTTATAATCTTTTGATAATCTTTTTACTTCTATTATATTTTTCATAAACTTCACCTTCTCTTTATAAACTTAAAATATCTTCTATTTCATTCCAATTACTCACTCTATCACTATTATCTAAATATTCATTTTTACCATCATATAAAATACATTTAATATTATTTTCTTTTAATATACTATAATTATAATAATTATCATCAATCATAACATCTATTTTATTATTCTTACAATCCTCTAATTTATCTCCTGCATTTATAATTAACTTATCATATTTAA
>AUXO010295290.1_pt1 | contig 11505 bp, 7 predicted proteins | sample 768731 | NCBI WGS metagenome assembly AUXO01 (sample SAMN02715735, study PRJNA202380) | gut metagenome | biome: sheep rumen | host: Ovis aries | place: New Zealand: Palmerston North | reverse complement strand
ATATCCCAACAACTCAGTGTTGGTTTCCTCTTTTTCCGTGAGTGATACTGATACCATGCCCACATCGGAAACTCAATATTTGACAGAGGAGGCTCACCTATTCGCTCTCGCATCTGTTGCGCCATCCATCGATAGCAATACATAAAATTCTCATTGTCGCCCATTGTGGGTTTTGAGCAGTAGGTGATTCCTTCGCGCATCATCTGATCGTAGATTTCAATCCCTTGAAACGTCCAAAGTTGCATATTCACAAGTTACAATATTCGTTCAAACGAATTCATTCAAAATTCCTTATTCTTGTTTTTTGTGATTTTGCAAATATCGCATGGAGTTGTCCCAATTCATGGGACATGCTGAAAAAATTTTCACCTTTTCCCAGAAATCATTGTGCAACGAAATGGCTTACAATGGTCCGAAATAAGCAATTACAATGATTCTGGTGTATCTTCACACACACAATTCTCCTGATCACTAGCAGAATGTGTCAGCTTCTTAAATATATCAATGAATGAATTTTTATTATAAAAAAAATATTCATCTTCTTTCAATTTATCTGCAATAATTGTAAGGCCATAATTAATATATTCTTCCATTGTCGTCATCAGCAAAGCTACCGTTTCATTTATAGTCTTTTTTCCTTTATCCAATGCTATCCAATCAATTTCCGGAGTTCGAGCAACAAGTGCAACAAAAATATATTCTTTCAATCTTGGATAAGCACGTCGTCCTTTCCTTGAATCGAGATTACCCCAATACTGTATGGGCTGTCCCAAATCCTTAATGTCAGCATATTCATCAAGAGGGGTCTTCATATTGCTATATAAACCAATAAAAAATGCCATAATAAGAGGTTCATAGCCTGCGCCAAGGATTTTGCCTTTAGCTTCAGAAGCCTCATTGGTTCCTTTTCCGAAATCTGATATAACCTTGATAACTTCCTCTTCAAAATGCTTTTCATAAGACGGTGATTTCCTTGCCCAAACGTCAAAAATTCGAGTAAATGAATCTTGATTAAAGTTTTTATCATTTTGTGTCATAATCAATCAATTTAAATAGGTTCAACTGTTGTTTGGATTGTTGAGAGATCTTTGTCATCAAATGGACGTTTCTTCTCTATACGATATTTTTTTGCATCAATATCATGAAGTCGTTTTATATCCAACTTTGAATTTCCGTCTGCATCTTCTATCAAAAAACTTTTGGTTACGATTATAGTCTGTTTGTTAATGCCTGCAATAACACCAAAAAAATCACTTTCCTTTGCTGCTGTGAAAGAAGAAGTTGGCGCATCAAATATTAATGGATAATCATTTTCATGCTTTATTGTTGTTAGTTTTGCAACAGCAAAAAGCAAAGACATGTACATCGTAGTTTTAAGAGCAGTATTAGGGTTGTATATTCGAGTTCCATCAGTGTCTTCAAGAATGATTTCTGCACTATTGTCTTGCTTTTCAACAATTCGAGCATAACCCATAAAATCACCTTTATTCAAAAGAGACAAATACTCATTTGCAGCAGCTTCAAGTTGATTGAGAAACTCTCTTTTATTTCGACGTTTTGCACTTGTAAAAGCATCAAGAATCCGTCTTATTGCCTGGCTACTTCTACCATACATAGCAGCAGATGATTCTTCTGATATTTTCGAATACCCTTCATGATATTCTTCTAATTTTTTCTTATGACTTTCAATCTTTGCTTTCAGATTTTCCGATTCACGCTCAGCATCCACTCTCCCTTTCCACCATTCTGATATGTTTTGGTAGGCAGAAATCAATTGATCTTCAGTCATCCCTTCTGTCTGAGCCAGAATTTGCCTCTTTCGTTCCTCATCTCTTTCTATATTAGAAGAATATCTCTCAACATCTCCTTGTTTTTTCAAGTTGTCACGAATGGCTTTATCAATGAAACCATTTAATCTTGTTAAGAAATTCATATTATTATGCAAAACAGAATATCTATCTATCAATTCCTTGATGAAAGAATTCTTGAATAATAGCTCAACATCATCATCCTCTTCTTCCTCCTCTTTCTGAGAAGCCAGAAACTGTTCCAAACGAGCTTTCATGAAATTGTATGGATCCGACCCTTTTGGAGCGGGTCGATTACAGACTTTACAGTATTCATCATCCAGCATCTCCCGCATCGTGTTTTCATCTGGAACATTAATTGCAAGAGGAACCTTTCCTTCATTGAGCTCTTTTTGAATCCGAGCAACTATTTTCTTCTTTCCGACTTCTTGATCATATTTACTTTGTTGACGTCTTTGTTCCTGGTCTAGTTTTCCAACAAACTCACGATATTCATTGGCAATAGGTTCAAAACCCATTAAAATCCACATCTCATCTAATAAGCGGAAAGTATAATTCTCATTGATACTTCTCTGAATTTGATCTTTTGCAGCCTTAAGAGTTTCCAACCTTCCATTTAAATCCACCAAGTCTTTTGAAGCCTCCTTATTCTTTTCAAGCTCTTCCAAAAGCCTTTGAAAATTGACAGCATCCGTCAACTTTTGTTTTAATTCCATTTCAAAAGTTCCAATAAGCTTTTCTTCTTCTATAATTTTACTACGAAGTTGCTGCGCGACCTTAGTATTCTTTTTATCAGCTTTGATCGCATTATCTGTTGCCAACTCAGCCATTCTTTTTGATTCTGTTAAAAATAGCAGATATGGGTCAAAATTTCTAATTTGGCTGAATGTCTCAACAAGGTAGCTCATTGCCTCTTCTTTATTAAAAATATTAAGTTCATGTTCTCCTTTAAACAAACAATACTTACGAATAGAAGAGGCAAAATCTCTATCGAACAGTCTAATGGCTTGATCCCCTTCTCTAACTTCCTTCTCTACCCCATTTTGAATGTATATTTCATGAGAGTAATTGGAAGTTGAAATCTCCCCACTAAGACTTTTTGTGAATTTGAATGATTTTTGAACAGTCCGTTCATTGCCATCACTCATATAAGTCATAGATACTTTCACACAATCTGATTCTGATTCCAATAGCTCAGAACTTCTTTTCTTCGAAATGTATTTGCTATCTACTTTTGGCATATTACCAACAGTATCAAAAAGCCATTCCAAAGCCTCGTAAAAGGTTGTTTTTCCATCACCATTTGCACCAATAATCAAAGTTAAGCCGTTACCGATATTTAAAGAGTTTTTTCGATAATAGCTACGGAAATTTTCTATTGTTATATTCTTGATAATCATACCAGTAAATTATTATTTAGGTAAGTGAATACAGTCTTATAAACTCTTTTTATTTCAGAGAGATCGTCAGAGCCATTTAACTCTTTGATTATCTTTGCTACAGCCATGACGATTACATTGTCTGAATTTAATGCATCATTAAGACATTCGTAATCATTAGGGTCATAGTCGTAATTTTCTATTAACTTGGGGTCATTTAAGACCATACGCAACATTTTGTCTTTCTGTGTCATACTATATGATTATTATTATACAAATTCAACCCATAATGTTCCATGACAGATTTAAGTTCCAATTGTGAGTAAGATGGATTATCTGATAACATGGAAAAATTATTAACTCTCAATAATTCTCCTTTTAGTAGAAATTGTTCCAATTTGTAACTATTAGATGATACGCTTACTTCTGGAACTACCACTAAATCATGAATCTCAGCCATATATTTGTCTGGATGCGTCCTTAATATACGTCCCCTACGTTGAATAAATTGACGAGGATTTCCTGTACTAGCACAAAAAATGGCAAGTTCGCTTCTAGGAACATCAACTCCTTCATCTAAACATTTCATTGACGTGAGGACTTGGAGACGACCTTTAGAAAAATCATCAAGTATCGCATCTCTGTTTTTCTGTCCTGAAACAAATTTTTTTACAGTAATATATTTGTCCAATCTCATAACTTCTTCCGTATAAATATCAATCAAGTGTTCAGAGACTTCATCATCAGGAATTTGTTCTGATTTGTCAAAAAGATCTAAATCATAGATGTTATCTGGTTTATTCCCTTCAGGCACATAAATGAGTGAATATTTTAGATTTCCTTTCCTCTTATATCGCTCTTCTATAATCTTTTTGAAGGCACTAAGTTTATTAAACGCTTTATGTATTATACGTTTGCGTGCCAAAAGCAATCCCATCAATATTTCGTCTTTCTTGTCAAATTCTCCAGTATTGCAATTGAAATATCTGGAAATCTTTTCAGACAACTCAATATAGTTAGCCATCTCAACATCGTTAAGTTTAACAAGATGCGGATAATAAAAGTATTTACATAGTACTCCATTCCGAATAGCCTCCTCCATTGAATACTCAAAAGTAAATTTTGTTTCAGCACCAAAGAACTTATATATTCTATTATTGGTTTCTTCATCGAATTGTCTTTCCGGAGTAGCTGACAAACCTATTCGCCTTAAATAATTAATTGCCCCGAGCTTTTTTAGTATAGAAGGAGCGCCCATGTTATGTGCTTCATCTGCTATAAAGAGTACTTTTGTCCGTTCAAAGCCATTTAGTATTTCAAAGACTTTATCCCTTGAAAACGAAGCATATGTTGAGATAATAATAAAATTCTGTGTAGGCTCATTTAATTTACGATATTTCTCTGCCATTAACAATAATTCAATTTTAGAATGCCACACTGAATTATTTGAATAAACCTTGATTATTTTCTCAAATCTAAATTTTCTACACTCATGTTCCCATTGATTCACTAAGGTGATGGTTGGAACAAGAATTAAGGCTTTGTAGTATCCATTCCGTTTATAAATTTCCAACAAACAATTCAAAGATGTAATTGTCTTACCTGTTCCTGTTGCCATTGCAAACAGCCCCTTCTGACCATTGTTCTTCCAATTTTCAAAAGCCTGTTTTTGATATTCACGAGGACCAGAAGGATATGGAAATTTGGGTTCAGCGTCAGATTCCTCGGAAACAATATTTATCCTTTCAGAATTTTCTATTCTGTTTTTTTCTTTTTTTATCAAACGTAACTTCTTTTCAACATCAAGAAGTTCTTCTATATCCTTGTCACCATAATTCGACTGAATAGCAGAAATAAGATTCTCTGGAGAAAGGTATTCAATATTCCGTTTTTTTCCTAACATGATAGAATCAAACTCCTCTCGCTGACTTGAAATACGTTTCTGCACCATCTTGTCAACAGAGTCGCTTCTATCTATTTTAATTTCTTCAAGATTATTGAAGAGGCCACTGATTGTAAAGTTGGCAGATCCAGTAAATGATGTTATACTGTCGCCATCTCGAAATTGCCCAGATTTTGTGTGAGCTATCCCCTTTTTATTTCTAGGCTTAATTATGCGGATGTCAATACGTTTATTATAAATAAGAAATGCCAGACAATCAAAGAATTGTTGTTGGTATTCATCAAAAGTTTGGCGTAATGTGCTAAAGTTTGTAAGGTCAAAACAATCAATAACACCGCCATTCACTCCTTTGCAAATAGCATTCTTATCCTCTTCTGAAACAATATGATTGATGACGAGCCTCATCCTGCCACCTTTAGAAATAAAAGTTGCAAAGCCATCCGCTAAAATGCTTATCGTGGCTGAACTAAAATAGCCTAATTGAAGATCAAACTCCTTGCTGTTCTCCAAACAATCATTGAAGAATTTCTCAGGAGAATTAAATTCACCAGGTCTATAAGTCCCGTCTTCAGCCCAATCAACTTCGTACAACATATACAATTATATGAAACAGTTCGTACACATTATATCATCACCTAATATCTCAGCAAGAGTAGTTCCTCTATTATTTGCCTTGCTTTCTTTCTGCCGGCGAATAATGTCAAGTTTGATTTGCCGAATACGTTCTGGTTTGATTAAATCATTGAGGCTCTCATTCTGATTCCATGTATAACCATCTTTTTCAAACTCCATAGCTTTCTTAAATAAATCAGGATGTTGTTCATAGAGCCATATCCATTCTATCTTCTGCTGGAAGAAGCAAAAGTAGCATCCAGAGCGGCTACGACAATAAGTACCAGTCTCGCCATCGACTTCAAAAGGAATTTCTTCATAATAGGCTGGAACACCCACACCACTTTCCCTCAACAACCGGAAAATATCATCTTTCACCAAAACATCGGTATTATCAAGAAGAGGAAAACCCTCAAGCTTTCCTACTGGATAGTCTGTTGTTTTTAGAAAATCGAATACTGCATGATTAAACAACTTGATGTCATAATCCAGCAAAGCATTCATCTTCTTCGAGTAGTAAAACTGTTTGTTTATTGGCTTTTTCACTGTTTCCAGAATCTCATCACGAAGAAAGCCTTCAGGACAGATTCTCTCATATATTTCAACAATCTGATCCAAGTTTTCCTTGTGAAGAAATTTGTTAATCACATCTATGCTCCAAATATTCTTTCGGAATGGGAAAATTGCTTGAATATTGGGTTTAGAAGAAATATAACCATCTCTGTCTTCATCACCACGAATGCCAACGTATGAAACAGCATAATCCTCACCTACATATTCCTCAAACTTGTCGAGTTTCATTTTCTTAGTGCACCAACGAGCTTGTGGTGAAGGTAAGAAACCACCCATTGCTTTCAAGAAATGATGGAAAGGAGTAGGTTCAGGACTTCCTTCTGCAGCCCTCAAACGTTCAATCTGGCCCAAATAAGCTTCCAATCGATTTATCAGGGTTTCCGTTTCTGCCAGTTCGCAACCGGTATCTGAGTTATAGTACTCTATCTTGAGAGATGGGTACTTTTGTTTCAGATAAATTGCGAGGGCTGCACTGTCCTTACCACCTGAAATACCTAATATGTGTCTTACCTTTGTCATTTATTCAGTTTTTTATTAAGTATTGAAAGCAATGTACATATATCAATGTTTGTATCGCCAGAAAGGATTTTTGTGATTTTAAATTCAAGTTCATCAGCTTTTGACTTATCTTTCTCAGGAAGTATATAGGTCTGAGTCCTTATATTGGTTCCTTTATTAGTCACCATATCAAAAGAAAAGGCTTCATTTTGATCAGAACCACTGGTCTTCTGTGTTATGTCAGAATATTTCTCGCACTCACGGAATAAATAAACCAAATCATCAACCAATTTATCTTCCTGCTCGTCTTTAAGATTATCAAGTCGTTGTTCCAATATAGTGTAGCAGATGGATTGGTACCATTGCTTGCGATTGTCATATTCAGTCATAACATGATGATAGAACTCACGTTGTTTATCTGTCAACAAATAAGTTTTCACCCCCTTCAAACGCTCTCGTACTTCTTTGATATATTCAGAGTAGTCATAACTCTGCAATCCAAATTCTTCCACAACCCTTTCTTCTATGCGGTCTATAAGATGAGAATAGCAAGAACGCAATTCTTTAATGGCTCTTTGAATGATATTTCCATATTCTTTAATAGAATCTTCTTGTTTCAGTTTTTCTTGTGTGAAACCAAGAGCCTCTGGCAAATCCTCAAAAAAAGCTTTCTCTGGATCTTTTGCCTTTGCCAACACATCGCGGAATCTCATAGTTGATTTATGATCAAACTTATGAGTATGCTTTGTATATTCATCAAGCCGCATATAGAAACTCAGGAAAGGTTTGATGGTCTCGATAAAACTCGTTTTAGTGATGGTGAATTCTTCTCCCAGATTGATGAATCGTCGGTACTGATTGAAGAAACCCAACTTCACACCATCAACAGAAAACTTCTTGATTTCAAAATCTCCTGGATGCTTTTGTAGCAAATCAAAAAACTCGATATTTACATTTGGCATAAAAGCACCTTTCGAGGCATCGTAAAGAGCAAAGTCCTGACGTTTGATAAAAAGATAGGTTGGTATCCAAAATTCCAAAAAGCCCTGTTTTAACTTATAAGGTTGAGCAGACAATTTCTTTATTAATTCTGAAATTTTCTTGGCCTTATTTTCTGTACTTTGCAAGAATTCTTCACAGGCATCCCAAAGTGGCATGAATCCTTTATCGGTGGGTGAGTTTGTAAAATCACCATCTTTGTGGAGACCTGTATTCAGCAGCAAAGATGAATAAATTGTCTTTTCTGGTGGATATTTGTCCTCGTGGAATCCAAGTCCTGTTTCAGAATAGTGTTCTGTCAAATAAGTGAGATAACTTTTACGAGCGGCTGTAATTGTACGGCTGAGTTTATGTTTGTTGAAGAGTTCATTATTCATCACAGGAGTTTTATAATAAACCTCATTACAAACCCTTGACAACAATTGATTAAAGTCTCTATGCGACTCCACTTTTTGAATTTTCCCTGCATATATCCATACCACTCTATTCTTATAATAGAAAAGATTGTCACTAATTGCCTTGTTAAGCAGTGTTTCTTCGTATTTCTTCAACTTTTGTATTTCAGAAATCGCCACCCTGTCATTTTTGTCAAGGACACGTTCTATTAGATAAATATATTTTTTGATATTGTAGAGATGATCAATAATTTCCTCAGTGTTTGAGAAATAGGCAAAAACAAGTGCATGGTCTGTCTCTGAGCTAAATCTTTTAATTTCATCCAATCCACCTTTGTGAGTTGAAAAAACCAATTCTATATAACCATCAGTATCGCCAGTAGGGACAATGTCAATAGGTTTTTCGAGTATCATATAATCAAAAAAGCGTGGTGTACCTTTTTGATAAAAGTGAGACTTGACAGGAGAGATTTTATGATTAAAAAAGACGTTAAGTTCATCAACGAATGCTACAGGACGTGTAACCATCAAACTCGCCTCACGGATTGCAGCTTCCAGGTTAACATCAGTGCCCTCGAAAAGCATCAACCGTTCTTTATAAACAGCATAACGAATAATCTTCTTTGCCTCCAACTTGCCAATGACAACTTCAGCATTGTCAATATTCATTGCTTCCCTTGCATATTTTGCCAAATGTTGTGCCGTTAACTTAAAACCAGCTGTTCCAAACAGATTTAAAAGCCCTATTGCTTTCACAATATTAACGGCATCAAGCATCTCCTTCTTACTATCCCATTCTTGTCCTTCCACCCGTTCAATCGAAATCTGAATGGTGCTCCAACTCATTGAATCCGAATTGGCATCTTTGAGATAAGAATAGAAGTTATAGAGAATATAATCATATACCTTTTGCAAGTTGTATGTTTGATGAGAATCTGGTACAAACTCAGAAATTGAATTATTTCCTTTAGACGATAAGAAGGTGAAAAGGGAGCGCTCGTTCTGCCCATAGCGCTGAATAGCCGAAGTAATAGAATATGCAGAGAAAAGATCCAAAGGGAATAGTTGTTGAGCTGTTCCAAATGGAAAATCAGCAGACACATATTTAGTTTCTTTTGCCAATTCATAAAGAATTCCAACATTGTATTCTTTATTTACATAACCCACATTATTCAACTGAACCGAAGCAAGATGGAGCAATTGTTCTATAGGTTCCACAAAAGCAATTTCCTTGAAACGCCCTTTTACCTTTGTCCACTCATTCACTTGCTCTGTTGTCAATCCATTAGAATATGCACCAAAATTTTGATGAAGGGTTGTAAGCAACATAATTTGGCGAGAAGGGACGTTTACTAGTTCTGAAAGTTTTTGTAAAAAATACAATTCCTTCTCAGGATTATTCTTTGCCGCATGTTCCAAAACCTTCCCAAATTCATCGACGACAATCAATAAAAATTCACCTCGTTTCTGACATTTAGCATAATAATTCTTAAGGCTGTCAAGTATACTGACAGTATTCCCTTCCACATTCAGAGCTTTACTAAGTAATGTTGACATTGGAGCATAATCGCCCACAATATTCAAGATTTCAAAAGACTTAGCATTCGATAAGTTGTCAGAATCTAAGAGATATTTTTTTTGACCATTTTTCTTTAAGTCTGATTCTAAAGCTAACAGAAAGCTTGATTTACCCGTTCCATATGAGCCAATAATAGTAAAAGAGTGGATACCTGAATGGAAATCACTCAATATGTTATGAATGGCATTTTTTGCGTTAGGTGTTACGAGGTAATTAAATCCCTCGGACATACCATTCTCTATATTTGCAGAAAGACTAAAGTGATGAACCATAGTAATCATCTAGTACTTTTTGTGTTTTTAAATCCTTAATAAACTGAAGTTGTTTAACCCCTGCCACTTCACTATAAGCCAAATACTTGCCATACTTTTTTGACAAGTCTTTCAGCATCTCAACAGTCTCATAGTCCTGCATGCAGAATGCAAGCCCTATTTTTTCTTGAATAGTCTCCAATGCCATAGTATTATCACCTTCCACTTCCTTCAGTTTAAGAAGTCCATAAAGAAATATTTCTTTGGGTACACTACGTTTTCCTTCAATATTGAAATAATAGCCTTTTCCCTCATCATTTTGGCGAATCAAATCTAAGTCAATTAACAGCATTGAGAAATCTTCGTTCGAAAGCGGCTTTCGGGGTAACGTATATGTTTGAAGCATGACGCCTATATCTTTTTTAACTGTATTGGCATTAAACAAAGAGATTTTTCCCGCTTCCGCCATCTTCAATTTAACATAGGTCAGTATTTGATCTCTTTCAAAGTGAGTCCTTTCCCGCTGAACCCCACAGTAAAACATATTATAAAGTGTTGCCTCCTGTCCGAAAACAATATTGAAATGCAACAACCAAAGCGTAGCAATATCTTCCAAGAAACGATCTTTTCCCTTTTCGTCATTAAAAAGATAATGTCCTAACTGTGTAATCTCATCATTCTCGGTAATACCAAAAACCTTAAGCCAAAAACGAATAGCTGTCACCATATTTTTACCAACCCCCAACCCAATAACTGCTTCTGGGCTGTTAAAGTCCTTTCCTTTCATACAGAAATCATACCCTTTCTTCAACCAAAGCGATTTACATGGAAAAGACTCATGGCCAGAAAAAGTGTATTTCTCTCCTTTCTTCTTAATATTGGTTTTCATTAACATTATTTTAAGTTCCGTAATAGGACAAAAAGAAAAACGTACCCTCCTTCATTGTATTTCCTTTCTGCACCTGTCCTGGAAATGAGGTTTGGAACGAAACACGAAGAAAGGGTACGCCTATTACGGCGTACCTTACTTCCTCGAAGGCTCGTTCCAATAAAGTTTTTCCAGGACTTTGCAGATAGGACCTTTTCAGATAGTAGATACTATTTCTACTTTGCCAATAAGATTGTACAATTGTGGCTTTCTGTGCTGACCATTCATCGCCATGAAATGGACAACAACCACTTTGCAATTACAAATGTACAATTTTTTTCTTACATTATGCATAAATATGTAAAAAATATTTTATTTATAAGAAATAAGGACTATTTACAAAATTGTTTCTTTTTCGCTAAAGCGAAATCCTCAAAGATTTCCTCTCATTTCATTTATATTTATTAAATTTGCAGAACCCCATGATAGAAATGCAGTATTGTCAAGCCTTATCTCTCATGATTATGACACAAAGTAGAGCTGTAATTGAAGCCATAGCCCAGCTTGGGGGAATCGCCCCATTGGGAAAAATATATGAGGTGGCGGTGAAGAACCCCGACTGCAAATGGGGCACGCAAAC
>AUXO017689828.1_pt1 | contig 11507 bp, 9 predicted proteins | sample 768731 | NCBI WGS metagenome assembly AUXO01 (sample SAMN02715735, study PRJNA202380) | gut metagenome | biome: sheep rumen | host: Ovis aries | place: New Zealand: Palmerston North | reverse complement strand
AGAACGAAGAAATATACAGGGCAGCAAAAGAAAGCACTTTTGCCAAAGATATAATTTTTACCGGCTACATATCAAACAGAGAAAGAAACTGTCTGTATCAAAATGCGGAGTTGTTTGTTTTCCCTTCTCTTTACGAGGGGTTTGGCATGCCGCCGCTTGAGGCGATGCACTGGGGTTGCCCTGTTGTAACCTCGGATGCTGCATCAATGCCGGAAATATGCGGTGATGCCGCAGCTTTGGTTAACCCTTTGGATGAAGGGGATATTGCTAAAGCTATCATGAAGGTTCTTTCAGACAAAGAATATGCAGAGAGCCTCAGAAAAAAAGGTTACGAGCAGGAAAAGAAATTTACATGGGAGACTTCTGCGCAGCAATTGATTTCGGTATGCAAAGAAGTACTTGGATAATAATGGAGTATAGACCGTTAAAGCTTCAGCCGTGCTACAAAGAGTACCTTTGGGGCGGCGAACGGCTAAAAAAAGAATACGGAAAGAGTGATGCGCCAAAGGTAACCGCGGAAAGCTGGGAGCTTGCAGCACACCCGGATGGGATGTCAGTTGTTGCAGAGGGTGACTTTAAAGGGAAGACTCTCCTCGAACTGGGGGAAATTGACCGCAAGGGCTTTTGGGGTGATGATTGTGCTCACGGTGAAACTTTTCCTATCATGGTAAAGCTTATAGATGCCGCAAAGGACTTGTCAATTCAGGTGCATCCGTCTGATGTGACAGCAAACAAAGACAAAGGCGAAAGTGGAAAAGCCGAGATGTGGTACATAGTCGACTGTAAACCTCAGTCGAGCATATATCTGGGATTATCAAAGACTATCACGGAATCAGAGTTTTTACGCCGCTCAAAAGAAGGCAGTATATGCGAAGCGCTGAACAAAGTACCTGTTAAAAAAGGCGATGTGTTTTACATTCTGCCTGGCACGATTCATGCAATAGGTGCGGGGATTGTAATAGCTGAAATACAGCAAAACTCAAACACAACCTTCAGAGTTTATGACTATAACCGTAAGGATGTAGACGGAAACCTCCGCCCGCTTCATTTGGAGCGTGCTGCGCAGGTAATGAATTACGAACCGATTATACCTAGTGAATGTAGAGCAAACGGAGTTGCAACATTTCCGGGATTTTCAATCACGGAAATGTTTTCATGCAGTTACTTCAGAGCGTATAAAGCAGATGTGGAAACAGAGGCTAAACTTGTTTGTGACGGAGCCTCATTCCAGCACCTGCTTTGCGTATCAGGCGAAGGAGATATAATATCCGGGGAAAAAACCTACAGAGTGCGTACCGGCGAATCCTTTTTTATGCCGGCGGCTATAGGGGAGTATAGAGTACGGGGGAAATGCAGAATACTCATTTCCAAAGTTTGGAGGGAAGAAAGATAGAAATGAAAAAGACAGCACTCATAATGGCAGGAGGCCGTGGCGAGAGATTTTGGCCAAAGAGCAGAGCCAATCTGCCAAAGCAGTTCCTGTCACTGACAGGCGACGGGAAAACTATGATTCAGCTAACGGTAGAGAGAATCCTGCCGCTTGTGGATATTAAAGATATATACATCGCAACAAATCGTAGCTATAAAACACTTGTAAAAGAACAGCTTCCGGAAATCCCGGATGAAAACATCCTTTGTGAACCGATTGGTCGCAATACAGCACCGTGCATCGGTCTCGGTGCTGTTCATATTTCAAAAAAGTATGACGATGCGATAATGTATGTACTCCCGTCGGATCATCTTATTACGCATCCTCAGATATTCCGCAGAACTCTTTCAGAAGCGGCAGATGTCGCAGAAAAAGGGGATAATCTCGTTACACTGGGAATTACACCGACATATCCCGAAACAGGCTACGGTTATATAAAAATCAGTCAGGACGAGACTCTGGGAGAAGCTTTCAAGGTCGACTGTTTTGTGGAAAAGCCAGATGCGGAAACAGCTCGCAAATATATCGCTGCACAGCAGTATCTGTGGAACAGTGGAATGTTTATCTGGAAGGTTTCAACGATTCTTTCAAACCTCAAGAAAAGCATGACTGAGACATACGAAGGTCTTTTGAGAATAAAAGCCGCTATCGGAACCGAGGAGCAGGAAAAAGTTCTTGAAAATGAATTCCAAGCTTTTCGCTCCGAATCGATAGACTATGGCGTTATGGAGAAAGCAGAGAACATTTATATCCTGAGCGGTTCCTTCGGATGGGATGATGTTGGATCATGGCTCGCAATAGAGCGCATGCAGCCTTGCAACGAGTTTGGGAATGTTATTAATGGAAATGTCGTATCAATTGATACAAAAAACACCATAATTCAAGGCAACGGCAAACTGATTGCAACGGTTGGAATAGAAGACCTCGTTGTAATTGATACCGACGATGTTACGTTGATATGTGACAAAAACAGCACCGGTGACATAAAGAAAATCATAGAAAACTTGAAGATTTGCAACAGAACGGAGTATTTATAAAATGAAAACAGCATTGATTACAGGAATTACAGGTCAGGATGGGTCGTACCTCGCGGAGTTTCTGCTTGAAAAGGGGTATGAAGTGCACGGTATTATTCGTCGTTCGTCTGTTCCGACCACCCAACGTATAGATCATATTATTGAAAAGATTCAGCTCCACGAAGGCGACCTTTCGGATTCAAGTTCAATCATTAGAATAATCGGAGAGGTAAAGCCGGACGAAATATATAATCTTGCGGCACAGAGTCATGTTCAGATCAGTTTTGATGCTGCAGAGTATACAGGTGATATAGATGCTCTCGGTGTGCTTCGTGTTTTAGAAGCCGTGCATATGCTCGGTATGGAGAAAACATGTCGCATATACCAGGCGTCAACATCTGAGTTATACGGAAAAGTGGAAGAATGCCCTCAGAGCGAGACTACTCCGTTCCATCCGTACAGCCCATATGCTATTGCAAAGCAGTATGGGTATTGGATGATAAAGGAATATCGTGAGGCATACGGGATGTTTGCTTGCAACGGAATCCTGTTTAACCACGAGTCGGAGCGTAGGGGCGAAAACTTTGTAACAAGAAAAATTACGCGCGCAGCAGGGAGAATCGCAGTTGGCCTGCAGGACCATCTGGAACTTGGAAATTTGGACTCGCTTCGTGACTGGGGATATGCAAAGGACTATGTTGAATGTATGTGGCTGATGCTACAGCATGACACACCTGACGATTATGTAATTGCTACAGGTGTGCAGCATACAGTTCGCGAGTTCACAACACTGGCATTTGCACATGATGGCATCGAACTGGAGTGGAAAGGTAGCGGCATGGACGAAAAGGGTTATGACAAAAAGACCGGAAAGATGCTGGTATGTGTTAACCCTCAGTGGTTCAGACCTACTGACGTTGTAAATCTTTGGGGAGATCCCACAAAAGCAAAGACGGTGTTGGGGTGGAACCCACAAAAGACAAGCTATGAAGAGCTTTGCGCAATCATGGCTGAGTATGATTTAGAGCTTGCAGAGCGTGAAAAGGCGAATTTATTATGAAAAAAGCCCTTGTAACAGGTAGCCTAGGATTTGTAGGAAAATACCTTTGTGAAGAGTTAGAAAAAAACGGATATGATGTTGTTGGCATTGATGTGCGCGAAGCCGAAAAGACGATAAAGTGTGACCTCTTAGATTCGCAGGAAACATTAAACTCTGTTCAATATGTAAACCCCGATATTGTTATCCATCTTGCGGGACAGGCAAGCGTGCCAATCTCTTGGAAAAAGCCGAAAGAGACCTTTGAAATTAACGTGCTAGCAGCGGTTAACCTATTAGAAGCAGTGCGCACTGTTAATCCATCAACGAGGATTGTTTTGGTTGGATCATCGGACGAGTATGGGCAGCTCGGCGACAAAGGTGTCAATGTGCATGAGGATATACTCTTAAATCCACAAACTCCATATGCCGTATCAAAAATGGCACAGGAGCAGATGGCGGGAATATATGTTCGTGCATATGGCATGAATATTTGTATGACGAGATCTTTCAATCATTGCGGCGCAGGGCAGAGAGAAGGTTTTTTGTTTCCCGATTTTGCTTCGGGCATTGCAAAGGTAGAAAACGGAATTGAAAAGTACATGAAGGTAGGCAATCTATCGTCGCGGCGTGATTTCACACACGTGAAAGATGTAGTCAGGGCATATAGATTGCTAGCTGAAAAAGGGTTACCCGGCGAGATATATAATGTTGGTTCGGGGATTACGTACAGTGCGCAAGAGATTCTTGACAAGATGCTTTCCAAGGCACATTGCGCCATTGTCACAAAACAGGATCCAGAGCGTATGCGGCCTAGCGAGACTCCTGTAATTTGCTGTAACAGGAGTAAATTGACGAGAGACACAGGCTGGCAACCGCAGATTGAAATAGATGAGATAATAAACGATGTGTTATTTGAATGGCGCGAAAAATTATCCTAACTTGGAGTAGAAATGATACAAAAATTAAAGCAGCACCAGTTTCTGTTTGAGGAATTGGTCAAACGCGATTTTGCAAAAAAATATAAAAGAACAATCCTTGGAATGGCGTGGAGTATCATATCACCACTGATGAATCTGCTTATTATGTGGCTGGTGTTTGGCAAGCTTCTCGGTGCAAATATAGAGCATTTTGCGATTTACATTTTTGCAGGGCAGTTGATCTTTTCATACTTTATAGATGCAACCAATCAGGGGATGACATCGTTACTCGCGAATTCCTCTATCTTCACAAAGGTGAATGTTCCAAAGTATTTATTTTTGTTTTCGCAGAATGTATCTGCATTAATAAACTTCGGATTAACTCTTTTAGTATTCTTCCTTTTCGTCGCAATTGATGGCATCCCATTTACATGGAAATATATGGTATTGGTTTATCCCATAGTATTATTAATCGTTTTTAATTTAGGTTTGGGATTAATCCTTTCAGCGCTTTTTGTGTTCTTCAGGGATATGCAATATCTGTGGGGCATTGCAACTCAATTGATTATGTGGATGTCTGCAATTTTTTACCCAATTGACATGTTCAGCGATACAGTCAGAAACCTATTTTTGCTTAATCCGCTATATTTGTTCATAAGGTATTTTAGAAAGATTGTATTGGAGTCAACCATACCGTCTCTGCAGTTTCATTTGTTACTTTTAGCAGACGCCTTGATTGCACTCGGGATTGGAATGTGGATGTACAAAAGGTACAATCATGAGTTTTTATATTATATCTAAAGAAAGTGCAGTTGAGGACTCATAGAGAATGAAAACAATGATAAAGGCCGATAATGTGTCAATCAGCTATAAAATCGGTGATTTCAAAGATATAGGATTGAAAGAATGGACGATGCGCCATTTGAAAAAAAATTATAGCGTTGAAACCTTCACGGCCGTAGAAAATGTTTCGTTTGAGCTTAAAGAGGGCGACATGCTGGGGATTGTAGGCGCGAACGGTGCGGGGAAGTCCACGTTGCTTAAAGCTATAATCGGAGTGATGGAGCCCCGCAGTGGCATAATACAGCGTTTTGGCAAAGTTTCTGCGCTGCTGGAACTTGCCAGTGGGTTTGACCCCGACTTGACCGTGAAAGAAAATGCGTATCTGCGCGGAGCTATGCTTGGTTATACCAGAGTCTTTATGGATGAAATGTACAAGCAGATTTTAGATTTTTCTGAGCTTTGGGATTTTGAAGACCGACCGTTTAAGCAGCTGTCAACGGGTATGCAGTCAAGACTGGCTTTTTCAATAGCCTCTATGGTTCAACCGGAAATCTTAATTCTCGATGAAGTGCTATCTGTCGGTGATGGTGCTTTTCAAGAAAAGAGCGCAAAGAAGATGAGGGAGATTATAGAAGACGGGGCTGCGACAATATTTGTGTCACATTCCATCGCACAAGTACGAGATCTTTGTAACAAAGTGCTTTGGTTGGATCATGGAAAGCAGAGAGCTTTTGGTGCAACAGCAGATATTTGCGGGGAGTACGAAGCTTTTTTGTCCAACCATTAAAAAACAGGTTATGGTGATTAAAATGAGTATAGAAGATATTATTTTTGACAAGCTGAAAAAAAGTTCGATAATTACGGCAAAGGCGAAGCCAAAAGGTGGCACTATGATGCCAGAGAATTCGGACACTGCTGATTTATCTATTGATGCTTATCTTACTGAAATAGACCAGAGGATAAAAACAATGGAAGCTACTCGAGAGAACTATGCTTATCGGCATATATATTCGTGTAGAAAGTTTATCGGTGGAGCAATAGTCTTTTTTAAGCGATGCGTAAGGAAGTTACTAAAGTGGTATATCGAGCCCATCTGTTTTCAGCAAACTGAGTTTAACAATGCAGTATTGCCTTCAATCGGACGTTTAGCAGAACTGGTTCGCCTATTATCGCAAAATGATGAGAAATATGAAAGACAACTAGAAGAAACAAAGAATAAATTTAATTCTGACTTCGTAACTGCAGAAATTGTACAACGATTAATAGATGATAAATCCGACGCCCTGCGTCAGTCGATGGAAGACATTAACGGGACAATAGAGTCGATGCTTTCAATTACTTCAAACAGGCTGTCAAAACTAGAGGCAGATATGACCTGTATGCGAGATTTGAACCCATCGATATTTGAAAAATCAGAGCGAAGTTTTTTTGAAAAGATTACAAATGCACAATCTGGTGAAGATAGTATTATGGCATACATTCTAATGGTGCTAGGTTATAAAGCAGAGGAAATCACCTATTTGGATCTTGGCGCTAATCATGCGAGAGAGCTCAGCAATACATATTATTTTTACGAGAAAGGTGCGAAGGGAGTACTAGTAGAGGCGAATCCCGAGCTAATCCCAGAATTAAAGTTAATGCGCAGTAGAGATTTAGTTTTAAACTATTGCGTTTCTGCAAATACAGATGATGAAATCGATTTTTACATTTTGAATGGGGATGGCCTGTCGTCAGCGGATTATAGTTCCGTAGAAGAAGCTCTAAGAGTAAATCAAGTGTTGAAAATAGAGAAAACAACAAAGGTGAAGTGTATCACAATTAAACGGATATTAGAAGATTATGTGAAGGTGCCACCGACAATATTAAACGTTGATATAGAGGGGACGGAAATGGAAGTGTTGCGTTCGTATGATTTTGAACGATTTAGGCCAACGCTAATTTGCATAGAGATGATTCCATATGAAGCAAAGTTGTCTTATGGTAAAAAGAACAATGAAATTCTGCAGTTCTTGACTCAAAAAGGATATACAGAATATGCCTTTACTGGGATTAACTCAGTTTTTGTTGATTTAGGTGTGCTAAGTGGAAATCTTGAGGAAATGTAAAAAGGAGAAGAACAAAATGCATAAAGAGATTAAAAGGTGCAGAATTTGCGGAAACACACATTTGATAAAGGTACTTAATTTGGGAAATCAAGCGTTAACAGGGGTGTTTCCCAAAACGAAGGATGAGTTTATTGATGTCGAACCGCTCGAGTTGGTAAGGTGTAGCAAAGATAATGAGAATTGCTGTGGTCTGGTGCAACTTAAGCACAGCTTTGAGCCAACTAAGATGTATGGCGATAATTATGGCTATCGTTCCGGATTAAATGCGTCAATGGTCAAGCACTTAAATGAAAAAGTAAAGAAAATAGAAAGCCTCGTAAATTTAAAGGATGGAGATATAGTTGTCGATATAGGAAGCAACGATAGCACGACCCTTAGAGCTTATTCTAGCAAGAAAATAAAGAGGGTTGGTATAGATCCTACGGGTGTAAAGTTCAAAGAGTTTTACCCTGATTATGTAGACTTGATCCCTACATTTTTTTCTAAGAAAGTTTTTTGTGACAAGTTAGGGAAAGAAGCAAAAGCAAAGGTTGTGACATCTATTGCCATGTTTTACGATTTGGAATCGCCTATAAAGTTTATGGAAGATATCAAGGCAATTTTAGCGGAAGATGGAATCTGGCATTTTGAACAGAGCTATATGCCTTTTATGATAAAAAATGTTTCTTACGACACAATTTGTCATGAGCATCTCGAGTATTATGCCTTGCAGCAAATCTTTTGGATGACCGAAAAGGTCGGCTTTGATATCGTTAATGTAGAGTTTAATGATATAAACGGCGGTAGTTTTGCCATAACGGTTAAGCATAAGGCACCAGAATCGGTAGTCAGCAAGGAAGTACAGGAAATTCTTGAAAGAGAAATTAAAGAAGGATACTTTGAAGAAAAGCCATATAAAGAATTTGCTGAGAGAACAGAAAAGCATAAAACTGATTTGGTGGCATTAATAAATAGTGAGATTTCAAAGGGCAAAAGAATATATGGATACGGAGCGTCAACAAAAGGAAATGTAATACTGCAGTATTGCAATATTACAGAGAAGGATATTCCTGTTGTTGCAGAGGTTAACACAGAGAAGTTTGGAAGATTTACACCTGGAACACTAATCCCGATAGACTCGGAGGATAAGTTATCTGCAGAAAGACCGGATTACTATATGGTTCTTCCGTGGCATTTCAGACAGAATATTCTCGAAAGAGAAAGGGATTTTTTAGAAAAGGGCGGAAAGTTTATTTTCCCATTGCCTTCAATCGAAATCGTGGGTAAAGGTAAGTGATGTAGCGACCATTTCGAAAGTTGAAAGGAATAGATGTATGAATATTGCATTTGATGCCACAGCAATTTTGGCACCCATGTCTAAAAATCGCGGCATTGGAAATTATAACTTAGCACAGTTCAGTGAAATGATAAAGAGGGATAAAGAGAACCATTACTTTATGTTTAATGTGTTTGAGCCATTTGGATTATGGAATTATCCTAATTTAACAGAAGAATATTTTGCTTGTGGTAGAAATTTATCACTACTTAAAAGAAATGATGGCGCTTTTATGGGGGCACTGATTCGGCGGTTCATTGAAAAGAATCAAATTGATATTTTCTACATTACTTCACCATTTGATGATTTAGTTCCGGCTTATCGAAAAGAATGGTTTGAAGGTGTGAAAGTGGTTTCAACTTTATACGACATTATACCTTATGTTTTTAGGAAGCATTATTTTGCACCAGATGGAAAGATACCGAAATGGTATCAGGAACGCATCGATATGATTCGCTGGACGGACAAATTACTTGCGATTTCACAGAGCGCAAAAGATGATTTGATTAGCTACCTTAATTTCGATAAGGAGCATATCGAAGTGATTTGGGGTGCGCCGAATGATATCTTTTGTAAGAAAGAGTATAGCGAAGTAGAGAAAAGCGCTTTGCGCCAAAAGTTTAATCTCAAAGAACAATTTATAATTTGTACCGGTGGTGACGATGAAAGAAAAAACATTGCCGGCCTTATCGAAGCTTATGGTAGGTTGCCGAGAAACCTGATTGAAAAGTTTGGGCTGGCTATTGTATGTAAACTGCAACCTGCATCTGTCGAGCGGTACACCGCGTTAGCAAAAAAGATGAAAGTAGAAAGAGAAGTAGTTTTGACAAATTTTGTGACAGACGAAGAACTTGTCCAACTCTACAACATGTCGTCTCTTGCTGCTTTTCCTTCTAAGTATGAAGGCTTTGGCTTGCCGGTTGTTGAGGCGTGGGCTTGTGGAAAGCCGGTTTTGACATCGAATAATTCTAGTCTAGTGCAGATTGGTGGAGATGCTGCCACTCTCGTTGACGCGGAGAAGGTGGAAGATATTGCGAGAGGCCTGGTAGAAGCTTTGCAAGATGACAAACTTGAGTCCATGGCGAAAAGAGGAGAAGAGAGGTTAGGAAAATTTCAATGGACGAAGGTTGCCGATGCAGCGATTCACAGTCTTAAACAACTTGAACCTGAAATCAAATGTAGAAACGAAAAACCAAGGCTTGCATTTTTTACACCGCTACCTCCATTGCAGTCAGGAATATCTGACTATAGTGTAGATATTTTAACTGTCTTAGCGAATTACTTTCAAGTTGATGTTTACATTGATGATGGATACGCTCCAGATTGTGATATACCGCAGAGCATCTGTATTTTTAATCACAAAGTTTTTTCGAAGAATGCAAAACAGTATTCACATGTACTCTACCAGATGGGGAATTCTATGTTTCATTATTATATGTATTCATATTTGCGTAAGTATGGTGGAATATTGGTTTTACATGACTATAACATGCATGGCGTGGCGCAGCACATTGGATTAACTATAATGAAAGATGATTTTAAAACATATCGTGAATATCTCAGTGAGGATTTACCAGCGGCGCAGGTTGAACACTGCATCGATGAGTTAAAACATGGAAGATGGCCGGATCGTAGGGTTGAAATCAACGGTTTCGTTGTAAATTATGCAGACAAAGTGATTGTACATATTGATAAAGAGAAGGAAAAACTTCTACATAAGGATATCGGAAGGACAGTAAAAAGAATTCCACTCTATATGACAGTTGAACCTATGGTAAGTGTTGCGGAAGCGAAAAAGGCGCTTTATATCAATGAAAATCAATTAGTCTTAGCTGCCTTTGGACATATTCATGAGACAAAACGTGCTATACCGCTCTTGAAAGCCGCAGTTAGAGCTTTTAGAGAATACGAGAATGCAATTTTTATTTTTGTAGGGAAACTTGATGCAACTATTGAAAAGGAGTTTAAGCAAATACAAAAAAGTAGCGGTTTGTCGGAGCGAATTGTTGTTACAGGATATACCTCTTTAGAAAAATTTTACAGTTACATTGATGCAGCGGATGTTTGCTTCAACTTACGCTATCCGGATAATGGAGGAAACAGTGGAGTCCTTAACCGAATCCTTTCGCGCGGTAAATGCGTTGTCGTAAACGATGTAAATCACTTTGGAGAGTTGCCGGATGATGCGTGTATAAAACTGGCGCCGGTCGAGACGATGTCTTCCGCAGAAGAAGAGGAGCAGATTTATAAAACCATGAGGCGCATGATAGAGGAACCGGAAATTAGACTGGGGATTGCACGCAGAGCGCGAGAATATGCAGAAAATGAAATGAATCTTGAAGAAGTTGGGAGAGAATACGCTGAGTTTATACTTTCAAGCACCAAAAATACGATTGACGAGGCAATGTTAAGAGATTTGCGGGAAAATGAAATTACAAATAATTGCTATTCAGACGATGAGATTCGGGGCATAGCAAAAACACTAGCGTATTGCATAGGATAGGGGTGAAAATAATAAATGGATTTTAATGTGTTTTTACATAATGTAAGAACTAAGATGCTGCAAAATCTTCCATATAAAGCGCATAATATTCTCCATGTTGGGAGCGCAGGTCTGTGGTATTATCAGTGGTTTAAGGAAAACTACCGTTTTGAAGCTATACATACCGGGGTTGATTTGAATCCCCGCCCTATAGGCCTTCCTGAAGATATTCGTTGGTATCAAAAGGATGTCTGCTATTTGGATTTTGCAAAAGATGGTGAGTTTGACATGGTGTTTGCCGGTCAATTTATAGAGCACATTGATTATGAAGCACAGAGCCGTTTTCTATGCGAGGCAAATCGTGTGCTTAAGCCCGGCGGCATTTTAGTCATAGATTCGCCCAATGCCCTTATAACGAGGA
>AUXO010369697.1_pt1 | contig 11507 bp, 10 predicted proteins | sample 768731 | NCBI WGS metagenome assembly AUXO01 (sample SAMN02715735, study PRJNA202380) | gut metagenome | biome: sheep rumen | host: Ovis aries | place: New Zealand: Palmerston North | reverse complement strand
TTTCAGGAACTTTACTTTTGTGTTCGCTCCTAATAATTTTTGTAATAATCATGTTAACGTCATCTGTTGAGATGTCTAATTTGCTAGCAATTTCAACATCACTGCAATCTTTTTCAGTGTATAAATAAAGGATTTGATCGATTAAATCATAGCTCATACCGATTTCATCTTCATCGGTTTGATTGTTCCACAAACCTGCTCTTGGAGGTTTTTCAAGAATCTCCTGAGGAACATCCAAGTATTTTGCTATTTCATACACGTCATTTTTGTATAAATCTCCAATCGGTTCAATGTCGCATGCGCCATCACCATATTTTGTAAAGTAACCAATTAGAATTTCGCTTTTATTTCCTGTTCCGCTAACGAGGAAATTGTTGGCGTTTGCATAATAATAAATGATTGACATTCTGATTCTAGCTTTAAGGTTGCCTATTGCTAGGTTATTTTCTTCTAATTGAGTCATTGATAAATATTCATTTAAAATACTGTCAATAGCAATTTCTTTATAGTTGATTCCTAACTTTTGAGCTATTTCAATTCCATGAAGCTTATCTTCAGTCGGTGTTGTAGTGGATGGCATTATAATTCCAAATACCTTGTCCTTGCCTAATGCTTCACAGGCCAAATATGCCGCAACTGTGGAGTCTATTCCTCCACTTAAACCAACAATAACGCCGTTGGTTTTGGATTCGGACACTTTTGCTTGAATAAAGTTAACAATATCCTCTTTTGTTTGTGTGCAGTCTAATTTTGGAAGTTCACTAATATTATCACCAACCTATTTAATCATTTATACAGTAAATAATTTGTAGTTATTATTTAATAAATTATAGTATATGTCAAATGTAGAACTCAATTGCAAAAAGTCATTTAGTGACGTTGATAGTGAAATTGTTGATAGGTTCATTGAATTTCAAAATGCAATCATAGATAAGGATGAGGATAAATTAAATGAAATTATTTCAGATGATTATGTTTTAGTCCACATGTCAGGCAAAAGGCAATCCAAAAGCGAATTCATTGGCGAGGTAATGGATGGAACGTTAAATTATTTCAAATCTGAGATTGAAGAGCCTACCATTCTTTGGGATGATGATGAAAATGCATCACTGATTGCGGATGTTACATTAACAGCTAAAGTTTATGGTATAAATGGAAAATGGACTTTGGATACAGTGGTTAGCTTTAAAAAGATTGATGATGTGTGGTATTTGGGTAACTGGGATAATTGATTGAATCAATATTTCTTGTCAACACATTTAAATACTATAAAACATTAAATAACATTTAGTTACAAAAGGTAAGTTTATTATAAGGAGGTAATCTCTTGGCATTTAAAGATTATTTTAAATTCAATAAAGACAAAACAACATTTATTTTCGTAGGTGGAAAAGGTGGTGTCGGAAAAACTTCAGTATCATCTGCTACAGCATTATGGTTAGCTGAACAAGGTAAAAAAACACTGATTGTTTCAACAGACCCAGCACACTCTTTATCCGATTCTCTTGAAGTACCAATCGGCAATTATCCAAGAGAAATCAAAACCAATTTGTTTGCTGTTGAAATTGACCCTGAAGTTGCAATGGAGCAAAAACAAGCACAACTTGAAGCTCAAAAGGTTGCAAATCCTTCTGATGATGGCGGTCTTTTAGGTATGGACTTCCTGTCTGACCAATTAGACATGGCATCATCTTCACCGGGTGCGGATGAGGCAGCTGCATTTGAACTGTTCATGGGTGTAATGAACTCAGAGGAATATGATGTGGTTGTATTTGATACAGCACCTACAGGTCACACTTTGAGGTTATTGTCCTTCCCTGAAGTGATGGACTCATGGGTAGGTAAGCTGATGATGGCTAAGGCAAAACTTGGAACTGCAACAAATGCCCTTAAAAAAATCATGCCGTTCATGGATGCAGTTGACGATCCTCAAACTTCAGAAGATTTAAAAAGAACCAAAGAGCAAATCGACAAGGCAAAAGAAGTGTTATCTGATCCTGACAGAACCACATTCAAGATGGTTGTTATTCCTGAAGAAATGTCAATTTATGAATCAGAAAGGGCTCTTGAAGCGTTAGGCAAGTATGACATCACTGTTGACAGTGTCATTGTAAATCAGGTGATGCCCGATATTTGTGACTGTGACTTCTGCCATTCAAGACATAAATTGCAGCAAAAACGTTTGGCATTAATTGATCAAAAATTCCCAAATCAGCACATTGCTGAAGTTCCTTTATTCAAGGATGAAGTTAAAGGTCAGGAAAAATTATTAAAATTAGCTCACATATTGTATGATGATGAGGACAACGATGAAGTTGTTCAGGAAGCTATTCAGCTTTAAAAAAATAAAATAAGTTAAAATAAATTAATTATTTTAACTTTTAACTATTCTTCTTTTTTGAAAAACCATTGACAAAATGGGATAAAAAACATTAAAAACAATAGAACTATTGTTATTGGATGTAATTGTATTGTAAGAATGTCGTAAATCAAAACAATTATAAATAACAGATCTATTATTTGAATTAATGTATTCTGTTTTTTGAATTTTTCAATTATTTCCATTTATTCACATCTCCAACTTTTATCCCAATATTTTATAGGCATATTTATTGGTGTCCAATTATCTTCACTGAAATAATTGTATGTTTCTTTTTTTGTTAGTTTTTTTGTATTTCCCTCACTGATATATATTGCATTATCTCTGTCAAGTGTTAAATCACTTTTAATTTTAACTTCAATATAATCAGTTCCGCCTTTTTTGTTAGGAATGTTATAAATTTTCTTTCCTTGAAGATATCCTGGTCTAGTGAAGGTATATTTGTCTGTTACCTCGTATAAATCTTTATCATCCACTATTTCATCTCTGTATTTTGATCCGGCTGTTTGTACTAATGCCATTGTAGTGAATAATCCTAAACTCATTGAAGACGCGCCAGTTAATGTTTTTTTAAGTACTGCAGTTATTACCGGATAGGCAATTGTAGTAAATGGATGAATTTTTTTAAAGTGGTCTGAAAGTAGGTAAGTTGTTGGTGATACAAATTTAAAAAGTTCTCTTATTCCAGAAATTATGCTTTTTGCTATAATGCAAACACTACAACAATCTTTTGCAGTTCCTATTACTGAGCCTTTGTAAGTGTTATTCCCATTTGAAAGTATTACATTTGCAACACCACTTGTATTGTTTAAAACAATGGCTGAATTACTTCCGTCTTCACTAAATAAATATATATAATCTCCAAGCTGAACTAAACTGAAATTGTTTGATATAACTGATTTGTAAATGCAGTCTAAGGAGTTTGTTGTATTTTTCATGAATCTTTCAGAAATTTGATTTAATGAATAATCTTCTAGATATGGTAAATAAATGGAATTCATCATTCTAAACAGTTTAACATTATCTGGATTACTTCCATTCACATTCATTCCCATATCAGCATTTAATATATGTAAATATGTATCATCTAGATTTATGCCGCCTAATATGCTTAATGTATTTGACCTTTCCCATTTTACGTTGAACTCTTTTGAATAGTTATTTGCAAGTTCATCAGCAAGCCATGCTGTTTCAAGTGAGGCCAAATGCATTCCGTAAACGTTCATCACACCAAATCTATCTAAATATAAGTTATTGAGAGAAACCCATTTTTCCAACTTTTCTTTGGTTATTTTTTCATTGATGATGCTGAAAGCCTGCAGAACTTCAAAACCATAGGTTTTTCTATAGTTGTCTGCTAGCCCATAGCTGATTGTTTCGCTTTTTTCAAGTTCTTCAGAACCGTTTATTGAAAATTTTGTAAGAATATCTTCTTTTGGACAGGGGCCTGTTATGAAATTGCCGAAATAACTGAGGGTAACTGGTTTTCCAGTATTGGAATATTTTATTAGCTCAGTATTGTGATTTGTAATTTTATCATATGTTTCTGAGTTAAAATCTGAAACGTATTTGCCATAAAGTCGAGATAAGCTATACTTTAAAGCTAGTTCGTTAAAGCTTTCAGTTCTGAAATTTACTTTTGCAACGATTTCATCGTTTTTCAAATAGTTTATTGTTTCACTATTCTGAAGGCCTTTGTCTGCATAAACTCCCAATAATTCAGTATTATTTGTAGTTTGGCTTCTAAATTCAATTTGGGTATAATCTTTCACTTTAGAAATCAATATTCCATTGCCCTTAAGATTGTTTTTATTGATGTCACTTTTAAGACCGCTTCCATCAAAAGGAATCAGATAGCTTTTATAACCCAATGTTATTACATTTTCATAGGAAGTGCCTGTTGTAAATGAATAGCTATTTTTGCCAATCTGTATTGTAAAAATTTCGTTTTTTGGAAGTTTTATCACTCCATTGACACTAGAATTAATTCCAACGTTGAATGTATTTGTAATATTCACATAATTTGGGATTAATGTAGTATGAGTGTAATTACTGGGCTTTAATATTTCTTTAATAACTGATTTGACTACAATCTTATTTGTATGTTTGATTCCGAGGTATTCTGTTGTGATGCTATAGTTTCCTGCCTTCAAATTAATGTCTAGTGAGGCGATTCCGGTTTTATTGGTTGTTTTTGTATATGTTTTTCCGTTGACCTTTATGCTTACTTTCTTGTTTGGGGATAATTTTCCATTACTATTTAAGATTTTAACAGTAAATTTCTTTTTATCGCATTCATTCATTGTCAAATCCTTTGTTTCCATTATTGTTTTTATGGTAATAGTTTTTTTAATGGTTTCAGATGTTTTTGAATTTATAACAGAAACGCTATATTTTCCAGGTTTTAAATCAACATTTAACTTTCCAACACCTTTGGCGCTTGTTTTAACAGAATATGTTTTGCTGTTTAATTTGAATTTTACGGCAGTATCTTTTAAAAGCTTGCCTTTTTTATCATAGAATGTAGAGTAATATGCCGCCTTATTTGTGTAATATTTTGTAAAATCGCTGCATTTTATTGTACTTTTGATTGTAATTTTGCTTTTTATTGACTGTGCTTCATATTTGTTTGTTGCGGCAAATGATGTCACTGCCGTGTAACTTCCGCTATTCAGGTTCAAGTCAATCGATGCAGTTCCTTTGGAATCGGTTGTTTTGGAGTATGATTTGCCATTTATAGTGATTTTGATTTTTGCTTTATTGATTGCTTTTTTATTTTTGTCTTTTATTGTTACTTTAAATTTTGTTCCATCTTTATAATGCATTTTAACGTCTGGAGCTTTTAAAGTAACTTTTTCTTTTTTAACAGTACTGGTTGCCTTTAAAATGGTATTGTTTTCATTCACCACAGATAACTTCTCGTCTGAAGTGCTGCTTATGATTATGTTTTCATCAACATTCTCAACACTTAGTTTGCTTAAATCCTGATTGGGATCAGGTTGTTCAATACTTTGTAATGTTTCATTTTCATTGTCTGCTGCTGATACGGCACATATCATGAAGAACAATAAAAAAATGAAGCATATGGTGTTTATTTTTCTATTCATAGTACCTACCTTTACGTTAATTTTTTTAATCAAATCAACGTTTAAATTTTGATTCTATGAATATATTAACTTTAATAAAAAAAATAAATAGAAAATGCTTTTAAAAATGAATTTCCGGAGTAAATAGTTCTAATTAATAACCATAATGCACATATAGGTAAATTCACTTTGAGCAATATCTTTTAATTGTGCTGAGACAATTTTTTCATCTGGGTAACTTAAACGCTCACAGACTACAACATTTCTGTCTTCTTCAACTCCATTGTCAAGGAGGAATTGAGCCATATCTTTCACTTTTCTTGATGGAAGTGCAATTGTAGGTTTTCCATTATTTATGACTGGTAATATGTCTTCTATGTTTTCTCTTCCATGAAATGTCATCACATTTGCATTATCCCATTGTATGTGGCATTTTGCTGCAGCCAATTGAAGAGAACTGATTCCTGGTATTACTTCAATATTTTCTTTTGCAAAATTCTTTTCGGCTGAAATTCTTAAAACAGTATTCAAAACACCTGAAAAACCAGGGTCTCCTGTTGACAAGATTGATACAGTATTTCCGTCGACTGCCAATTCGACACCTTCTTCAAGTTTGTCAAGCAAATCTTTCACATTAAATGCAATCTTATTTTTAACGTCATCAAATAAATCAATAGCTCTTGTACTTCCGACAGTGTAGTCGCTCATTTCAACAGTATCGATAGCTTTTTTGGTTAGGTATTCACTGGAACCTGGTCCAATACCTATAATATAAATTTTACCAGTCATTTTAATCATCAATGTCTAAAGTTTCTTTAAATGTTTCTTTTAAATTTTCGCGTTTTTCTTCAGAATAGCTATTGTCATTTTCATCATGCAGGGTAAACATTGCAAGTTCATAAATGATTTTATTCATTGATTTGCCATATTCTGTTAGATAATATTCTGTACTTACTGGAGTACTATCAATAACACGTTTTTCAATCAAACCGTTTTCTTCAAGTTCTTTTAGGCAGCTTGACAATACCTTGTTACTTAATTTTGGCTTATCTTCTTTGAACTCTTTAAAATGTTTTTTTCCAAAAAACATGTCTCTGATTATTTGGATGCTCCATTTTTTACTGATTAGGCCTAATGTTTTATCAACGGGACAAATGATTTTTTCGGTGCTCATATTTTATAATTTATTTTTTTAATTAATTTAAGCTTTGTTACTTTCAAGTTACCTGGTTTCTTTAAAGTTACAAAAATCATTTAAATACCTAAATCTTATTAATAATTAAGACAAAAAGGGGGTTTTAAAATAAACACTAATGAACAATTGGATTTTTTAATAAATTATTTGCTGGAAGAACGAAATGAAAAAATAGAAATTCCTCAGGATTATGCTTCAAAAAGGATGTTACTACGTTCATTAATGAATGTCAGACCTCCTTTAGATATCTCTGATGAATTTATTAAGGTCCAGGATGAATTTTTATCTCAAGAAACCTTAAACAAGAATCTGACTTCCCCTGAAGATATTGATGAAAGCATTGGAAGGATTAAGTTATGGCAGGGAGACATCACAACTTTGAAAGTTGATGGTATTGTTAACGCTGCAAATTCTAAATTATTGGGTTGCTTTGTTCCGGGACACAACTGTATTGATAATGTGATTCATTCATCAGCAGGTGTGCAGTTGAGGGATGAGTGCAATACTATAATGAAAATCCAGGATAAGGATGAGGATGTTGGAAAGGCAAAAATTACAGGTGCTTATAACTTGCCTTCAAAGTATGTTATTCATACTGTTGGTCCGGCACTTCCTCCGGGCAGAATGCCTTCTGATGATGAATGTAAATTGTTGGAAAGCTGTTATAAATCTTGTTTGGAGATAGCCACTTATAATGAACTGGAATCCTTGGCATTTTGCTGCATTTCGACTGGAGTGTTTAACTTCCCGCAGGATTTGGCTGCTGAAATTGCAATAAAAACTGTTGGGGATTATTTGCACGAAAATGAAACATCTCTAAAAGATGTAATTTTTAATGTATTTACTGATGTTGACTATATGATATATAAAAAGTTATTATTTGGTGATAATGATGGATAGATTTGTTCAAAGATTAGATAATGCGAAAAAAGTCATTGATGAGGCGGATTATATTATTATTGGTGCGGGTGCAGGATTTTCAGCTGCAGCCGGAATTGAATATTCAGGAAAACGTTTTGATGATAATTTTCAGGATTTCATTAAAAAATATGGCGTTAGGGACATGTATTCGGCAACATTTTACCCCTATGAAACTCAGGAGGAAAAATGGGCTCATTGGGCTCGTCACGTTTATGTAAATAGGTATAGTGTTGGAAGAACCAAACTATATGAACAGTTGCTTAATCTCGTTAAAGATAAGGAGTATTTTGTCCTAACAACAAATGTTGAACACCAATTCTGGATTAATGATTTTGAGGATAAAAGGATTTTTGCAACACAGGGCGATTATGGTCTGATGCAGTGTGAAAAAGCATGTCATGATAAGTTGTATTCCAATGAAGAATTAGTTTATGAGGCGATTGAAAAAACGGATGATTGCAAAATTCCTTCTGATCTTGTTCCTGTTTGTCCGGTCTGTGGCGGCAATATGGAAATTAATGTTAGGAAAGATAATTTCTTTGTAGAAGATGAAAAATGGCATGAAATGAATCAAAACTATTCAAACTTCTTACAAAGCATTGATGAAAATAAAAATCTTGTATTTATGGAACTGGGTGTCGGATTCAATACTCCTGGAATCATAAGATATCCATTTGAACAAATGGTTTATAACAACAAAAATGCTAGTTTAATTAGATTAAATAGAGATTATCCTCAGGCAATTCCAGAAAATAAAGATAAAACTATTAGTTTTGATGAAGAAATTTCAGAAATTTTTGACTATTGGCTTTCAAGAGTCTAAATTTTCTATTTCTTTTTTTAAAAATCTGTATATTGAAGAAGCTCCAACTAATTCACCAGGATCTTTCCATTGTGAAGGATATAATATAAATGGCTTTGTTTGGTCTCCTCCAAGTCCTCCATGGCTTCCAATTAACTCTTCAAATGCACACACTTCATCATATTTTGCATCGTAAAAGCTGTTTACTAAAATATCGGGCATGTTTTCAAATGAATTTTGTCTTTTAAGATGCATTGCAGCATTTTTACCAAAATCAATTAATGGATTTTCACCTACAATTTTATCTGTATCCAAATAATAGATTCCATTTTGACCAATAATCATTCCTCCATTTGACATTGAATTGACTAAAATAAAACCAATTCCAGAATGTTTAACAAGACCTGGAATTAAATCAGGGAATAACATAACTATCTCTTCATAACTTAAGCGTTGTTTCCATTGGGTTAAATAGACTAATCCTAAATTACCTGAACCTAAAACGATCAATTCTGAATCTTTAGCTTTTTTGGTTGAGTGTTCGACGCTTTCATGTCCTGTAATGTATTCCAAGCTATTTGAGTACTTGTTTCTTAAAGTTGCATATTGTTCATTTTCAAATATTATTGCAGGTTTTCTGTTTTCAAGTTCATCTCTAATATTTTGGACATGTTCGTTTTCTTCAAATAAATCGTCACGTATATTTCCAACTTTCTCTTTAATTGTTTTTAATTGTTTATTTTCTGGAATAACTGCATCTCTAAAGTGGTCAATACTGTATGTATTTTTAAATACTTTCAAATCATCAGGAAGTAGTTTTCTAATGTAATTTCCCAATGTTATTCCGTATCGTTGTTTGAATGTTGCACCATTACTTTGCCCGTGATCAGACAAAATCACAAGTTCATAATCTCTTTCACTTAAATCTATAGCTGATTTGATTCTATGAATTTGAACGTCAATCTGTTTTAAAACACTCCAGACATCATCATCCTGAACTCCTGAATGGTGTGCCACTTCATCATAGCCCATGTATGTTGCATATGCCGTATCAATGTCTCCCTTTAAAATTTCACTTGTTAGAATCTCTGTTGTTGCTTCTCTTAAAACAACATTGGCTCCAGCTCTTATTGCTGCATATACGATTGTTCTTCTAAGTCTTGGCTGGATATTTTTTAAAATATGCACGATTTGTGATTTTAATTCCATTAGAATGTCCCATAAAAATAAAACAAATATTCTTTGGAAATTGTATGAATCTAAAAACACGGAATTCAATGTTTTATTGTATAATTTAGTCATACTTTTTAATTTTGAGGAGGTCATCGTGGAAAGCTTGCTGTCTCCTGAAAACATGTTTACAACACTAATCCCATTAACAAGCAATCCTTTTCCATTGCTTATTTTTTTCTCAATTTCAGGAGCATCACTTAATTTTCCGGAAACAATAATTCTGTTGTTGTTTTCCTTTTCAACCCACCTGTATGCCACGATATTTTCATTGTTTCCATGTAGGATTCCTGCCTGGCTTGCTCCTGTTTGGGATGACAAATCTGTTTCCCATTCTTTTAATGTGTGGTTTTTTTCATGAATCCATTTTTCAATTGTTGGCATTACTCCTTTATCTATTGCTTTTTTTAAGGTATTGATTGACAGTCCGTCAATTTCAAGCATTATAATTCCAGGATATCTTTTTTTATAGTGTGTTTTTTGTTTATTTGCATATTTTAAGATGTTTTGAATATAACTGTCAAAATAATTTGTGTTTGTGATGTTTGTTATAAATGTTGTAGCTATTGCCATCATGATTGGAACTTGCCAAAATCCATAAAAGCCAACGTAAACTCCCGGAATGAAATATGAAGCAATATAAAATATTAATGAACTGATAAACAATGATCCGATACCATATGTCCAAATAATGAACTTTATGAAAAATCTTCTAAAGATTGGCCATAATATTGCATTTGCAATCGTTACTGCAATTACGATAATAATTGAATTATACCAATATCCTAATGTGAAGTCTGTACTGATGTAGTCTACAAAAAATATTGCTCCCATATTGGCCAGTACAAGCAAAATGGTTACTATTCCTGTTTTTAGATAGGATATAAGTCTATTTCTATTCATATTATCTCAATTTTCTGTTTATTTGTAGTTTTTAAGGTAATAATTGTAATTTCAGGTTTGCAGTTAATTCTTATTCTGAATGAATTTGTTCCCAGGCCTTTACTTGTGTATTGAATCATGTCATTTATTTTATAAAGTCCGACTGGATATTTTGTTGAGTTTTTGCCTCTAAATGGGGTTGTCTCAAATTTAGGAATTATAAATTGTCCTCCATGGGAATGGCCTGAAATCTGCAAATCAATTTTTCCTGTTTGTGAGGATTCTTTTGCAAAGTCCGGTTCATGTGCAAGCAATACTGTTGGAGTATCTGGTTTTAATTTGGCCAATACTTTATCCAAGTTATCTGCACATACTGTACAGCTATCGACACCTGCTAAATTCAGATATTCTCCATCCTTTTCAAGAATGCACACGTCATTGCTTAAGTCCACAATATCTGACTCTTTAAAGATTTTTCTTACAATGTCTGAACCCATCCAATGGTCATGATTTCCCAAAACGCCGAATTTACCGTCTTTTGCATTTAATTTCTTAAATGAGTTCTCAAGAGATTTCTCATATCCTTCCAGAATGTATGAAAAATAATCTCCAGTCAGGGTAATTAAATCAACATTTAATGTGTTGACATAATCAACAAGTTTATCCAGGTATCCGGGATTGATCCACTGGCCTAGGTGGATATCTGTAAGGTTTAAAATCCTATAATTGTGAAAATTCCAGCTTAAATTGTCCAGTTCAATATCAACTTCCACCAAGTCAATATCTTTTTCATTGAACTTTTTTTCAGGCAGAGAATATGTCATTGCATCCTGAATGCCCTGGCGAATTTTCATCCCCTGAGGTTTGTCAACATCTTCATCCTTCATGTATTAATAATTTAATTTCTGAAACTATTTATATTTTAAATACAAAAAATAAGATGTATAAAGATTAAGTGATTATTATGCTTCAAATTGCAGTTTGTGGAAAACCAAATGTTGGAAAATCATC
>AUXO016894156.1_pt1 | contig 11512 bp, 9 predicted proteins | sample 768731 | NCBI WGS metagenome assembly AUXO01 (sample SAMN02715735, study PRJNA202380) | gut metagenome | biome: sheep rumen | host: Ovis aries | place: New Zealand: Palmerston North | reverse complement strand
TTTGTTCCTGTCCATTCATCTCCTGCTTTGTATCTTTCTCCAAAAGTAGAATTTGCCAAATCTTCTTGGAAGTTATAAGCCATTTCTTGAATCTCTTGACTTACTTCTGGATTTTCTGTTTGATAAGATTTTATATTTTTGTCTGAGACATTCTCCCAATTGCGTTGTTCCATAGTAGTTCTTATTTGATTTGAAAATCCATTTTGAGCGTTTTTGTTGTTTTGACTATTAACTTCATGCCCTTGAATATTATTTTGCTCTATTGTATCGTTCTGTTGATTTTGTGATGTTATATTTTGTGATTGTCTCTCCTGTATTATTTTCCCTATTTCAGCATATAAAGTTAATGTAGAATTAGTTACATCATTGTTTATGCTTTTTATTTGAGTATCAGATAGGTTAGTTACTATATCTGTAAAGCCTTCTATTGCATCTTGTACAGATGTATAAGGAGTAGTATCTAATATCATTCCTGTTGTTCCATCTATAACATTAAATGTTTTATTTTGTTGGTCTTTAATTATAACAGGAGCTACATTCAATTCTTTGTTAGGATTTTCTATTGCTTTTCCTAATGTTTCTACGACTTCTCCCACTTCTCCATTTTCGTTATAACTTGCTACAAAATAATTTCCGACACTTTCTTCTCCGTCTTCAAACAATTCTTTATTATCGTATTTAATTAAAGCATCTTCTGTTATAGCTTTTATAACTGAGTTTTTTTCTTGTGGAGATAGTTCTCTTCCTAATTGTTCTTCTGCTGCTTTTATAGATTGGTTGGTGTTAATATATGATTCTCCACCTGATGATATTGCAGAACTTACAAATGCTAATGCCATTTGCTCTCCTACTTCTCCCCAATCCCAATTAGTACTAAAATCTGTTTCTCCTAATCTATTTATTAATCCATTATCAACTATGTAGTTACCTAGATAAGATAGAAATTCCTCCGTTGCTTCTCCAGTTGCTTTTACCCCTAAACTAGCCAATAGTTTTCCTGCACTTGTACTCATTTTATTAGCAGCTTTTGAAGCTAGGATATCGGTATATTCGTTTCCTCCTACTCCTAACATTCCAAATAATCCTTCGGTTATTCCTTCTATAAATCCACTTGAAATAGCTTTACTCCATCTTTCTCGTTCTGTTACATTTTCCCCTTTTGCGTTGGCTTCTGCAAATCCTCCGTGATGCTCCTCCTACAACTGCTAATGTTGGTAAACTTAATGTTTTACTGCCTATTTTTAAAGGAATATTACCTAACTGAGCTACTGTGTCTGTTCCTTTTACTGCCGATATTGTAGAGCCTAGCTTATCTAAGCCTTTAGTACCTGCTGCTAGTCCAACAGTATATCCTACTAAATTAACTACTTTATCAGATGTCTCTCCTAAAACAGACGCTTCTTCAAAACTATTTTTTTCTAAGTTCCAATCTAATGTTCCATTCATAGTATTATATAAAACACCAACAGGTAAGGCATTTGCCACTACATTTCCTAGTTTTTCACTATAGTTAGTATTAGCCCATTCTTTTGTTTTGTTTGAAGCTTCTTTATTTCCTGTCCATTTTTGTATGGTTGCGACAATATTAGCTCCTAAATCAACTACATTTTCGCCTACAGAGGCTACACCAGATACTAAATCTCCAACTATGTCATTTACAGTTCCTGCTGCTGTTTTTGTTAGATCTCCGAATTGGTAGCCATCATCAAAAGCTTTACTACCTTTAAATACTTCTATTGTCTTTTTTTCTTCCTGCTCTTCATCTTGGTTATCAGATAAACTTGATCCATCTAAATCAGGAGTTTGTTTAATATTAGAAGAGGATTTTCTTGTGTATGTTATAGGATTTATGCTGTTTGTAATATTCATAGCTTCTTGAAGTCTTTGATTATATAAGTCATTTGAAGCAGAATTGATATTATCTCCGTAATCTTCTGAATTAAAGCCATTCGAATTTATTCGATTGGTTATATCCATTGCTTCTTGAAGTCTTTTCTTTTTTTCTTCTTCATCATCTTTTAATAACATTATTTCCCCTCCTTTTATCTTAATCCTCCACCTGTCGCATAACCAAAAGCACTAGTTCCACCTGTTGCAGGCATTACCTTAGATGAGGCTTTACTTTGATTAGGTGCTGTTATTCCATATTTCGCTATTAAAGCCGCAAAATCTTTTTGACTTATTCTACCTGCTGCATATGCATTTGCTAAATAATTATATACTGCATCATTATTATCTGTTGTTTCATCACTTACACTAATTTGTCCTGTTATAGGATCTTCTATTCCCCATCTATTTTGTATAATTTCATCATGTGTAGAATAATTTGTATAGTCACTAGAAGTACTATTAGAGCCAGATGATCCGTATTTCTGTGCTAATTGATATTCGTATTCTTTAGTACTTTTATTTAAGCTGTTTTGATATGCTGCTAATTCTTTACTTTGCTCTGTATCTAATGCTGTTCTATATTTATATAAGCTCTTATCATTTTTTAATTGGTAATCAGATAATTCCTTACTCTTAGCTGTATCTACAGTAGCTTTATATTTATAAACATCTTTATCTATATTAGCTTGGTATGATGCTAGTTGTTTACTTGTACTTAACTCTAACTCACTCTTTAATTTTGTAATAGCAATATCGTTTTCACGTTCTAATTCATACTGTTCTCTCATCTTTGCTAATTCATATTCTCTTTGTTCTTTAGCCTCTCTTGCCGCTCCAGATAATGTTCCTACTTTTACTCCAAGTATTGTACTTGCGTTATTATCTACATAACCTAATTCGTCTACTCTCTTCCATGCATTTTCAAGTTCTTTTTGTTGTTTATTAAATTGAAATTCTTTCTCTTGAAATTCTCTGTCTTTAGCATCTGCCCAATATGCAAATTGTTGATTATCAAAATTCATTACAAGTTGAGCTGTATCTGCAAGTTGACTAAGATATTCAGTCCATCTATTATGTGCTTTTTCTTCATACTGTGGTATTAAATCTGCTACAATTCTTGCAACTCTTTCAGAGGTTGAAGAACTATTTAATACTCCACTTCCTGCTAAACTTTGCAATGTTGAGTTTGCAGCATATTCAGAAGCTACTCTTAAAGAGCTATCTGTGGTTGGATCATAACTAAAACCATTATTTACATTTGAAAGCATCTGTCCTATAATTCCGTTTATAGTGTCCGAATAAGCACTTTGATATTGTCCTTGTACTGTGTTTAAATTGCTAACAGTTGGTGTTACTATTGTTGTTCCTAAACTTGTTTTCTTTACTCCACTATTAGACATATTAGGATTAGAATTATATGTATTTCCATATTGACTTTGATATGCAGAATAAATTTGGTCGAAATTGACTACATTATTATTTTGACTGTTTCCTTGATATGTTTGTGGACTAGGTGCTGTTGTTCGTGATGGTTGTACTACTTGTGCAGCTGCTTGTGCATTGGTTTGATTTTGCACAAGTTGTTGTACTGATTGTGGTGTTTGAGCAACTTGTGGTTGTATTTGAATAGGAATTGTTATAGGATTTATTTGACTTCCAGTATTAGCATTTGGTACTTGATTCACATTTGCCTGAGGATTAGTTGATGCCATTCCTGTAGTTCCTGCATTTAAAACTGTATTTGCCATTTGTTTTGCTCCTTTCAATTATTATAAAATTCATTTAATTTGTCTTGCCATGTTTTTAGTGTTGATTCTGATGTACTTAAAACACTAAATGTATTCATTCCAGTTGTTTTATTTAGTTCGTCTTTCCAATGATTTATTGTATTTTCTACTGTAGGATACAGGGGATATATCCCTTTTGTAGCAACATTCAATTGTTTTGCCCATTCTTTCAATGTTGCAGCATTATCACTATACTGTCTAAATCTCATCTCATATGTGTCCTATCTACACGTTCCATTCCATATATGGTTAAATCCCCTACACCATATATTTCAAACGTATAACTATTTGCATTTTGCATTTCATTTGGAATTAAAACACATTCAGTTTTATTAGTGCCAGAAGGCAATATATTTTCTTTTGTTACACTTTTGCCATCATCTGTTGTAATTATAAGATTTACAAGTCCTTCTAAATCATAATTAAACCATAACTTACTTAGTGATTTTTTCTTACTTAGAACTCCATTTTTAAATTCTTTTGTTTTGATATAAAATGGAATTTCTTCTGTTGCTGTTGTTCCACCTTCGCCTACATATTCATCTTTTCCGTATGTACGGATATATTTATTTCCATCTCTTCTGCCTCCTGTTATTTCGTATATTACTCCATCTTGAGTTAAGGCATATATTGGCGTAGGAGTCTGAGAGAAATTCAAATCTACATAAGCATCACATATATTTGTATAGTACATTTCATCTTCTTTTTCACATTGAAGTTCTTTAGTCCACTTTCTTAGTCTTTGATCGAATATTAAGAAATAATGATAATCTGGAAACCAAAAATAAACTTTATCTTCGCTTCCAGCTACTGATACATTTTTCGCTTCATTAATTGTTATTCCGTATATAAAGTTTTGGATTCCTCCAACTACTCCATTATTTGAAGTAGGCTTTTCAATATTCCTTATTGTAGATCCATCATATTCGTAAATATTTCTACCATACAGCCAATATAAATATGAGTTATGTACTTTTATAGTGCATTGATCGTAACAGCCTATGTTATTATCTAATGAAACACAAGTATAAGAATCATATTGTCCTGATATAACATTACTTCCATAATACAAGTGCATATTCTTTTGACTAAATACAATTAGTTTATCGTCAAAGCTAACTAATCCTGTTACTTGATTACAGTTTGGTACTCTATATTCTGCTGAGTTTTCCGAACTACTCCAGTCCATTGGATTTTGTAATGCTGATGCATAAAGCATATTTCCTACACTCGCAAACATTCTACTTTTGTGATAGCACATATGTTCAAAACTAGTTACTCCTGTAGGAAGCGTCAAAACTTCTGGAGTATTTAATGCAGAAAGTGGCAATTTGTGCCTTGTAGCTGTTACTCCTTCTCCATATAAGACTAAATATTCATTATTTCCATCTGCATAATATACATGTGAGAATTTATCTCCAGTTATTCCTGTTGATATAACTGTTCCTGTCATGTCTTTTAACTCGGTTCCTTGTATATAAAATAAATATCTAGTTCCAGCAACTCCAAAATATTTTACTTCGCTTCCTCTTAATCCTGGATTTGCCTTTAAAGTTCTTCCTATTCTTGTTCTTGCAGCAGGATATTTGTCTAAACATATATTGTACATATCTTGACATTCATCATCTTGTATGTTTTGAGGTGGATATATATTATTTATTCCTCCAGCTAAATAATTAATTTGATTATCGCTTTTATAATGGATATCATTCAAATAAGTATTTTGTTGCATATTATCCCCTCCTTGATTTTATATGTCTTTTTAAATCTCTAATTACAGGATATCTTTGTTGTTGCTCGTGTTTATTTTCATTTGCTTTCATAACTAAATTGTTATATAAAAGTATATATTCATTTGCCAATTCAATATCTGGGTTATGTCCTGACATTGCAATAATTGACATTACATTAAATTTTACTAAGTCTATATAATTATCATCTAATTCTATGTAATCTTCTCTTTTTGCTATCATCTTAGGCTTTTTTAAATAATATATATCTATTTTTCTTACATCTTTTGGAACAGGATATAAAGCAATCATTCCTTCTCTTCCATCAAAATATCCGTCTACGTGCATTTTTTCATTAGGTAAATATGATCTAATCTCTTCAAAGTTTCCCCAATCGTATGGATTATCTTGACTTCTAGCTTTAGTTGATTTTGTTACATGCTCTATCATATCAATACTACAATCTTGTGGTAGTGTATATAAATCTTGACCGCTTCTTGTATTAAAAGAGTATTGTTCTTGTATTGCTAAATCTTTATATATCTTTTTCATAGTTTCGTTTATCCATAAAAATAATGACGTGTCATTATATTCGTGAGGTAGTCTTATTTGTATATCATCTAATACTTGTCCTACTGTTGTTCTACTAACTATTGCCATACCTCTCCCTCCTTTACTTTGCTCTTATAATATATTTTGTGCCTGTTGTTCCTGTACTTAAATTTGGAATTGTAAATGTTTCTGGATATTCGTCTGGTAAATCTTCTGTTATTGCTTCATATAAACTTGTATAATCAGCTACATTCAATGTTTGTCCATTACACTCTAAGTAGTATTCTGGAATATTTACAGAAGCGGTTAGGATTATTCCACCTATTGGAGTTATAGCTCCTGTAGTAGCTTGTGCTTCATTCCATAAATCTGGAAATTGTCTTATATCTATTCCTTCTATAAATGTATCAACATTATTTCCAATAAATATTACTTCACTTGCACTAAACAATTGCTGAGAATAATAATAATTTCCCTTTGGAACAAAAATATATTTTGCTCCAACTTTTATTGCATCATATATTGCTTGTTGTATTTGTAGTCTATTATCTGTAAATCCATCTCCTACTACGTTGTAATAGTCTAATGGAACAATTCCAAATATATAAAAAAACATATTTTTTAATTCTTCAATTTTTAATTCATTTATCATTTTTAATCCTCCTTACGTTGTAGATTGTGTTGTAGTACTAAGAGTTCCTGTTTCTTCAATACCGTTGTAACCTATAAATGTTTTTCCACTTGCTACATCACTTGCAGTTGCAGACAATAATTGTGGCTGACTATTCCTAAAATATTGTCCTTTATATCTTATACCAACTAATTTTTGACTTGTGTCTGTTTCTAATGTCCACATTTGAGCATTATAATTTTTTTGATAATATAATGATGTACCAAAATAAAAATCAACACTACTATTACTAAACAGATATATAATACTACCATTAGAATTGCATCGAATATTAAGTAAGTTTGCGACAGTAGTAAGATTTTGTCCATTAAAAATAAGATTTGAACTTTGAACAGGATTTATTACGTCTCCATCATTTGCATTTAAAATATCACTAACATTAAAAACAGCCACTCTTAAAGTAGTATTTGTTCTATAAGCATCACTACCTCCATGTCTTTCACTTGTTATTGCAATTACCCTACTGTTATCTGGCGTTATCAATATATTTCCCTGGAATTGTTGATATTGTGTATTATCCTGTTGATAATTGAAACTTATAGTTTTATTTAAAACCCATTCTCCACTCGAATAATTATATAATCTAAAAAATCTTGGTGCTCTACAACACAGTAGTTGATTTGTGTCGGTTAATATTCCACATCCTCTTTCGTTATAAAAACAACTTGTTGGATTTAGGTTTGCATCTAAAGTTATTATAAAACCATCATCTACACTCCAACCTCCTGAGCAACAATAAATATAATGATCATCCAAAGTAATATCAAATCCATTAAATCCTGAAGCTCCACTTCTATATCTAACTTCTGTGCCAAAAACAAAATTAATCGTTAAATTTCCATTTGTATCAGCAATATAACTTACATAGCATTTTCGTATATATAAATAATAAGTACTATTGTTGTAATACGTCCTTAATAAAAAGAAAACACTTGGCTGAGTATTAGAAAATACAATATTATATGCGTAGGTAATTTCTTCTCTATAACCTTGAACTTCATAGTTTGAATTGTTATATTCTTTGCCGATTACACCGTTATCGTTTAAATGATATGTATAAACATGCAGGTAGTACTTATATGAATATGATGAATTTTCTTGTAATGTTCTAGTATATGTTTGGATGATTAACAAACATCTTGTAGAATATCCTAAAAATCCTGGTGCTCCAATGGAAATACTGCTTACAAATTCATCATCTTCTAATCCTAATTCAGTTTTTGTATAACGATACTTTTTATAAACTATTCCTTCTCCTTCTCCAGAAGAAGCATCAATTATTAATCCACTCGAATTAACTCTGTGACTTTCAATTACATAGTCATTGCTGTATTCGGATTCTGGTATATTGCCATTACTAAAATCATTGAAATTAGCAACACTAACGCAATATTTTCCGTCTTTAGAAAAAGCTATACATGTTCTTTCTGTTACTTCCTTATTTGAATCAGGATACTGTGTCAATCCGATATTGGCATCTGAAATCACATAGTCATTTGTACTTAGCCCTTTTATTTCTTCTACATCAGGACTACTTGAAGAATTTGCTGTACCTGTTACATATTGTCCATTTACATAAGCACTTTTTCCCAGAGCTATATCTGATGAAGAAGCGTTTGCGTTTGTTGTATCAGTTCCATAAGTTGGATAATCTGTAGGTGGAATAAGAGTTCCATATATTTTCTCTCCGTCAACGTATGCAGATTTCCCTAAAACTAAATCTTCTTCTGTTGCTGTAGCGTCTGATGTATTTAAATCTACATGATTTCCTATTATCTTTTGTCCTTTTGCATAAGCTATTTTTCCTAAAGCAATATCATTTGTTGTAGCATTTCCATCAGAAGTGTTTACAAAATTTTCGTCATATTCTCCACTTCCTCCGCCTATATCTAATGCTCGTATATTTGTAGCCATTGTATTATAGCTATCGTTAGCAGATGTGTGTATGCCCATGTCAGTAATAGCATCTGCTACTAATCCTTTTCCATTACTGACAGAGGTAAAAAGCTCATTAGTTCTCGTATTTAATCCACTTATAGCTGTATTAACATCATTAAAATTGTCATTTACATCTGATACAAGTGCAGCAATTCTTGTATTTATTTTATTATCACAATTAGTTCCACATGCTTCTATTCTTGCATTTAACTCAGTTCTTAATGATTGCAAATCTTCTAGCTTTGCGAAAATAGAAAAGTCTTGGTTTCTTATCATTGTATCTACATAGTTCTTTGCTTCTTGCAATTTTGCAAGGTCTTGTGAATCTATATATTCTTTTAAAAGCTCTTCTTTGTTGTTATGGTAATCTTGCACATACTTTTTTGTTGCAAAATCTTCTGCGTTTATTCCGCCTAAATGTAATGCATCATTTGCTAAATTTGCATCAGGCTTTCCTGCTGAATTTGCAAGTTCTTCACTCCAATATTCACTAGGTCTTGGCATTCAAAACACTCCTTTCTTTAAATAAAAGGGAACAAATTCATATTGCTCCCTTTCAATGTTTGAATTATTCTCTTACTAAGGATTACTTGTAGTATCTGTGTCAGTTGTGTCTCCTCCAGTAGTATCTCCTCCAGTAGTATCTCCTCCAGTTGTGTCATCTCCACCTGTTGTGTCGTCTGGTATAGTTATTGCTTCTGCTTGTCCTGTTGATCCTACTAATCCTCTCCAATCGCAATATCCTACGTCGAATCTTGTATAACCAAACATTCTGTAGTCCATTTGATCTTGTATTCTCTCTGAATCGAAGATTGGCTCTTCTCTTCTTAGGAATAGTAAGTTGTCGAATGTTGGATCTTGTATGAACCATGCTGGTCCAGTTAAGAAATCCCATACTACTACTTCTAGATTTGGTATAGTATTAACGTCGTTATTGTTTGTTCCTGATTGTAATATAGAATGTACAATTGCTTTAGCTTGGAACTCTTGCTCTGGTGCTACAATTAATCTCTTAGCAGATGCTTGAATAACTATTCCAGCTTCATCTTTTTGCTTACGCATTAATGTCATAGCTGCTTTTAAATTCTCATCTGTTAAAGCCCCATTAATTAAGTTAGAACATACAGAAGTAGAATCGATTAGTGGATGGTCTGTTGCAAATAATGCTTTACCGTCATAACCTACATTTGAGAAACCATTAGATAGTACTCCAGAAGTTTCAGTTTCTTCTGTAGCTCTTAATCCTCTACCTAATGCTCTAGCAGATCCTCCTTTTCCTAATCCTTTCATTACGTTGTATAAATCATCTTGTACAAGTTCCCATGTTAATTCATAAGCCTTGTCAAATCTTTTTGCTTCAAAAGAAGCTATTGGTCCTTGACTAAAAGAATCATGATTGAACTTACTTCCTTCTGTATTTTGTGCCCATAATCCCAATGCTCCTAGATGTGGATATGTTTGAGATTTAGCATTCATTTTCTCAGTTCTGAATATTTTTTTGTACACACTTGGTACTTCATTATAAGAATCGAAGAATATCTTTTTGTGAATTGGTGTTAACAAGTTCGCAAAATTAGCTCTTGTCATCATTGCTGCTGTTGTTGGCATTTAAATCACTCCTTATATTTTTTATTTGTAGTAATATAAGGAATAAAGAATTTGCTTATTGTTTCTTCGTTGCATTATACTTGTTGTAATCTTTGACACTTTCCATATCACGATAAGCAACAAACTCTTCTGGTGTTAGACCAGACATTGCAGCCATTGCTATCTCTTCTTTACTAATATTTATTTTAGCCTTAGAATTAGCACTAGCTCCAGAATTACTATTATAATTTCCTAGAATTTCTTTTCTAGCTTGATTATTTTGCATTCTAGCTGCTACTTTTCGTTCTATTTCTGACTTAGTGTCATTTGTTTTTGGCTTATTATAAGTTACTGCATAATAGCTTTGCTCAAGTGTTAGACCTTTATCAACCAACTCTTTTATTTCATCACTATATTCTGCAATATCTTCAAAGCCTGTTTCTCTACTCTTTTTAGTTAAAGCAATTTCAAAATTAGTGTCTGCTAGCTTTCTTTCTAATTCTTTATTATTGCTTTGTTTACTATCTATAGCTTTTGCGATAGATTTTGCAATATCTTCTTCTATACCGCTTTCTATAAGAGTATCATAGGTAGTCTTTTCAGGACTTTTACTTGCATCTTCTAAAGCTTTTAATCTAGCTTCGAAAGCATTATTTTCTTTTTCAGCTTTTTTTCTAGCCTTACGTTCAGCATTTAAAGCTCTTTTAAGACTTTCTTTTTCTTCGTCTATTTCAGTAGTGGTCTCTGTTTCCGTTTCTGTATCAGTAGTTTCTGTGTCAACTTCTTCCTCTACAGTAGGTAAGACAATACCTTCATTTTCTAAATCGCCTGTTTCTAGTACGATTCCTTCTTGCTCGTTTTCCATGCTGTCTCCTTTCCCATTTTTAGCCAGGTTATGTCCTCTAAGATTTTTAGCCAGGTTTACTCCTCTAATTTATTTTTGATTTTTAGCCAGCTTTTCTGCTCTAATATATAAATTAAAAACTTATTAACTATTTTTGGTGTGTTCTCATGTGTGCTGTAAGTCCGACTTTACTTTTACAGACTTTTTTACATTCTGGGCATATAAATTCTTCATTAGTTTTTTTTTCTTGCTCATTTTGGGTTTTTGTTTGTTCTGTTACATTCTCTATTGTCTTTTCTATAATGCGTTGTGATGCTTTTGCATTTTGTGAATCATTTATTACTATTTCATTAGCATTTATAGCTGTATTCATAATTTCCCATGTTTGTCCTACTTGCTTCAAAAGGGCTATTGTCTCTCTACCACATTCAGGGCAAATAACTTTTGAATAATGTTTTACTAAATTACCATAAAATCCATGTGCATCTTGTAA
>AUXO015668711.1_pt1 | contig 11512 bp, 6 predicted proteins | sample 768731 | NCBI WGS metagenome assembly AUXO01 (sample SAMN02715735, study PRJNA202380) | gut metagenome | biome: sheep rumen | host: Ovis aries | place: New Zealand: Palmerston North | reverse complement strand
ATGCGCGAATTTGTGGTGAACGGTCGCTATGACGGTTTCATGAACGACAAGCACACCATGCGCTTCAGCAACACCGACTGGCTGGACGAAATCTCGCGTACGGGCTTCTCGCAGAACTATGACCTGAGCATCTCGAACGCCACCGACCGTTCGTCGGCCTTGGTCAGCTTCGGCTACAAGAAGAACAACGGTATCCTGAAATATACTGACTTCGAGAGTTTCTCGGGCCGTATCAACACCAGCTTCAAAGTGAACAAGATGGTTACCATCGGCGAGAATGCCACCATCACCTACAGCGACCAGGTGGACTGCGCTCCGCTGGAGAACGCTCTGAAGATGGCTCCCACACTGCCCGTCTTCGAAGAGGACGGTGTTACCTTCTCTGGCCCCGTGGGTGGTATGAGCGACCGCCAGAACCCCCTGCGCGAGCAGTATCACAACCGCGACAACCGTCTGAAGATGTGGCGTATCTTTGGTAATGGCTACATCAACTTCCAGCCTGTCAAAGGTCTGACGTTGCGCTCCAACTTCGGTCTCGACTACTGGTCGGAGCACATCCACTCAGTCACCTACACTTGGCACTCTGACGTGGTGAACAACTCGACCCCGTCGGCCAGCTTGGGCACAAAGACTTCCGTGAAGTGGACCTGGTCGAACACGGCCAACTACAACTTCACCATCGGTGCCGACCACACCTTCACACTGCTGGCCGGTATTGAGCTCCACCGCGACGTGGAAGACCGCTCGTCGGCCTACGCCCAGATGTATGCTCTGGAGAACTATGACTACATGTGGCCCGATGCCGCTACCGGCACCCAGCGCGCCGGCGGTATCCGCGAGGGTTACAATCTGGTGTCGCTCTTCGGCAAGATTGACTACAACTGGAAGGACCTGGTGCTCGCTTCGTTCACCATCCGTCGAGACGGTTCGAGCCGCTTCGGTGAGAACAACCGCTACGGTACCTTCCCCGCCTTCACCCTTGGTTATCGTCTCTCGGAGAACCTCCACCAAGACTGGATCAACGACCTGAAAGTACGTGCATCGTGGGGTGAAACCGGTAACCAGGCCATCTCGAACTATGCCCGCTACGGACTCTACGCCGCAACCTACGGCGGTGGCCGCAACGAATCGACCGCTTACGACTTGGCTTTGCAGTACAGCGGAATCTTCCCCTCTGGCTTCCGTGCCACACAGTCGCAGAACAATAACCTGAAGTGGGAAACCACCGAGCAATACAACGTCGGTCTCGACTTCACACTCTTCGGCAGCAGCGTTTATGGAACGGTCGATGCTTATATCAAGAACGTGAAAGACATGCTCATCAATCCCGCCTACCTCGGCTCGATGGGTGAAGGTGGAGCTTCTTGGCTCAACGGGCCCAGCCTCCGCAACTGGGGTATGGAGTTTGCCCTGGGCTACCGCGGCACCACCGAGTTTGGCCTTCGCTACAACGTGAACGGCAACCTCGACTTCTTCCGTCAGCGCGTGACTTACCTGCCCGAAACTACCACCGGTAGCTACGTCCACACCGCCAAGCAAAACTTGGTGGAGGCCAAGAAGCCTTACGGCTCAATTGTTGGTTACGTGGTCGATGGACTGTTCCAGAATCGCGAAGAGGTGCTGGCCAGCGGTCAGGAGAACGCCCGCGTGGGTGGTCTGAAGTATGCTGACCTCGACGGCAACGGCGTCATCAACGAGCAGGACCAGACCTGGATTTTCAATCCCGTTCCCAACTTCTCTTGGGGCTTGAACGTAGAGCTGGGCTACAAGAACTTCGACTTCTCGATGTTCTGGCAGGGCGTTGCCGGCAAGGATGTCTATAACGACCAGAAGTTCCAGACCGACTTCTACAGCATCACCGACGCCGGCTCGAACAAGGGCAGCCGCATGCTCGACGCATGGACAACGGCCAACACCGGCTCGACCATTCCCGCACTGACCACCAACAACGTGGGCAACGAGAACCGCGCCTCTACCTACTTCGTCGAGAATGGCTCTTACGCCAAGTTGCGCCAGGTGCAGATTGGCTACAACCTGCCCGAGAGCCTGCTCAAGCATGTTAATATGACGAGCGCCCGCTTCTATGTCAGCGGCCACAACCTGCTCACCCTGAAGAGCAGCAGCCTGACGTGCTCTGACCCGGAGAACCCCAACTGGGCTTATCCTAACAGCACCTCGTTCTCATTCGGCCTTCAGTTAGGTTTCTAAACAAAAAGAAAGAAGAAAAACAAGTTGTAACTTTAAACAATAAGTAACCATGATTACCAAGAACAACAAAATAATACGCGCCATCTGCGCAGTGGGTGTAGTCTTAGGTTTGGCTTCCTGCAACGATTTCATCGATGTCGAGCCGCAGGGTGTCATCAGCGAAGACCTTGCCATGAGCCAGCCCAACGAGATGGTCACTGCTGCATACGCCAAACTGGGCGACGACTGGTACACCTATCCGTTCAACCTCTGGCCCTACGGCGACCTGACGAGCGACGACGCCATGAAGGGCGGCTCGGGCACCACCGACACCAACTATCATCCCTTCGAGGTTTGGTCAACGCTGACCGCTTCGACTCCCGACCACATGGACGAAATGTGGTATCACCTCTACTGCAGCGTCAGCCGCTGCAACCGCGCGCTGGTTTCGCTGGCCGACTTCGGCGACAAACTCGATGAAAAAACACGCGCCATCCGCGAGGGTGAGGTGCGCTTCCTCCGCGCCCACTTCTACTTCAAGCTGGTACAAATCTGGAACCAGGTGCCCTGGGTGGACGAGGAAGTCTATCGCAACCACACTGAGGAGCAGACTCCCAACAACACCTTCTCGCACCAGGAACTCATGGAAAAGATCGTGGCCGACTTCAAGGCTGCCTACGACGTGCTGCCCGCTCAGCAGGCCGAAGGCGGACGCGCCAACAAGATTGCCGCCGCTGCCTATCTGGCCAAGTGCTATCTGACCATGGCATGGGGCGATGGCTACGAGGCAACCACGGGCGTGAGCCACATCAACCAGCAGTACATGCAGGAAGTGCTCAAGTACACCAACGATGTGAAGAACTCGCAGTATGGCTACATGGCTGACTATGGCGACATCTTCCTGCCCGAGTACAAGAACGGGTCTGAAAGCATCTTCGCCGTTCAGCACTCTGACTATCAGGACGACAACACCCTCTACGGACGTGGCAATTGGAGCAACATGCTCAATGGCTGTTGGGGCATCTGGTCGTGCGGTTGGGACTTCCACAAACCCACACAGAACCTCGTGAACGCCTTCAAGACTCAGGACGGTCTGCCCATGTTCGACCACTTCAACGACAAGATTGAATACCCCGTGAACGGTGTACCCACCGCTCAGAAGTGGGATCCGCGCCTTTTCCACACCGTTGGCATGCCTACCTTCCCCTACAAGTACGAGGAGGCTTACACCATGACCAAGGACAACTCGCGTACGCCCAACACCTACGGCTACTACGCTTCGCTGAAGGAAGTGCCGCAGCGCTCAAAGGGCGAAACCTTCGACAATCCCTGGCAGGCATTCGCCATGAACGACTACGTGCTGCGCTACACTGACGTGATGCTCATGCGCGCCGAGGCACTCATCGAGACTGGCGGTCTGGAGGAAGCCCGCAGCATCATCAACGACATCCGTCAGCGCGCCAAGAACTCGGTCAGCAAGCACATTGCCTATGCCGCCAACCAGTGCGATATCGCCCTCTATCCCGCCTCTTACTTCCAGACCAAGGAGAGTGCCCGCCGCTGCCTGCAGTGGGAGCGCCGTCTGGAACTGGCCATGGAGAACGGACGCTTCTTCGACCTGCGCCGCTGGGGCATAGCATCGCAGACCCTGAACAAGTTCTTCGAGACCGAGCAGAACTCTGTCTATGACGGACAGACCTATGCACAGTACTACCGCGACGCCCACTTCACACCCGGCAAGAACGAGTACTTCCCCCTGCCTTACATCCAGCTCTACTACGTTCCCGGACTCTACACCCAAAACAAGGGCTACAACTAAAAGTCACCATCATGGCACTCCCCGAAAGGGGTGGGAATATACAGACTATTCAAATTAACATAAACAAAACGAAATCATGAAAAAGAATATAATGAAATATGTAGTGTTCTTGGCAGCTGCACTCTCCCTCGGGGGAGTAGGTGGGGGGCTCCTCACTTCCTGCCAGGACAAGGACATCGACCGCGAAGCCATGGTGCTCAGCGCTCCCGATGTGACCCAGATTACGGGCGCGCTCGCCGGCGACGACTACACTTGGACTTGGCCTGCACTCGGCAGCGGCCAGAGCATGATGGTGACCATCTATCGCAATGGAACCCTCTCGGCCAGCGAAGTGGTCAGCGGCAACAGCTTCACCCAGCGTGGTGTGCCCACCAACGTGCCTTTCGAGTATGTGTTCAAGCTGACCGACGGCAACAACATCTCCACCGGTGTGGTGAAGACCTACACGCGCGAGGGAGCCACCAGCATCAACGGTGTTCAGATGAGCCAGCTCGACAAGGCCGGCGGCTACGACGCACTGGTTGAGTGGAACGCCGCCGCCGATGCCACCAGCATCATCTTCACCGCCACCAACGGCAAGAAGACCATCAACGAGACACTCCCCGGCACAGCCACCTCCTACACCATCAAGGATGTTGAGACGGGCGATACCTGGAACGTGACTCTCGTGGCCAAGAACGACAAGGGCACCTCGCTCTCCACCTCGTCTTCGCTCCGCATCGGCAAGACCGCCATCGGCTTCCTCAGCATCTATGCCACCCCCGAAGAACTGGTGGCCAACGGCGATGACGACGAGGCTTCGGCTTGGCTGTGGCTGCACGAAACCTATCCCACGGCCCAGTTCGTCAGCTTCAACGATGTGAAGTCGGCTGACGACATCGATCCGTTCCGCGTACTCTTCTGGCTGCGCGACCTCGAGGGCGTCGGCGAGGATGCCGTATGGAACATTCCTGAGAACGTTGCGGCCGCAACGCCCATCATCCGCGAGTGGTATCGCGAGGGCGGAAGCCTGCTGCTCTGGAGCCACGCCACCGTCTATGTGGGCCATTTGGGCCGTCTCAACCTGGACGACATGAAGAACAACGACCACGCCATCGGCACCGGCCAAGGCGGCATCAACAACGATGTTTGGAAGATGGCCGTCCAGCTGAATCCCGGCTCGCGATTCTCGAAGGACCACTCTACACACCCCATCTACAAAGGACTGGATGTTGAGAGCACCGACCGCACCAAGCTCATCGCATTCAAGGGCGCCGGATGGACTGAGGACCACAACTGTCTGTTCTTCAACCTGCCCAGCCTGCTCACAGGCATCGGCAACCAGGAGGAAGCCTGCTACACGCAGATCACCACCACCTACGGCATCTATCCGTTGGGCACATGGGACAGCCAGATTGACTGGGTTAGCCAGATGAACGTATGGGAAGCTCAGCAGGGCAACACCGACTTCAAGGGCACCATCCTCTGCATCGGTAACGGTGGCTGCGAATTCTCGATGAAGAACAGCGACGGCACTCCCGACAAGAGCGCACATCCCAAGAACAATGTCTTCCAGGACAATGTGCTCCGTCTGGCCAAGAACTCACTCGAGTATCTGAAGACAAGATAAAAGCTGAAAACCCTCAAATGGCTTTCAAACGATGAAGAAATCCTATTTGACAATGACTATGGTAGCTGCCGCACTGGCGGCTACCATTTCGGCTTGCTCAGGCAGCGATGACCACGGGCAGGACTACAATCCGGAGATTGACGACCCCAAGCCCGAGCAGCCCCAAACGCCCGACAAGCCCACCCAAACGAGTGGATACGACGAGCAATACCGCCCGCAGATTCACTACACCCCGGCCAGGAACTGGGTGAACGACCCCAACGGGCTGGTCTATGTCGATGGCGTTTATCATCTGTTCTATCAATACAATCCTCAGGGCAACGTGTGGGGCAACATGTCGTGGGGACACGCCACCTCTTCCGACCTCATCCACTGGGAAGAGCAGGCCGTGGCACTCACCCGCGACGAACTGGGCGACATTTTCAGCGGCTCGTGCGTCATCGACCGCAACAACACGGCCGGATTCGGAGCCAACGCCATGGTGGCCATCTACACCTCGGCCACCGAGAAGCAGCAGCAGAGCATTGCCTACTCTACCGACGGCGGCAAGAACTTCACACGCTTTGCAAACAACCCCGTCATCAAAAACGACGACGACAATCTGCGCGACCCCAAGGTGTTCTGGCACGAGCAGTCGGGCCAGTGGATCATGTCGCTGGCCAAGGGATGGAAAATGGGCATTGAGTTCTACGGCAGCACCGACCTGAAGAATTGGCGCCACCTGAGCACCTTCTTTGTTGAGCTTCCCGGGCGTCCCAGCATACAGTGGGAGTGTCCCGACCTGCTGTCGTTCGACTACAAAGGCACAAAGAAGTGGGTGCTCATTGTCAGCGTCAATCCCGGAGGCCCCATCCTGGGCTCGGGCACCATGTACTTCGTGGGCGACTTCGACGGCACCACCTTCAAGGCCGACGACCTCGACTATCCGCTTTGGCTCGACTACGGCATGGACAACTATGCCGGCGTGACGTGGAGCAACACGGGCGACCGCCGTGTGATGATTGGATGGATGAACAACTGGCAGTACAGCGGCGACGTGCCCTGTTCGCCCTGGCGTTCGGCTTTCACCCTGCCGCGCGAGCTGAAACTCACCGAAGTGGCGGGCAACCCCGTGCTGGCCAGCACCGTGGTGAAAGAAATAGACAACATCGGCGGCACATGGCAGAAAGCCGACGGCCAACTCGACGTGAAGGATGCCTACCAGCTGCGTGTCACCGTGGGTCTGGACGGCAACTCGGCCATCACCCTGAGCAACGACAGCAAGCAACAGTTTGTCATCGACATCAACGGAGCCGACCGAACGCTGACCGTACACCGCACCTCGGCCACGGGACGCACCAATTTCAACGGCATCTTCTCCATCCCCTCCATGCGGGCACCGCTCAACGTGGTGGGCGACAAAGCCACCATCGACATCTTTGTTGACCAGTCGTCGGTGGAAATATTCACCGCCGAGGGCACCATGGCCATGACCAACCTTGTTTTCCCGCAGTCCATCTACGACCGCCTCAGCCTCACAGGCAACGGCCAGGACGCCCAGGTGAGGGTGCTGAACAGAATTTGGAAATAGCATTAAATTTAGATATGGATAGTTTTTTTAGGTATTGACTTTTTTGAAATTAGGTTATTTTTAAAGATTTTTCTTAGGTACACACACACACTTTTCCATAGGTTTAGAACAGAAAGGTATCAGGATTGTTTTTAGGTTTAACAATAGCGGCGGCGCAGCTCGGCAAAGAGAGTTGCGCCGCCAACTGTTTTCGCGCTCTCGCCCGACAATGATTTCCTGTCTTGCTGCACTACAGATTTATTTCACGACGATGTGTCCAAATTTTCTAGAAAATTTTCAGCTATCTTCCAGCGTTATTTTCCGCTTTCTGCGGATGGCCGTTTTTCTCCCGTCCAAACGGGGATTAAAGTCATGGAAAAAACTGTCTTCAACTTACGCCAGTAGTGTAAACAAGGATTGACAATGTATCTTAATGCGAAAGCAGTCTTCCATTTCTACAATCGTAACGGTGTGGGGATATTGTCAGTATTGCAATACACGTTTTGGCAGAACAAGCTGTAGCTGACTTGCAAGTGGCGAGATTGTCTTGTTTTCTATTCATAAGATGAATGTTGATAATCGTTCCGCTTCGCTTTTTAGGAGAGCGGGGCGTTGTTCGTTTTTTTGCTTCATTGAGATGTAATTTTGTTGCAATGAACGATTTTTCTCACTATTTGTAACATTATTTATAGGTGCAGCGGGGGGAAAAAGGTACTTTTGCAGCATTGAAACTGTAAAAGCGAAAGTAACAAACAATCTGAATAACTGAAAAACTGAAGAAAACATGAAACAATTTTTGATTGCATTATTTGGGCTCATAGCCATGAATGCCAGTGCGCAGGAGACACCTGTGGGAACAAATGCGCTCTCTGTTCTGGGCGACCAGCACGCCATGGTGCGTCTGGAGAGCGGGCACAAGTATGTGCTCCTGCCCGTCGAGGAGAAAGCTGAGAACGCCAACGTGCGCGTAGTTTGCAACAACAACCAGAGTGTGCTCAAGCCGAACGTAAGGCTGGCTGTTGACAACGTTGACTATTTTGTGCCATTGGAAATCAGGGACGGGCAGTTGCTCGACATCGTTTTCCATGGCGACCGCCGCAATGCAGGTAGCGTGAAGGACTTTGCCTGCTGGCGCGAAATGAAATATACCGACCAGATTGACACCCAAAACCGCGAGCGCCTGCGCCCCGTTTATCACCACACCCCGCAGTGGGGATGGATGAACGACCCCAACGGCATGTTCTACAAGGACGGCGTTTGGCACCTGTTCTATCAGTACAACCCCTACGGCTCAATGTGGGAGAACATGACTTGGGGCCACTCCGTTTCGAAAGACCTGGCTCACTGGGAGCCGCAGCCTACGGCCATCGAACCCGACGCGCTGGGAGCCATCTTCAGCGGTTCGTGCGTGGTGGACAAGAACAACACGTCGGGCTACGGACGCGAGAGCGTCGTGGCTTTCTACACTTCTGCCGGCGAGGCTCAGACCCAGTCGATGGCCTATTCTACCGACGGTGGGCGTACGTTCAAGAAATATGAGCGCAACCCCGTGATTACGGCCAAAATGCCCGACTTCCGCGACCCGCATCTCTTCTGGCACGAGGAGACCAGCCGGTGGATCATGATATTGGCGGCCGGTCAGGAAATGCAGATTTACAGCTCGGCCAACCTGAAGGACTGGACGATGGAGAGTTCGTTCGGACGCGAATACGGCAGCCACGGCGGTGTGTGGGAATGCCCCGACCTGATGCGACTGCCTGTGCGCGGCACGGGGCAGCAGAAGTGGATGCTGGTGTGCAACATCAATCCTGGCTTCGTCTATGGTGGTTCGGGCACCCAATACTTCGTGGGCCAGTTCGACGGCCACAAGTTCACCTGCGAGAGCAAGCCCGAGGTGACCAAATGGATGGACTACGGCAAGGACCACTACGCCACCGTTACGTTTGACAATGCTCCCGAAGGCCGCCATGTGGCCTTGGCGTGGATGAGCAACTGGCAGTACGCCAACCAGGTTCCCACCAAGCAGTTCCGCTCGGCCAACAGCATTCCCCGCGACCTCGACCTCTTTGTTGACGGCGGCGAAACCTACTGCGGTGTGACACCCTCGAAGGAGATGGACGCTCTGCGCGGCGGCAAACTGAAAAAACTGAGCGATGCCTGCGAAGTGGTGGTCGATGTGAAGGGCACCATGGAGCTGACGCTGCAGAACCAGAAGGGCGAGCGCGTGGTGATGAACTACGACGCACAGAAGCAAACCTTCTCTATGGACCGCACGAAGAGCGGCGAGGTGAATTTCAGCGAAGCCTTCCCCTGCGTGACGACAGCTCCCACACACGGTGCGCTGAAGCAGCTGCGCATCTTCATCGACCGCTGCTCCATCGAGGTGTTCGACGCCGAGGGCAAGATGGCCATGACCAACCTGGTGTTCCCCACCGAAGCCTACACCGCTGTCAAGGTGAAGGGCGGCAAAGCCACCATTTACGCAATAAAATAACAACCTAAAAAAAACGATAAATCTTATGGCAAGTCAAAACAAGAAACTCGCGCTCATCTCGCTCATGCTCTGCTTCTTCTGCATGGGGTTCGTTGACTTGGTGGGCACTGCTTCCAATTATGTGAAGGCCGAGCAAGGGCTCAGCGACAGCGTTGCCAACGTGCTGCCTTCACTGGTGTTCTTCTGGTTCCTCATTTTCAGCGTACCCACCAGTGTGCTGATGAACAAAATCGGCAAGAAGAAAACGGTGCTGCTCTCGTTGGTGGTCACCGCATTGGCACTGCTGCTGCCTGTCTTTGGCAACAGCTTCCCCCTGATGCTGGTAGCCTTCTCGCTGTTGGGTATTGGTAACACGCTGATGCAAACTTCTCTCAACCCCCTGATGGCACTGGTCAGCGGCGGCGAAAACTTGGCCTCGCAGCTCACCTTCGGACAGTTTGTCAAGGCCATCGCCTCGTTCATGGCTCCGCTCATTGCCGGCTGGGGATACAAGGCGCTCATTCCCACGATGGGACTCGACTGGCGCGTGCTGTTTGCCATCTACTTCGTCATCAGTGTGGCGGCCACTCTGCTGCTCTGGACAACACCCATCCAGAATGAGGAGCCGCAGACCGAGAAACTGCCCGCCGTGGGCACACAGTTCGTCAACTGTTTCCGTCTGCTGGGCGTACCCGTAGTGCTGCTCTCCTTCCTGGGCATCATGTGTCATGTGGGCATCGACGTGGGCACCAACACCACGGCTCCCAAGCTGCTCATTGAGCGCACGGGCATGACGCTCGACCAGGCCGGATTTGCCACGTCGCTCTATTTCATCTTCCGTACCATCGGCTGTCTGACGGGTTCCTATTTCCTCCGTGTGCTCAAGACGCGTACTTTCTTCATCATCTCTGTGGTGATGATGGCAGCCTCCATGGTGCTCATGTGCTTCGGCAACACCACGACGCTGCTCTATCTGGGCATTGCCCTGGTGGGCTACGGCAACAGCAACGTGTTCTCCATGTGCTTCGCACAGGCACTCACGGCCATGCCCGACAAGCAGAACGAGGTGAGCGGACTTATGATCATGGGCCTCTTCGGCGGCACCATCTTCCCCTTGCTCATGGGATTTGCCAGCGACGCCATTGGCCAGATTGGAGCCGTGCTTGTCATGGCCGTCGGCGTAGCCTATCTTTTCACTTATATCAAACAACTTAAATCAGCATAAACAACTATGGAACAGAAACGTTATATCGTGGGTCTCGGAGAGGCTCTGTGGGATGTACTTCCCGAAGGAAAGAAACTGGGTGGCGCACCCGCCAATTTTGCTTACCATGCCGGACAGTTCGGGCTTGACACACTGGCCATCAGCGCTCTTGGCGAGGACGAACTGGCCGAAGAAACCATCAACGCGCTCAAGGATCACAACCTCAACTATCTGATGCCGCGCGTGGCTTTCCCCACGGGCACCGTGCAGGTGACCCTTTCGGGCGACGGCATTCCCGCCTACGACATCAAGGAGAACGTGGCTTGGGACAACATTCCCTTCACCGCCGAAATGGAGGAGGTGGCCCGCAACGCCCGTGCCGTCTGCTTTGGCTCGCTGGCTCAGCGCAATGCCGTCAGCCGCGACACCATCCGCCGGTTCCTTGATGCCACACCCGACGACTGTCTGAAGATTTTCGACATCAACCTGCGCCAGCAGTTCTACTCCAAAGATGTGCTTGAGGAGTCGTTCCACCTGTGCAACGTTCTGAAAATCAATGATGAGGAACTGGTTGTGGTCAACCGCATGTTTGGCTACGAAGGTCTCGACATGCGCGGCACCTGCGAGCGCATGGTCATTGACTATGGGCTGAAGATGCTGGTGCTCACCTG
>AUXO015266813.1_pt1 | contig 11512 bp, 8 predicted proteins | sample 768731 | NCBI WGS metagenome assembly AUXO01 (sample SAMN02715735, study PRJNA202380) | gut metagenome | biome: sheep rumen | host: Ovis aries | place: New Zealand: Palmerston North | reverse complement strand
TCAAATTTGCCGTATGTTTCAATCGTATACATACATCCTCCATTTATCAGTCTGAATATCCCGAAAGCTTACCAAGCCATACAGGTTCGGTGCTTTTCTTATTCATTCGTACAGCTAAAAAGCGGAAAGACAAAGTCCTCCCGCAGATTAGTCCCGGTTTTGATTCGTCTCACATTTCAAGCAGGAAGGTACAAATGAACTGCTTTAATCTTTATATGTAAAGTAACTTATACTCCAAGGAAGCCTTTAACAACCTTTTCCATATCTTCCTTGTCGCATACTGTCTTATGAAGCACCTCAGCACTTCTAATATCTTCTATCGCATCAGGTATCTTTACACCTGAAAGTTTTGAAAGCTCATCAACAAGAAGGAAATCAGTCTTTTCCTCATAAGCCGGATCAATTGCTGTCATAACACTTCTTGTGAATTTATAAGGACTTGCTGTAGATGCAATGACAGAAGGAGTTGTATCGCCTGTCTCTTTAACATACTTATCATAAACATTTGCAGCTACTGCTGTGTGAGTATCTATGATATAGCCTTCATTTTCATAAATCTTTTTGATTTCTGATGCAACTTCAGCCTCACTGCTCCAGTTTCCATAGAAGCATGAAAGCTTTTCCTTCATATCATCTGTAATCTCATAGCAGCCTTTTTCTGAAAGATCCTTCATAAGCTGTCTGTTCTTTTCAGCATCATCACCCGCAATGTGATATATAAGTCTCTCAAGATTACTTGAAATAAGAATGTCCATCGAAGGAGATGTTGTAAGTATAAACTCTCTGTTTCTGTCGTACTTTCCTGTCGTAAAGAAATCAAAGAGAACCTTATTATCATTTGAAGCACAGATGAATTTATTGACAGGAAGTCCCATCTTGGATGCATAATAAGCTGCAAGTATATTACCGAAGTTTCCTGTAGGAACCACAACATTTATCTTGTCGCCGGAGCTTATCACTTTATCCTTAATAAGCCTTGTATATGCATACACATAATAAACCATCTGAGGAACAAGACGTCCTATATTGATAGAATTTGCAGATGAGAACTGGAAGCCTTTTTCTGAAAGATACGCTGCAAGTTCTGTATCCTGAAACATCTTTTTAACGCCCGTCTGAGCATCATCAAAGTTTCCTGTAATACCTGCTACGAATGTATTCTTACCTCTTTCTGTAACCATCTGCTTTTCCTGTATAGGGCTTACACCATTCTTAGGATAGAAGACGGCAATCCTTGTTCCCGGCACATCAGCAAAGCCGGCAAGTGCAGCCTTTCCGGTATCACCTGATGTAGCAGTAAGAATAACTATTTCGTTTGATACACCGTTTTTCTTAGCGGAAGTTGTAAGAAGATAAGGCAGTATGGAAAGTGCCATATCTTTAAAAGCAATAGTCCTTCCATGAAAGAGTTCCAGGAAAAATGCACCGTTTTTATGTACAACCGGAGCTATCTTTTCAGTATCAAACTTACTGTCATATGCACTGTTTATACAGTACATAAGTTCTTCCTCAGTAAAGTCGGTGAACATAAGCTTCATTACGGCATAAGCCACTTCCCTGTATGACATTTCACTAAGTTCGTCAAAACTCTTATCCAGAGCCGGGATATGATCAGGAACAAAAAGTCCGCCTTCTCCCGCAAGTCCCTTAAGAATAGCCTCTGACGCCTTAGCCGTTTCATCACTATTCCTTGTACTTCTGTAAATAACTTCCATATTAACCTCACCTTTATATTTTAGTATGCGTAAACATCCATGGTCCTTCTTCCGAAGTTAAGAGCTTCCTGATGCGTATTGAAGTATATATCTATACGATAACCCTTAATTCCGCCACCACGGTCCTCAACTGTGTAAACCTGATTGCCTACAACAAGCTGGGTTCCAAATGCGAACATCTTATCAGCAGCTATAGTATGATTTGCAACAGGTGCCTTTCCGCTGGCTGTTATACCTCTGGCGTTAGGTCCGCAGCACTTCGTACATGCACAGTAAGCCGTAACGACAAACTTACCTATATACTTGCCGCTGCTGAGCTGACTCGGATCAACTATTATGGCATTTCCTCCGTTCGCAGCAGCTGCCGTCATCATGGTAGCTGAAGCGGTAAGTTCCAGATTTTCCTGTATCTGATTAAGCTTATACTTTTCGGTACGAGCTTTAACCTTATCAATATCAACGCCCGCTCCGTCAGCTGTAAGAACATCGTCATAGCTGAGGTTATCTTCTTTAGCGCCTTCCATAGCCGCCTGTTCAACCTCATCATCAGTCTTATAAGTTCCGTTTTGTACAGAGGACACAACCAGCATATCATTGTAAGTTAATCTTTTAACATTTGCAACTGTTTCTGATTTTTCCGAAAGAGCTGTTATGGAAAGAATCTTCCCTACATATTTGTCCTGCGAAGAAAACATATCTCCGGCAAACAGAGCCGAAACGCCTATAATACCAAGTGCTGCCACTATAGCTGCGACTACTCCGATCTTCTTAAACTTGTTAATACGTTTTTTCTTTTCTTTTTCTCTCTTTTCAGCAAGAAGCTTTGCTTTTTTTGCTGCATTTGGAGAAAGCTCTCTTTTCTTTGCCATGCAGTATCCTCCTTTCCTTCTGTTACACATTATATTATAACTGTTCAGTGAGCATTATATCACGAATAAAACTACGGTCAACAAAGTTCACACAAAATTACCATCACAGGTAGACTTACAGCATATCTATAAGATCAAGTAATTCTTCCTCTGTTTCCATCTCATTAATACGTGCCCTGAGCCTTGCCGAATTCGGAATCCCTGCCGTGTACCATGAGATATGCTTCCTCATTTCCCTGATCCCTATATATTCTCCTTTAATAGAAACCATCAGTTTTATATGTCTTCTGAGCAGTGAAATAAACTCTTCTTTGGAAACACTTTTTCCGGCAAATGTATCGCTGCGGTTTTCTTTACCTGCAGCTAAGTTTTCTGCTTTTATATCCCGGAATATCCATGGATTACCTCTGGCTGCCCTGCCTATCATTACGCTGTCACAGCCGGTTTCAGCTTTCATCCGCTTTATATCCGAAGCATTTTTAATATCCCCGTTCCCAATAACAGGAATACTTACATTTTCCTTTACTTTACGTATTATGCTCCAGTCGGCATTTCCTGCATAATACTCTTCTCTTGTTCTTCCGTGAACCGCAACCGCAGACGCCCCTGCATCTTCAAGAACCTTTGCAAATTCAGGTGCATTGATACTATCCTTTGTAAATCCGGCTCTTATTTTTACTGTAACAGGCACCTTTAGCGTCTTTACCATTTCACTGATGATCTTTCCTGCCAGAGGAGGATTCTTCATAAGCGCTGAGCCTTCACCGTTATTAACTATCTTTGGAACAGGGCAGCCCATATTCACATCAACAAAATCGTAGTTATATTCCTCTACAAGCTTAGCGGATTCGTCAGCCATTATTTCAGGCTCACTGCCGAAAACCTGGACTCCTACGGGTTTTTCCCTCTCATCGGTCAGAAGAAGGACATCCGCTTTTTTTCTGCTGTACATAAGCCCCTTAGCACTTATCATTTCGGTAACAAGAATATCCGCCCCCATTTCTTTACAAAGAAGCCTGAAGGGAAGGTCTGTCACTCCAGCCATAGGAGCCAGAATTATTTTATTTTGAAACATACTTTTATTCATTCTTTTCCATCCTGAGAACGGCACGAACAACAAAACCCCAGTAGCCAACAACTACTGGGATTTTACCATATAAACCTACTTTTGTTTGTCATGAATTATTCTTAGTCCATGAAGTGTAAGATGCGGATCATATATATCTATACAGTCCGCCGCCTCGGAAATAAGCTTCCCAAGTCCTCCGGTTGCTACAACCTTCACATCCGGAAGCTTCGCTTCCTTCTTCATGGTCTTTACTATATATTCTGTCTGACCAACATACCCGTAGTAAATACCTGCCTGCATACTTGAAACCGTATCTCTTCCAAGTATCGTATCAACCTTTCTTATCTCAACCTCTGGAAGCTTAGCCGTTCCCTTCCATAGTGCATTTGCTGAAAGCCTGATTCCCGGTGCTGTAACTCCTGCATAAAATGTACCGTCTCCAAGGACGAGGTCGTGGGTTGTAGCAGTTCCGAAATCAAGAACTATGACCGGTCCGCCATACATTTCATATGCCGCAACAGCATCCACAATCCTGTCGGCTCCAAGTTCCTTGGGATTAGGTATTGAAATATTGATTCCGGTCTTTACTCCCGGTCCGACAATAAGCGGGGTTATATCAAAAAATTTAATAATACCGCTCGTAAGAGAATGCATGATATCAGGAACAACCGACGAAATGATAACATTCTTAATATCTTCTTTCTTAAACCCGTTAAGAAGAAGCCAGTCGGCAAGGAAAACTCCGTATTCATCTGAAGTCCGATCCTGCTTTGTGGTCATTCTGAAGGTCTTAAGAAGCTTCTTTCCATCAAAAACCCCGTTTGTAATATTGGTATTACCTACATCTATTGCAAGCAGCATATTTTATCTCCCCGTAGCATATTAATTCCGAAAATAGCATATAGCCAATCACTTTTTTAGAAAAATGCATCATAGTATTCTTCAAGCTGTGTGAAGAATTCTCTTTTTTCTATCTGCAGCTGTTTTACCTTAAGATGACATCCTATCTCATCAAATGCCGCATCTGATTCATCAGCCTCCGTTACAATCTGCAGATTTCCATCCTCATCAAACAGAAGTATTATAACACCGCCCACTTCCTCGGTAAAGAGAACGCACATTATCTTAAGCTCATCTTTAACGAGCTGAGGAAGACCTCTGAATTCTTCATTTAAGTAGTATTTTCGCGTGTACCTCGAGGCACTGCAGAGAACTCTTCTTTCTGCCATTTTTTCTAGCACTCCTTAATAACATCACTCATATCATAAAGTCCCGGCTCTTTCCCGACAAGAAACTTGGCTGCATTTACAGCACCGTTTGCAAATATTGAACGTGAATATGCCACATGCTTAATCTCTATCAGTTCATCAGGTCCGGCAAATATTATTTCATGTGTACCCGGTATGGTTCCTGCTCTTACAGCAGATATTCCGAGTTCTTTCTTATCTCTCTTCTCACGCCTCTTAGATCTGTCAAAAATATATTCATACTGGCCATCAGCTGCTTCGTTTATGGCGTCAGCAAGAGCGATTGCCGTACCGCTCGGAGCATCCAGCTTCTGGTTATGATGTCTTTCGACGATTTCTATATCATATCCTGCAGGTGATAGAACCTTTGTTGCAGCCTTAAGAAGATTAATTATAGTATTGATACCCATACTCATATTTGCTGATTTAAGAATGGCAATCTTCTTTGACACTTCATTTACTCTGTTTAACTGCTCTTCACTGAGAGCCGTGGTACAGAGAACAAGCGGAAGCTTTTTAGCTTCTGCAAATGTAAGAAGGTCATCAACAGCTGATGCATTTGAAAAGTCAATTATTACATCTGCATCCACGTTACATTCCTCTGCCTTTGTAAAAACAGGGAAAGCACTCTTACCGTCATCATATATATCGATTCCTGCAACTATCTCTGCCGCATCATCTTTTTCTACCATTTCAGCAATTACTTTGCCCATACGTCCCGATGAGCCATGCATGATTATTCTTGTCATGAAAATAACTCCTTATATATAACCTTTATCCGGTCAAACCATAAGCCACATTTAGAATGAAATACCGTAATCCTTCATTGCTTTAGCAAGCTTCTCGGCATTCTGTGGTTCCATTTCCGTGAGAGGCATACGAACCTTACCGTTGCACATTCCAAGTAACTCACAAGCCTTTTTAACAGGTATAGGATTAACCTCACTGAAAAGCTCCTTGCAGAGAGGCATAACCTTAAGCTGAAGTCTTCTTGCTTCCTCAACATCTCCCTCAAGGAATTTATGAACGAGGTTATGTGTATCCTCAGGAATAATATTTGATGTAACTGAGATAACACCGATTCCGCCAAGTGAAAGAAGTGGAAGAATCTGATCATCATTTCCCGAATAGATATCTATGCAGCCATCAGCAAGAGCAGCAAGAGTTGCAACCTGTGAGATATTGCCGCATGCTTCTTTTATAGCAACAATATTCTTATTATCCTTAGCAAGTCTTACTGCTGTTTCAGGAAGGATGTTACATCCTGTTCTGCTTGGTACATTGTAAAGGATGATCGGAATATTTACAGCTTCAGCTATAGCGCTGTAATGCTTGTAAAGACCGTTCTGTGTAGCCTTGTTATAGTAAGGTGTTACTATAAGAAGTCCGTCTACTCCGTCTTTTTCTGCAGCCTGTGAAAGCATGATTGCAGTCTGTGTGTCATTTGAACCTGTTCCTGCGATTACAGGAATTCTTCCTGCTGCCTGCTCTGCAACCACTCTGATTGCCTCGCTGTGCTCAGCCTCTGAAAGAGTTGAAGATTCACCTGTAGTTCCGCAAACTACGATTGCGTCAGTTCCCTTCTCGATGTGGAATTCCGTGAGTCTTCTAAGACCATCATAATCAACTGTAAGATCATCATTAAATGGTGTAATAAGTGCTACACCTGCACCCTTGAAAATAGACATATCTTGTCCTCCCTTAAAATGTGTGTTGTCAAACTCTTTCCAACAATCTGCAATAAGCAAGTTTAATTCTGAGTCATAAGCCTATATGCATGAAAAAAGGTTGACGCACGCACGCCAACCCGAAATAATCAATAATAGGGATTACTCCTAAGCTGGTAGCGCTCCATCTAGTATCTTAGATGACAGTCCGATGGATATTATCCATAAGACCAGCAAAGAACCTGTTCAGCGATTCTTCACTTCGGCGGTTCATCCTTTCATTCTGTTTCTTCTGATCTAAACATCATCCGCAGAACTAATCTTAATCACCGCGCCTCTACCTTGTTACTTTGTCAAATATACTCCACCTCTTTATTTATGTCAACAGTATTTTCTATACTAAGGGCATTTTCCGTCTCATCACTCACAGCATTATCATACTGCCCTGTTTCGCCGCCTGTAATGCCGGCAGTATCTTCCTCTGTCTCAAGCGGTTTATCAATTGCCTCACTGTATGCTTCGCCATTTACAGACTGTACCACTCCGGACACTTCCGACTCTATACTCTTCTTCTCATCTTCACCCAGATCAAGATTTTCCTCTGTAATATCCTTCTCACGATTCATTGCATCGTAAAGACAAGGAACTACTATAAGTGTAAGAAGCGTACCGTAAATCATACCGCCTACTACGACTATCGCCATAGGCTGTGACATTTCCGTACCCTGTCCCATTCCGAGTGCCATGGTAGACATAGAGAAGATTGTTGTAAGCGCTGTCATAAGAACAGGACGAAGCCTTGTTTTGGATGACTCAACTATCGCATCCTTTTTACTCATTCCCGCTCTTCTGAGCTGAATTATATAATCAATAAGTACGATTCCGTTATTAACTATAATACCCGAAAGCATTACGAAACCGATCATCGCGATAATACTAACTGCCTTTCCGGTAAAGAACAGCATAAGGAAACCACCCGTAAAAGCAAGAGGTATAGTAAACATTATAATGAATGGTGCAAGAAGCGACTGGAACTGTGCCACCATGATCAGGTAAATAAGGATTACTGCAAGAAGAAGCATGAGAAGCACCTGTTCCATAGCTTCATTTATAGCCTGATCCTCACCGGACATAACAAGTGCATATCCTTCCGGCACATCAATCTTTTTTATTTTTTCCCTGACATCATTTCCTACGAGTCCTACATTATAGCCGTCCTTAAGAGTTCCGGAAACGGTAATGTAACGTGTCTGCGAATCTCTGAATATAGTTGCAAGTTCTTCTGTTTCCTTAAACTCGGCAATTCTTGAAAGCGGTATCTTTTCTTCCTTTTCTTTACCCTCGTCATCCATGCTTGTATATGTGAACTTAAGCTTCTTAAGGTCATTTATCGTAACCTCAGCCTGATCCTCACTTGCCACATACACATCAAGTGTTTTTATATCAGTTGTTATACTTGTCGAAGATGAAGTATCTGCAAGTTCAGCCATCACAAGCTGGAACACCTGGGCAACTGTCATATTGTACTTTGCCGCCTTGTCCTTATCTACGGATATAACAACTTCACTTGTCATGTTGCTCGTGCCGTCATCAATTTCTTCAATTCCTTTAACTCCCGAAAGAACTGTTGACACCTCGCCGGCAAGTTCTCTCAGTTTTTCAAGATTATTACCTTTAACCTCAATACTGATTCCATTTCCCGTAAGAGCACCCATGTCCATCATATTTGCGGACACAGTTGTAACACAGTCAATATCTTTGGAAAGATTCATTATCTTCTTTTCAAAATCAGCATTGGATGTATTTACCCCATCCTGAAGAAGCACATACATGGTAACAGTATTTGAACTGCTTCCGCCACCTGATGTAAGACCGCCGAGGAGCGACCCGCTTCCCATCATGGCACCTACAGTTTCAACGCCGTTAATCTCTTCAATCCTGTCGGAAAGAACATCTGCATAAGCTGCCATTTCTTCAAAAGTGCGTTCTTCATCTTCAGGAGGCGCCATATTTACAGTAATCTGTGTACTGGACATTTCCGGGAAGAATTCCGTTCCCCGTGACACAGCCAGTACAAATGAACCAACAAGAAGTCCTATAAGCAGGATAAATACTATAGGTTTAAATCTCATGCATACGCGGAGGAACTTTCCATACCCCTCCATGAAACGTCCTTCCTTCTTCTCTTTCACCTTAACCTTGCGGAGTATCCCCTGAGCCATGGCAGGTACAAATGTAAGAGCAACAAGAAGACTGGCTACAAGTGTATATGCGATCGTAAGACCCATATCAACAAAGAGCTGTCTCGTAAGTCCTTCAGTGAAAACGATAGGAGCAAAAACGCAGATTGTTGTAAGAGTCGATGCAGCTATAGCTCCCGCAACCTGAGATGCACCGTAAACACTCGCCTTCTTTATGGACATACCTTCCGACCGGAGTCTGAAGATATTTTCTATTACAACTATCGAGTTATCAACGAGCATACCTATACCGAGAGCAAGTCCCGACATAGAGATTATATTAAGTGTGATGCCTGTAAAGTACATGAGTACTATGGCAAATATAAGACTGAGCGGAATTGCGCATGCTATGATAATAGTAGGTCTGGCATCCCTCAGGAATATGATAAGAATTATTATGGCTAGCACCGCACCGAGAAGCATGTTCTCAACTATGGATTTAACTATAATATCTATATAAACTCCCTGATTCATAAGAACCGAGAATTCAGGTCCTTTTTCTTCTTCTCTTTCAAGCAGGTCAAAACGCTCAAGTATGCTGTCGGTTACATCACCTGTTGCATATCCCGTCTGCTTTTCAAATGTAATGAGAAGTCCCGTCTCTCCGTTTATCTTTGCATATACATCAGCAGAATTATCTATCACCTCTATATTGGCTATATCAGAAAGATGGATAGGATCAACACCGTCCATACCAAGATCAACCAGCATAAGGTTTTCAAGTGATTCAACATCACTTACCTTGTTACCGACCTTTACAAGCACCTGTCCTTCGTTACCGGAAACATATCCGGCAGGCATTTCAAAGTTCTGCGCCTTAAGAATGGCACCAAGATTTTCAACCGAAAGAACCTTATGGATATCAGCCTGATCTTTTGCAGAATCCTTTGCGGAATCAAGCTGTGTCTCAGCATTTGTAAGAGCGGCTTCACCGGTTATAAGCTGTGCCATTGCATCGCTCATCTGGAGAGTTCCGAGTATAGAGCCCTTATTTATCTGGCTGAGAGCTTGGTCTATGGAAATCTTACCTGCCTCAATCTGACTGAGTGCCGAATTGATCTGGGCTATACCTGCATTTACCTGAGTAAGATTCTCAGACAGTTTGGATATAGCTGCCGGAAGATCCTCATAGGTAGAAATCTCTATTCCCTGAGTTGCAAGTATCGGTGCCTGTTCGGCAATACCTGCATTTATCTGTTCTATAGTTGCAGTAAGTGTTGCAGCCTGTGCTCTTGCCTCATCTATACTCATACCGGCAAGTCCTGCAAATGTTTCGTCATCAAGCATACCCTGATCGTACATTTCTATTGCCTGATTAAGGGCAGTAAGTCCTTCCTGTGCTTTTACCGCACCGTCATACGCCTGCTGAAGAGTCTCAATTGCAGTCTTTAAGGTTTCAGCCGTTGCATTAAGCGTTGTAAGCTGACTCTTTAAATCAGATTCTGTCTGATAAAGCTCAATCTTTTTTGTATTAAGCTCGGTCTCGCCTTCACTGACCTGTGTTGCCACAGTTTCTTTTCCGGCATTGATCTTATTCTTTCCTGACTGAATTTCAGACTTCGCATCTTTTATCTCTTTTTCACCATCAACAAACTTGGCATCGATGGCTGAAGCGATTTCTTCATTTAATTTGTCAACCTTATCAGGATCTATCGTTACATTTATCTTCTGTTCTATACCACCGGCTATCGTTACGGAAGCTACACCTTCTATACTCTCAAGCTGAGGTTTAATGTCGTTATCAACATAATCAGTCACATCTATGGCGTCCATGCCTTCAACTCCGACCGCAGCAACCATAATAGGAAGCATATCAGGATTTATCTGCATTATGATAGGATTTCCGACAGCCTCATCAAATGTACCCTTAACCTGATCAAGCTTCTGCTGGATATCTATCATCGTCTTATCCATATTAGACGATTCTTCATATTCCATGATAACAACCGAATAACTGTTATAAGACATTGACTGCATGGTTTTAAGATTGGATGTCGTTGCGAGACTTGCCTCAAGAGGGGCAGTGACATTTGTTTCAACCTCCTCGGGACTGGCTCCCATATCCATAGTCATTACAACAACATACGGAAGTTCCATATCAGGAAGCAAATCCGCTGTCATTCTGGTCATGGCAACATAGCCTATAACAAGCACTGCTACAACTACTACAAATACCGTATACGGCCTTCTTACACTGAATTTTGAAATCATATTTTAAATCCTTTAAAACATACAGCCCTTAATTCTTATCTAACGACTACTTATGGCATTCAATAAACATTTGATCTACCGGCCGGCCGATCATCTCTAATCAAGTAATGTAACGTCTGTTACGTAAAACACTTCACATGATCCGTCCCCGGTATCATCACGTGTTGTACTGCTATACCAGTAAAACGTGGCACCGTCCGGACGCGATGCATTTATATTAACCAGATAACCTTTCATTCTTATATGATCACCTGCTTTTATTTTTTTAACAGACGCTCTTACTGCGTCATTTGCCCCGATTATATGATTATTGGCAGAGCATTTTGATACGCCGCTTACACCACCTACAGGATTCAGCTCTGCATATGTATCGGTTTTCCAGTAATACCATCTTCCGTTTTGCGACCAGTTAAAATCAATCCTGTCATTATATTCAGCAACCTTGCCCCACGCAAGTGCAAGATCTTTAGGTGCAAGCTTATCTCCAAGGGTCC
>AUXO014403121.1_pt1 | contig 11512 bp, 14 predicted proteins | sample 768731 | NCBI WGS metagenome assembly AUXO01 (sample SAMN02715735, study PRJNA202380) | gut metagenome | biome: sheep rumen | host: Ovis aries | place: New Zealand: Palmerston North | reverse complement strand
ATATTATAACCCCCCGTCCACCATCATTTTTAGTCTCTTTCCGCTAAAGCAGTGTCTCCGGCAAATTTAATACCCCCAACACCCTTAATCCTACTACCAATCCTCCACCAATCTCAATCTCAATCTCCATCCTCATCACTGTTATCACCGTTATTGCTACCCTCTCCAGCGATTTCAAACCCCCGAGTAGGGTTTGTCGTCAAGCAACTGTGTGTGTTATAATAATAAAAGGAAGTGATATAAAAATGGCAAAAGGAAGAGAATATGAAATAAATACTTATGAAAACAATACTGATTTACTCGGTCCTAGTGAGAAGTTTTTATCGCAAGAGCAAGTAAAAGAATATAATAATGCCCTACTAACAGCAATAAAAACAAGACATTCATTACGTTTAGGGGAACCTGAGTATGTGCGTAAGATGACATATGAATATTTTGATTTATGTAAGAAGACGAATCAGTTACCAAGTATAAAAGCATTAGGATTGTATTTAGGTGTAACATTTGATACGTTGAAAAAGTATTTAACAGATCCAACAAGTCCTTATTTTAATGCACTATCTCTTGCGAGGGATATGTGTCATGTTGTGATAGAGAATGGTGCGATGAATAATAAAGTTAACCCTGCGACATATATGTTTACGGCAGCGAATTATTATGGCATGAAGAATACGCAAAGTGTTGAGATAAATCGTGGTACGAGTGAAACGGAAAAGGCACTTGCACAGAGTGAAGAGAGTTTAAATGCGTTAAAGAAACTTATTAGTAATACGGGTGTTGAAGATAAGATAAATGCGGATGCGATAGATGCGGATTCGTTTGTAAAGGTATCGGAAGTGGTTGTAGATGAATAGTGAAGAGATAAAGAAGATATTAGATGAAACGCCGGAGGAATTAAGAGATAGTGATGAGTATGCGAACGCATTGTTTATGTTAGCGTGTGCGTATGAAAAAGAAGAAGATGCGAGATGTGTTGCGGTTGCGGATGAGATTATAAATAAGTATATAAATAGGGTTTCACGTGAAACATTGCGTACGTGTTATGATATAAAAGCGAGGGGTGGAGATTTTGAATCGTATATGATTGCGATGGAATGGAATCGTCCTTTGGAGAAGCAATTTTATATCCCACGTGCGAGGGTGTTTAAGACGTTGGGTTTGATGGAGGCATTGCAAGAGTTTTGTGATGATAAGTTAGATTTGTTAGTCATAAATTGCCCTCCGAGAATTGGGAAATCGACGTTGGGAATGTTTTTGATAACATTTAGAGCGGGGTTATACCCTGAGCAATCGATATTAGGTTCGGGACATAGTACGGGCTTAATTCAATCGTTTTATAGAGAGTTTTTAAATTTCGTAACGTCGGAGGAATATAGATTTAGTGAGATATTTCCTTTTGCGAAGACGAAGTTGGTGAATCAGAATGCGGAGTATTGTTATGCGGATTTAGGTGATGTAAAGAGATTTCATACGGTAAACTTTAGATCGGTAGATGCGGGTACGACGGGTATGGTTGAAGCATCGAACTTTTTATATTTAGACGACCTTGTAATTGATGCGGAGCAGGCGAATAGTAAGGATAGACTTGATAAGTTATTTGAAGCGTATACGAGTACTTTGAAGGATAGAAAGGTGCAACGACTTTGTAAAGATGGTGTTTATAGACCTTGCCCTGAAATATTTATTGGTACGCCTTGGAGTATATATGACCCGATGAGTAGGGTTATTACGGATATGATAGAAAATGGCGATAATGAACGTGTGCGTATTGTAAAGATGCCTTGTTGGAATGAGAATCATGAATCGAACTTTATATATGATTATGGTTTAGGTTTTAATGTTAAATATTATGAAGATATGCAAAGGGTGGAAGACCCAGTAATATTTAGTGCGAAATACTTGTGTAAACCTATTGAAAGAGATGGATGTCCTTTTGAGAAGAATAGTTTATTATATTATGATGCCCTACCGGTAGGAGAACCTGATAGAATCGTTGCGGCGTGCGACGTTGCACATGGTGGTGAGGATTATTTGTCGATGCCGATAGCGTATCAATATGGTACGGAATTTTATATAGTTGATGTTGTATTTATTCATAATTTCGATGGTGATAAGTATTCGCGTCCGATTGTGTGTAACGCGATTATACGTAATAATGTTACGGCGGTAGATTTTGAAAAGAATAATGGTGGTGACTTTTATTCGACTTTGATTACGGAAGACTTGCAAGGAAAATATGGTTATAGATGTAATATAGGGAGTCATAATGCACCGCCTACGAAATCGAAACTTGATAGAATATTGATGTATCAAAATGAGATACATAATAATGTTCATTTTAAAAGTGATAAATTGCGTAATGGTGATAAGGAATATCAAGCGTTTATGGAAAATATTTGGGGATGGTCCCAAAAGTTAGGAAATACGCAGAAGAAACAACATGATGATGGAATTGATTCAGTTGCACAATTAATGAATAAGTATAATGGTCATAATTTGTATGGCTTTAAACTTTATGATATAAGACCTGCGGGTTATTAAGAGTTATCGTTTTGCGATAATTCTTTTTTTGTGATACATTTATATTATAAAGAGGAGGTAAATATGGTAAAGCCAGTTAAAATTAATTATGGACGTAAGAGAATTATCTTAAATTATGATAAAGTTACGCCCAGTAATTTTAGAGAAGTTTTTGACGCTGCATTTCCTGTTTTCGGTTCGAATAAAGGCGATTGTAAATATTTAATTGATGTTTACTTAGGAAAGCAAGATATCTTGGATAGACCTGCACCTAATACGACAGAGATAAATAATAAGTGTGTTGTAAATTACGCATATCCTATTACACGTGAAATTGTTGGATATACTTTCGGAAACGCGTTTGAATTTGCAGAAGTTAAGAATGAATTTAAGGAAGATGCAAACTTTATCGATGACATCTATGATTATGAAGGTGGATACGCGACAGATTTAGATGCGGGAACATATGCAAGTATTTGTGGTATGTCATATGAAATTGTAATGCCAAGTGCGGAGATTACGAAGGATGAAACACCTGAAATACCAATCGTATTATCAGCGTTAGACCCAAGACACACATTCGTTGTACAATCAACACAAATAGGAAACCCACAAATAATGTCATGTATTGAGGTAGAAGACGTAACGCATGATAAAGTTAAGTATATTTGTTTTACAGATGAATATAAGTTTGAAATAGACCCAAAAGCAGATGATAATAAATTTACTTACGAAAAGAATAAAATCGGTCGCGACCCAATTCAAATGATTGAAAATAACCTATTACTTACAGGTGATTGGGAAATGGCAATCCCTGTAATGAATGCGTTAAATCAATTAACAAGTGATTCCCTAAACGATGTTGAATCAGCAATTCAATCCTTATTAGTAATATTGGGTACTGATATCCCTGATCCTTCAACAACACTTGCGACAATAAAGAATAAGAGATTATTGAGTTTATTTGCACCACAAGGTCAAGGTAGTGTTGATGCAAAATTCATATCACCTGAATTATCAAGTCAAGAAGTATCAGATGTTCGCGAATTCCTAATCGATGCTCAAAATATAATTGTTGGTATTCCAGATAGACAATCAAGTGGTTCAACAGGTGATACAGGTGTTGCTGTAATAAATCGTAATGGTTGGACAGATATTGAGATAGTTGCAAAACAAAAAGAGTTATTATTTAAGAAAGCAAAGAAGAAACAATTACAAGTTGTTATTGCTATTTTAAAGAAGTTAGGATTAGTTAACGATAAGTTGAGTGCAGTTAATATTTCAGTTAATCTTGGACGTGATACTGTTTCAGGCTTAAGTGAAAAAGCACAAGCATTCTCAACATTAGTTGCAACAGGCGAACTTGCAACAATTGACGCATTAACGTTCTCTGGATTAACAAATCGTGTTAATGAAGTTGTTGAAAGAGGTAAAGAAGCAAAAGCAGAACGTGAAAAAGCAATTCTTGAAAATGAAACAATTGCTACTAATAACGCGAATAATGCAAACAATAAAGAACAAGAATCGAAGTAATTCGGTTCTTTTTTATTCCGTTTTGACAACCAAAAAATAAGTGTGATATAATGTTTGTAAGGTAATATTTATCGTAATACGATAAATGTTATGTTAATTTCTCCAAGTAGTAGGAGATATAAATAATTACTACTTATTTACGATATGTTGGTAAATCCTAAACATATCCGTCAGAGAAGACGTTTAATCGCAGTAAAAGAAAGGAAAGATATGGATTTAAAAGAATTATTAGGTGATTCTTATCATGAAGGCATAACAGTTGATGAGATATCGACTGCACTTGCAGGTAAGAAACTTGCCGATTTATCAACAGGTGCTTATGTTGGTAAAGAAAAATCAGATGCAGCACTAAGAGAAAAAGATGCTGAAATCACAAAATTAAAATCAGATTTAAAGTCAAGAATGACTGCTGATGAACAAGCACAAAACGCGGATAAGGAAAAAGATGATTTAATCGAGTCTTTAAAAAAGCAAATTGCAGATTCGCAAATTCAAAATTCTAGAGTTAATGCAGCAACAATACTTGCTGGTTCAAAAACATTACTTGGAATAAAAGATGAAGACGCAGATTATTCTAATTTTCTATCTGGCATCTCCACTAGCAACATTGAAGGAACTACTAATATGGCAAAATATATTAATAAGTTAATTCAAGACAGTTATGCTAAGGGTCAAAAAGATGCAACAAGAGATGGCTTAGGTAAATTTGGTAAGGATGTTGGTACATCTGGAACTGGTGGTAAAGAACCAGAAAATTTAGGAAGACAAATTGCAAAAGCCTATAAAAAAGACCAAGTAGATAGTGATTACTACTTTAGAAAACAAAAATAATCACAAATATAATATAAAGGAGAAAAAATATGGCAAATTTAGTAAACACAGGTGAAACATATACTACTCGTAAGAATTTACTAATCGGTCAAGAATCTTATTACCTTGCAACTAATGTAATCGTTAAGGGTTCAGCAAACACTGTTATTAAAGCAGGACAACCACTTGTTGGAGATTTAACTGACAAGGCTGGAAAGGAAAACGCTTTCACTGCTGGTACATCTAATGCTGTAGGAGTTAACTTACATGAAGTTACACTAGATGCTGACGGATATGCAAATGCTACTTGTGTAGTAAAAGGATGTTTCGATTCAAAAAAATTAGATGCTGCAATGGTAACTGCTATTGAAACTGCTGCTATTGACGGTATCGTATTAATGGAAGGAAGTGCAATATAGTATGGCTAGTATATTTGATTTAGTAACTTCTCAAAACGTAGTTCAATATTGGTTAGAAGAAAACGTTAACCAACAACCATTACTAGGTGAAACTTTATTCCCATACAAAAGAGAAATCGGTATTAAACTAGAATGGATTAAAGGTTCTAAGAACCAACCAGTTGCATTAAGATTATCTGCTTACGATGCTAAAGCAATTCGTAGAGATAGACAAGGTATTAGTGAATACAGTACAACAATGCCATTCTTCAAAGAATCTATGTATATTGATGAAGATATGAGACAAAAGTTAAACACTGTATTACAAACTAATAACCAAAATATAATTAATGCAATATTAAATAATATATTTGAAGACCAAGTTAAGTTAATTAACGCTGCATTCATCTCACTTGAAAGAATGAGAATGGAAGTTTTAACTACTGGTGAAATCAAATTAAGTTCAAACGGACAATCATATGAATATGACTTTGGTGTTCCTGCTGAACAAAATACATCTGTATCTGTATCATGGTCAGATGAAAATGCTGATATCATAAAAGATATTAAAGATATCAAGAAAGCAATGAGAGCAAAAGGTGTTGTAATTACAAAAGCAATTTGTAACTCATCTGTAATTGATGATTTAGTTAAAAACGTAAACATCAAGAACAGAATTGCTATTTACTCATTAACTGGTAATGCAGTTGATACAATAAGCGATGTTCAAGCATTAGATATTATCGCTAAAGAAACTGGAATTACAATCTACTCTTATGACAACGTTTATGTTGAAGAAGACGGTAGTGTTAATAAATATGTTGCTGATAATACAATAGTATTTATTCCAGATGGAGCATTAGGAGCAACTCATATGGGTGTAACTCCTGAAGAAAGTGACTTACAAGCACTTGGAACTGCAAAAGTATCTATGGTTGGAAACGGAATTGCTGTTACAACTTATGGAACTGAAGATCCAGTAAACGTAGAAATGAAAGTTTCTATGGTTGGTATGCCTTCATTTGAAAGAGCCAACGAAATTTATATCTTATCTACTGTTGCTTTAAGTGCATAATATAAGTGTTCTATAAAATTGATAACGCCATTTACACAAAAGTTGGGAAACATTACGAACAAGTAATCCCAAGTGTTAATGAGCGTGGAGCAATTATATTTAAACCTACTAATAAAAAAATAAAAGTAGCAGAAGTACAAGATTATGAATTTATATCTCTTGATAAAATAAGAGAAGTAATAGAAGGAGGCAACGATATAAATGAAAACTGTTTCTGAATTAACAGAAGAATTAAAGGCTATAATATCAAATTACGATATGGAAGTTCCAGCCGATGCTATTCTAGAAATGGAAATTAAAAGTGCCATTGGTGCAATTAATCGTTGCCGTAGATTCAAACCTGATGGCACAACTTTATATGATGATGCATATGAAGATAAAATAATACCTTTAGCAATAACGGCTATTATGAAGCAAGGTGCTGAAGGTGAAATTCAACATACAGAAAATGGTGTTCAAAGAGGTTATGCAAGTGGAGGAAAGTATCCAGACGATATGTTAAAAGATATAGTTCCTCTTGCAAAGTTCTATTAGGAGGTATCATATGAGAAATCTTGATAGAAATAAGAGACCAATTTATGTATGCAAAATGATATTAAATAATGGTATTCGTACTTACGAAGAACCTATAAAGATGTGGGAAAATTATAGAACTGCTAATACCACTAATGATTTAAAAGCGTTTGGAGAAGATGCTTATTCTATAATAAGAATATCAACTTCTCCAACTCACGCTAACTTTTATCATCGTGGCGACAGAGTATATATAAAATCACAAATCCCAGAAGTTCATGATAGTTTATGTAAAGACGCTGATTATGAAGTTGATAAAGATCCAATTGATACGTTAAACGAAGTTATCATTTTTCTAAGAAGAAGAAGTGGTAAATAATGGCATATCGAAAATTTGTTAGGTCAGATGCAAGAATTTGGAGCCTTCAAGCAAAGCAAAGAGAGAAACTAACTGCTGCCGCTAAACATATTGCTATATTTGGGCATAAAATAGGTAGCAAAGTTGGTGGACCTGTTGCGAAAGCCGTTGCAAAGGATTCACTTTACTTGTGTGACCAAGCAATAAATGCTTACTACGATTATTTTAATTTAGAAGCATATCCAGATGCATTTACGGAAGACCAATTGGAAACTGTCCGTAATAATACCAAAAATAATGGTAATTTCGATTTAAAAATTGGTGAACGAACAACCCAATTCAGATATGACAAACTACTAAGTAATTCAAAACGAGGTGGAGGACCTTTAACGGATATGGCATTATCTTTCGATGTTATACCAAACATTGATATTAAAGCACATACCGTTACATCTACTATTCGTGCTACTGGACCAGACATCAAATTTATTGAATATGGTACAGGTGAACGTGGTAAGATGGGGCCTTATTCAACACTTGACCAAACATCTATATCGGGAACCATACCACAAGGCTGGGTATATAATTCTGGAAGGTACTCACAAGAGAATATAGATCCTAATACAGGTCTACATTATTGGACGTATAAAGGTATTGGCCATGTTGGTAATAGACCAGCATTTGTAATACAATCTGTAATGAATAATTATAAAAATTCTAATATGAATTATAGTTCAACAAAAGGTGGATATGTTAGTGAAGTGAGTAGATTATCAGATTCTAAATATAAACAATCTCTTGCTTATGAAGTAAAGCGTGAGGTAACAAAAGCATTTGGAGGTAAGAAATAATGGATGAAACATTACTTTATCAAATTCGTGATGATTTACAAGATTTATTTAATAGTAATCCTGATTACGATGATTTAGTTGTTAAAACGGCATATGATGGTGACACTGACATATCATATCCTTGTGTTATAGTTAGTGAAACAAGTAATAGTGATGTTAATCAATATATGGATGACCAAGGAGAACATATTGTACAAGTTGGTTATCAAATAATGATTATGGCCGATCAAACTGAAACATTAAGTGCTGAAGAAAACACACGAACTATTATGAATATCATTAAAAATTACATGCGAGGCGAACGCTATCATGCGTTACGTAGAAGCGGTACTCAAAATTTGTATCGTTTGAGTGGAGATAATAACATAAAAATTGGTTATATGCGATACACTGGATGTATCGATATAGATACAAATACTATATATAGGAGGAATTAGTACATGAAACTTAACATTCATAGATTTGCAATAAATCTATCAACTTTAGGTATCAAAATGGGTTATGCTGAAGGTACAACTGCAACATACACAAATGCAAATGAAGATTTACCAACTGCTGGATTCGTTCAATTAGTTGGTGTTAAATCTACACCATCATTAAACCCATCTCCAGATACACTAGAGACTACTACATTGGAAGAAACTGAATATAAAACTTATGTAGATGGCTTAAAAGACTTAGGTGGAGCACTTGAATTCACATTCAACTTAACTGAAGACTTAATAAGCCAATGGGATGTATTAATGGCTGCATATGAAGATGCAACTAGTCAACTAAAGAGAATTTGGTTTGTAATTGCAATCCCAGGATTAGAGAACGCATATTACTTCCCAGGAAATCCATCTGAAATGGGATTACCTGAAACTTCAGTTAATAGCGTACTTGAAACTACTAACTACATCACACCAACAGGTGCAGTTGTAAAAGCACCAAAGACATCTGATTCTTGGATGCCAAATAACGGCACTATAAGTGCTTAATCTTAAATGAGGGGTACAGCACTGTATCCCTTATTTGCATTTTTAATAAACAAAGGAAAGAGGAAAAAGAATTATGAATAGTAATATTACATTTGAATATGAAGGAAAGAAATATACTCTTGAATATACAAGAGCATCAATTAAAAAAATGGAAGCACAAGGATTTGATATTAATAAATTAGAAAGTGCTCCAATGACAATGATTGACTTAGTAATAAAAGGTTCATTCTTAGCAAATCATTCATACTTAACTGAAGGTGAACTTGACGATATATTAGCACATCTTACTAATAAAAATGGGCTTTTAGAAGTATTATCAGGAATGATTGGTGAAACATATGAATCATTACTAGAAGACCCTTCAGATGATGAAAAAAACATAATCTGGAAAGCGACAGAACTAACTCCAAAGAAGAGTGCTTAGATTTAACTGTTGACTTTCCGTTGACTAGACTATTTGAAAAAGTTTGTTCGACGTATATGTCATATGGTATGAGTTATGATGAGTTTTGGAATGGTGATGTGCATGCTGTTAAATACTATCGTGAGTGCAACGATAAAAATATTAAAACAACAGACGCACGTGCTTGGTTACAAGGTTCATACGTATATAACGCGATTCTTTGTGCATCACCAATTCTTCATGACTATGTTAAAGCAGGTACACAACCTCAACCATACCTTGAAAAACCATATACATTAATGGAACATAAAAATGAAACAAATGATAAATTGTCTGAAAAGGAAATAGAAAACGAAAGACTTAAATTCATCGTAATGATGAATAATTTCACAAGACGTTCACAGAGACAATTTGGAAAAAGAAAAGAAAAATAAGATGGAAGGAGGTACAATGATTAGACTCAAAATAAATAGATTTGAAGAGTTGGAAGGATATACATTTTCCGTTACTGCTGAAGATGATGGTTCAATTGCGAAACTTAGTCAAAACTTAGAAGCGGTTGCCGAAAGTTCTAAAAAAGTAGAAGAAACGCAACCTTTTAAACATTTCGAAATGTCGGATGAAAATATAATCAACATAGAAAAACTTCAAAGTCATATAACGACATTATATAAACCAACAGTTTTACTAAAAGATGCAGTAGCACAACTAAAAGCATCTCTTGGTGATTTATCATCAAATTCTTTTGAATTTATGAGAAGATTCCCATTAATCGGTTCTACTAGACCAATGGAAAATACGTTCAATGGTAACCTATTATTAGACCAAATAAAACAATTAGATACTACTGAACTTGCATATAAAAATAAGGGTGCTGTATCTAACATGTTATATGGTAATGAAGATCCTGACACTATAACTAATACTTTAGATACATTAGAATCTAAAATAAAGAACATATCGAACATAACTAGTAAGGGAATACTTGGTACATCAAGCGATAATATGGGTATTCTAAAAGGTGAACCATACGGTCCTGAAAAAGAAAAACCAAAAACTCGTACTGAAAAATATGCTCAAAAACACGTTAGTATTTATCCACCTGCACTTTCTGATGGTTCTCAATTTATATCTCAATTTAATGAGATGGAAACTGCTGGTAATAGAACGTGGGATAATATATCAAAAGGTGCTAATCTAGGTTCACTTGCATATAAAGCGTTCCTAGAAAGACAAATGGAAGTAACTCAAAAGGCGTGGGAATATAATACAGCATTAGAAACTGTTAGTAACGCAAATTCTGATGCTACAAATAAAACCGCTGCTTTAAAAACATCTCAAGACTTAGAAATTGCCTCTTTATCTGCACTTGCCAACATGAGTGCTGAAACAAGAAATAATTTTGAAGGTTTTGTTAAAAAGTTAATAGATGTTGACAATATATCTGATGTTGGAACACAAACATTAATTAGATTATATAGTGTATTCCAACAAATGAATTCACAAGTTCCTCAAACTGCGACTATTTTTGATAAACTAAAAATGGCAGTAAAAGGTGTATCAAATGAATTCTCCGATTTTAGAAAACAAGTAAATAACGTTAATTTTTCTGGAATAAGTGGAAAAATAAGTAATGGTATTAAAACCATTTCTCAATCTGTATTTGGTTTAACACTTTCATTAGCAGGTATTATAAATTATATGAAAACTGCTACAACAGCATCAAGTGATTATATTGAAGCACTTAACTTATTTAAAACATCAATGGATGAGAGTGCAACAGAGGCCGAACATTGGATTGCTACTATATCAGATGCATTATTGTTAGATCCTAAAGATGTTATGCAATATGCTGGTCAATTTAAGAACTTAGCACAAGGATTAGGTGTAGCATCAGATGCGGCTTATATAATGGCAAATGGTTTAACACAATTAACATATGATATGGGTTCATATTTGAACATATCTAGTGAAATGGCATTCAACAAAATACAATCTGCAATGTCAGGACAAACAAAGGCTGTTACAAATGTAGGTATTGCGATGCAAACAGCATCATTACAAGAGTTAG
>AUXO013659330.1_pt1 | contig 11512 bp, 8 predicted proteins | sample 768731 | NCBI WGS metagenome assembly AUXO01 (sample SAMN02715735, study PRJNA202380) | gut metagenome | biome: sheep rumen | host: Ovis aries | place: New Zealand: Palmerston North | reverse complement strand
CCCCGAACCCCTTTTCCAAAGACTTTTTGCCCCAAATTTTCAGCCTTACAGGGTGCTTGCTTATAGTATTACTAAATCCATAGTTTTACATTAGCACCCTGTAAGGCTGAAAATTTAAAGTAAAGGCTCTGAAAATGATCAGGGGAAACTCTTACTCAAAGAGTTCCCCCGTATAATATCATTAATCGAAATGTTAAGATTCTCTCTTTATTCTGAAATCAACAGAACGTTTGAGGTATTCGAGATACTCGGCGTCACGGCACATTGCCTTGCCGATGTCATCAGAGAGCTTTGCTACGGGACGTCCGTTGACGTACTGGAGCTTTATAACGATGTTCAGTGCGTTCTCCTCTGTATCGTTGGAGCAGAATGTACCTATACCGAATGATACCTTTGTCCTGTCGCAGAAGTATTCGTGGAGCTTCTGTGCGCGGTCGAAATCAAGGCTGTCGCTGAAGAGAAGGAGCTTTGTCTTCGGATCAACGCCGTACTTCTTGTAGTGAGCGATGATCTTTTCGCCCCATGCATAAGGATCGCCGCTGTCATGGCGTACACCTGTATAGTTGTTTACCATTGAACGGTTGAAGTCAAGAAGGAACAGGTCTGTAGTGATTGTATCCGTGAGGGCAGTACCGTTATCGCCGTCATACTCGTCATACCAGTCCTTCATAGCGTAGTGGTTCGTATACGCAAGGGGGATAGAATCTATACCCTGATACATCTGCACGAACTCGTGAGCGTAAGTACCGATAGGAGTAACGTTGTACTTCATTGCAAGGTAAACGTTTGAAGTGCCGACGCACTTGTCAGTCTCTGTAACAAGGCGCTTTACCACAACGTCCTCCCACTCTCTTGAAAGTCTTCTGCGGCATCCGAACTCAGCGAATTTGAATGTGTAAGTGCCGTCATTGAGAGCCTTTATCTTGGCGTCAAGTCGCTCCTCAGCGGACTTTCTGAGCTTGTCGTAATCGAACTTCATGCGGAAGTACACTTCGTTTACTATTTCAAGGAGGTATATCTCGAACTGCATTGCAGAGAAGAGGGGACCGTCCACAACTATTTTCAGCTCGCCGTTCTCGTCGAGTTCAGCAGTAACGTAGTCACGGATAGGTCTCCAGAGGCGGAGAAACTCAACGTAGTCGTCCTTGATGAAGCGGATAGAACGGAGATAATCCAGTTCCTCCTTCTTGAAAGTAAGTGAGCAGAGGTGATCTATCTGGTCATTTATCTCCTGTACCATTTCGGGAGTAAATACGATCCCCTTATTGCGGCACTTGAAATAGTACTGACCGCAGAGGTCTGTATGCTTATGGAAAATGACCTGATCCATATTGAATTTATACAGGTCTGTGTCGAGAAGTGAAATAACGATAGGTTCCAGTTTCATAATGATCTTCCTTTCGGTTAATAGTTTTCATGCATCACATTATGTGATGTTATTTTTTGCGTCTGTAGAGCTTTGCGGGACGGTGTCCCTTTCCTCTTGAATACTCGTCGGTTTCCTCAACATAGCTGCTTATCATCCTTCTGAAGTTAGCGGGAAGAACAGTTACGTTCATTATCGTTTCCTGTACCTTCTGAAGGGCGGTAAGAGTAAATTTCTCGGGGAGGAAATCGAATATGGTATCATAGTGTTCAGCCTGATTCCTGAGAGCGGTAAGTGCAGCAGCAATAATTGCTGCGTGGTCGAAAGCAAGACCGCCGCTGTCGATGATGCGGAACTCTGTGCGTCCGAAGCGTGTCTTTTCTTCGGCAAGAACAGCGTTCAGCTGTATATCACCGTATTCAAGTTCGAGGTGATATTCGCCGCTTTCGTTCTTTTCAAAGCTGACTGCGAACCACTGTGCATCGTCAGCATCGTCCATACCGACCTGTTTAACGGATTCTTCGCTGATAACCGATACATAGGCGTTTGAGATTATCCAGCCGCGGGGATCGCGTCCGGGTTTGCTGAAAACTCCAACAGGCATCAGCGCCGTAGGCATAACGTTTGTTTCCTCTTGCACTTCTCTTAAGGCGCACTGTTCAACTGTTTCATCCTTGTTAAGAAAGCCTCCGGGAAGCGCCCACATACCCCTGAACGGATGACCGCCGCGTTTTATAAGCAGAAGCCGCAGTTTGTTCTCGGGATTTTTGCGGTAGCTTTCCTTATCCTCAGAGCTTATCATGAAAGCTGCAACATCGGTCGTTACCGAGGGGCGTTCATAGTCGCTCTGTTTATAGTTGGCAAGGAACTCCTTTTCGCTGTCCATATGGATTACCTCCTCTGTTATTACTATAATGATAATAACACAAAAGTAATAAGAAGTCAAGGCTTTTGAGATATTTTCTTTTTTTAATTATATGCCTGACAAATTAGTGCCTTAATAAAAAAGGAAGTCCCTCTTTTGAAAAGGGACTTCCTGTATGTTCCTGTTTTTAACCGTATTTTACTGCGGCATCTCAGGGAGTGAAGAAATTGTTTTTGCATCAAGACGCTGGATTGCAAGAGCATCCATAGCTGTGATACCGTCGCCCGGGTTGTAGCAGTCTGCATTTCTTACGCCCGGTTCAGTGATAGGGTACTTTTGGCTGTTGGCGATATTCTGGAGAATGAGAAGCGCATCAGCAAGAGTTACATATCCGTCGCAGGTAGCATCACCGTAGAGTATCTCTGAAGCAGGAGGTGCATCTGTAGGCTGTACAGTTGTCGGAGCATCTGTAGGTGCTTCAGTAGCAGGCTCGGTAGGAGCTTCTGTTATCGGTTCTGTGGGAGCTTCTGTAGGAGGCTCTGTAGCAGGTTCCTGTGCTTTTGTTACGAAAACTGTATAGTTGATAACATTTCCAGTCATACCGTTTGTACCGAGGGTAACTGTCTCGCCCTTGCTGAATGATCTCTTGTAAAGATCGAATACAACTTCATTACTGCTTGCAGCGGTAAGACCTGTCTTTTCCCAGCTTCTTATCCAGTCGGGGATGTTGTTTGCGGCTTCAACACGCTGATCGAGAAGGATATAAGCATTTATGTCCTCACCTGCGGTGAAGCTTCCCAGGTCGCCTATGCTGTTCTTTGAGTTGCAGGCAGTCTTTATAGCTTCTGCGCCGTTGATGACGTCGGGAAGTGCTGTGTAAGTGAAGTCTCTGTCGCCGAAAATGTTTCCGCCGACGGATATGGAAGGAGCAATGCTCCAGTCAGCTCTTGTGGCATCGTCGTTTACAACGAGGTTCTGAATAAGCTCTCCGCTGACCTTCGGAGCTTCCGTAGGAGGCTCGGTAACAACGGGTATATCTATTACGGGTTCATTTGTTTTGTTTGCAGAACCATTGAGCTTTACGTCAGGTCTCGGGGGCAGGGGAGCGTTTGAATCGAGGTAGTAGCTTACGTGCGGAGGCTGGTTGTATGAGCTCTGCTCGCAGCCTACCTGCATACGATACTGCATATCGTGCATGAGAGTTGTAAGTCTTACATTTGTCTCGGTATTTGTACACCAGATACGGAGCTTTGAGTTGTCGGTAGTTCTGAGGATGAGTTCCTCACGCCAGTCGCCGAAAAGGTCGGCAGTAAGGCATGGAACAGCCTTTGTACTGTTGTTTGAAGCGCAGCCTGTAGCTGTGAATATTGCAGGATAGTTGTTTATTGCCGCACCGTCGGTAATAGTGATATCGTCAAGAAGCTCACGCTCCAGATCGCCGTCCCAGTAGATAAGGAAGTTTGTGGAAGGCCATTTATTTCCTATCTGCTTACCGTCAACATCGAATACAGCATTTGCAGGTCTTGAGCCCCAGAATTCAGCACCGCCGTTGCCTGAGATTATATTGTCAGCGCAGCAGCGTCCCGTATCCTTGTCGCCGTCATAATGCCAGATTATCTGACCGTTCTTGCCGTCAACAAGTGAAATGCCGTATTTTCCGTCCTCGTGGCAGATAAATACCTCCTGTCCCTCACGGCTCGGAACGAGATCGCCGATATGCATAGCATCGCCGTGGAGCTGCTTTGTGGACCAGAGAAGCTTGCCGTTATCATCGATACATGAAGCGCCCATGCAGACTTCCTGTTTGCCGTCGTTATCGAAGTCGGCAACCATTACATTGTGATTTCCGCAGCCGTAGCCGGGATCGTTCTTGTTGAAGCCTGTATCGTATACCCAGCGCTTTTCAAGCTTACCGTTGCGGACGTCAACTGCCGAAAGAGTAAGTCTTGTATAGTAACCTCTGCCGTATACAGCGGAGGGGTGAACACCGTCCAGATAAGCGATAGCTGCATTCATACGCTCGCAGCGGTTGCCGTAGTTATCGCCCCAAGTGGATTTTGCGGCATTGCTTGTAGCGTCACCTCGGGGAACGGGGAAGTCGATAGTATCAAGTGCCTTACCTGTTGTGCCCTCGAAAAGTGTGAGATATTCGGGACCTGTGAGGATAGTACCTGCACTGCTGACATAATTTGCATTACCGTCGCCGATGACCTTGCCTGTACCGTCAACAGTACCGTCGCAGGTCTTGGTTATGAGTTCAGCCTTGCCGTCGCAGTCGAAATCAGCAACGCACATCTGAGTGTAGTGCTGACCTGCACGGACATTGCGTCCCATATCGATACGCCAGAGCTGCTTTCCCGTAAGTGTATAGCAGTCTATATATACCTTGCTGGTATAACCTGTCTTTGAGTTATCCTGTGAATCGTTAGGATCCCATTTTACGAATATCTCATACTGTCCGTCGCCGTCAACATCACCTGCACAGCAATCGTTCGGCGAATAGATACTGCCCGGACTTTTCAGCGGGATATCAAAGTAGTTAGTACCCGAAGTGAATTTACAGTCCGAGGACATGACCACGCTGCCGTTTTCAATGGTGTCAACGCGGTATTTTGAGGACGAAGAACCTGTGCTGTCCCAGAAGTTATTGGGATCTCCTGCCTTGCTGGTGTAGATGAGATTGCCGTCGCGGTAGAGTCTGAACTCTGCGTTATCGTCGTCATCAGCATTGAATCGCCAGCTGATGAACATGCCGTTGCCGGACTTGATAGCGTAAACGCCGCGGTCGAGATACTCCATAACAGCGCTTCCGTTGCCGCCCACGCCGTAAGCTGCATCAGCGGTTAAAGAAGTGAGTAAAGCGGAGTTGCTGCAAACTGCCAATGCAAGGGAAGCGGCAGCAGCGGTTATTTTTCTGAAAGATCTGCTCATCTTGAATGACCTCCTGATAAAAATACGTGTTTCAATTCTCTTCATAATTTGTTATTTTGCATCAATATTTTGTGCTTACGTTTGGATTATAACATATTTTGAACAAAAAATCAATACATTATTGTATTTTATAAACTGATAAATCGTGCTTTTCTTTATAAAAGGTGTGTATGATATGCACAATAGAGCAGTGACAGGGGAGGCGATAGTGCATAAAAAAAGGCTTTGGGAATAAACCCAAAGCCTTTAATGTTATCTGATTACGAGACCGCCCGCAGCCCAGTCTGCGCTGACGCTCCGATATAGTTTCATCATGACCTTTGTATGATGATTCTTGTAGATAGACCAGATCGCAAACGCAACCATTATTGAAAGCGCAACCGCAACAATGAGCTTTACGATAATGTTTGGTATAAACAGCAGACAAATTATCCATACGAGTATTACTGCTGCGATGATTATCGGCAGGCAAAATGACTTGAAAGTACGGTTTGTAAGCTTGATGTACTGCTGAATGTCTCTGACAGAGAATCTGTCGTAGTAACGGGCAATGAAGTTATCAGGTCTTGCCCATTTGTAGAAATCCTTGATACTCGGGAATTTAACGGTATGATCCATACCTGAAACCGAGTCTCTGTAATCGACGACCACACCACCGTTTGCTTGATAGGCGTTCATTATATGAACTACGGTTCCGGCCTGTACCTGTCCCTTGAGAGAAGTTACAACAAGAAACTTTCTATCAATAGCGTCCTCGATACTATTGAGCATATACGTCATAGAAAATAACCTCCAAGAAATGGTTGAAAGCTTTACAATTATGATTTACAGAACATAAATTATAATACAAATAAAACTTTCTGTAATTTTTTCTTAATCCTCATTTTCAATTATATCACATTTCTAAGGCGTTAGCAAGTATTTTTTTGTTATTTGGAATAGAAATTTTGGTGAGTTTTCGTAGAAAATATTTCAACAATTTTGTATTGTTTTTAGCAGTGTGATAATTATTATTATATGAGATGCGATAAATACTTAAATGTTTATTAAAATCCCATGTCCTTCATTTTCTTTTTGAAGTCTGAATTTACCTTTGCAACTTTCTTCTTTTCCTTTGCCTGTTTCATCAGTTCTTCCATAGAAGCGCCTGATGAAGAGGATATCTGGTGATCGACGCCCTGTACGGGAGCAGCTGTTTTTCCCATAAATGCATTAACTTTCTGTCTGTAAGCAGCAGCGCTTCCGTTGGTGGAATTGAGCTGAGACTGCGGTATGCTCTGCTGATAATGGCTGCCGTTATATCCCGAACCGTTATTCTGGTATGAAACGTTGACAGAACGGTTTCCTGGGTTCTGATTATAGGGAGCAGCGTTCATATAGCCGTTCTGCTGCTGAGGCATACCGTATCCGCCCTGCATCTGCTGAGGGTTGATGCCCTGCTGCATCATCTGCTGAGGATTGATGCCCTGCTGCATCTGCTGAGGGTTCATGCCCTGCATATACTGTGGATTATACTGCTGCATCTGCTGAGGATTGATACCCTGCTGCATCTGCTGGGGGTTCATGCCCTGCATATACTGTGGATTATACTGCTGCATCTGCTGAGGATTCATGCCCTGCATCTGCTGGGGCTGAGGTACCCCGTGCTGATAAGGCGTGAAATAGCCATTTCCGTCCTGTGGGAAAGCATATCCGTTCTGCGGATTTACCTGCTGTCCCTGAGCGGACTGCTGAACGTGCGGATAACCGCTCATGCCCATTTTTCTCGCATCGTCGAGGTCTGAATAGAGGAAGTTAGGACCTGCAGCCTGTGGACTGATGAGGTAATCAGGAACATCCTCCTTATTTTCTCTGTTGATAGGCGGCTCGTAGAACGGGTTATCCTCGTCTGCCTCTGCGTCAGCTGCGAATTCGGCAGGCATACCGAGCGGCTTATGCTCTGCATTTGCAAGACTATCCGAAGCGAAATTGAAATCAGGGATCTGATCGAAGATGTTTTCGGAAGAGCCTGAAGTTTCAAGACTTTCTGCAGTAACCGACTGTTTCTCGGAGATCACGACCTGACAAGCTGTATTTGCGCTGTTTACGCGGTAAAGAAGCTTGATGCAGTTACTGCATGGTTTAAGTATACTTTTATCAGCGAACGAAACGCTTATCATCTGTTTCGCGTTGATCTTGTTTTCAACAAGCATAGACATGATCGCATTATACTCGGAACAAGTAGTTGTAACGCTGTTTTTATCTATACTGATACCTGTTATACCTGTGAACAGTTCCTCTTCATCGGAAACTATGATACACAGAGCGGAATCAGCATAGGAAACAGCCTCGGGCTTTTCCTTCTTAACTGTATCGATCAGTGATTTAGCTTTGGTATACAGTGCATCCAATTCCATGTTTTATTGATATCCTTTCATACAAATATACTCCCTTATCGGTCCTGAGGCATTTGCTGCATCAGGACCGGGCTGCCGCGGCAGCAAAGGAGTGTTATGATCACTTATTATGCGTTCCTTCTGTAGAAGCAGAGCTGATTCTTTCCGTTAGCCTTAGCGCTGAACATAGCAGATTCAGCAGCTCTGAAGAGATCTTCTGTGCTTCTTGCGTCTGAAGGGAAGTTAGCTGTACCGAAGCTTGCGGTAAGGCTGAAATCGTCGCCTCTGAGGTTTATTGTATCGCTGAATACGCTCTGAAGCTGAGCAACGAAGTTGATGATATCGTTGCTTGAATAGCCTGAGTGGAGAATGATACCGAACTCGTCGCCGCCGATCTTTGCAGCAAAGTTGTTTTCGCCGCAGAGAGCTTCGATCCTGTTTGCATACTGAACGAGGAGCTCATCACCTGTGCTGTGGCCGAAAGTATCGTTGATGATCTTGAAGTTATCGATATCGATATAGATGATAGTGCAGTCGCCGCCGCTTGCGATACGCTCTTCGAGGTTTTCCATGAATGAGTGTCTGTTAGGCATCTGAGTAAGACGGTCGTAGTAAGCAAGGTAAGAAAGAACCTCGTCCTTCTCCTGGATTATACGGTTGTTCTCGATAGCCTGTTCATAGCTCTTTGTAAGCTCTTCGTGCATCTTGTCTGTCTTCTGTGTGAAGTAGTAGATGATACCGCTGATGATAAGAGTACAAAGTGCAACAGCAACACCGGGAAGTGCGTTGAAGTTCTTAGCGAGAACGATAGAGAAAAGTGTGATAAATCCGAGGTTAAAAACGTTAAGGATAACAGCAGTGATGAAGCCTCTCTTCTTGTTTGTAAGAACGAGGATAGCTGAGATCATTACCTGAAGCTGAGCTATGATACCGCTGACGCTGCTTCCGCCTCTTGACATGCCTTTGAGTGGACCGATAACGGAATCAAGGTTGAGATTTTCTCTCTGAGATATACCCTGAAGGTTTTCGATAAGGCCCATTATAGCAGGGTTTTCTCTTCCGTTCATTCTGCCCTGGATGAACCAGAGAATGAGGAAAAGTACCGCACATATGATAAGAACAGGTGTATTCCCTTTTTTTGTTTTAGTTTCCATAGCAATCTCTCCATTATATTAAAATTCTTCGTCGCCATTTTTTCTCATGGCGTTCTTGAGCCTTTGTTTTTCAAGGTTAGCCAGTGCCTCGGCTTTTCTTGATTTGGCTCTTTCTTTGTTATTTGCGACTGCTTCGGCGAGAAGTTCAGCCGATTCGCTCACCATGTCCTCGTCGAAGACACACGCAAGGGAAATGTCGTCCTGTGTGCCGAAATTTGCGCGTTTGGTGAGATTTTTAACGATTGTCTCATCAAAATTGTCAAGATCGTTAAGCTTGCTTGCGATTATCGTGTGATAATCGAGAAAATCATCCTCGCTGTTGAAAGAAGTGTACAGTCCGTCAGTAGAGACGAAAACCGCGATAGGGTATCTGTCGTCTATGAAAAAGCTGTTGAAAAGGTCGATAGCGTTTGAATTGCACATTGAAGCGGTTATATTAGCGGGAGCAGACTCCTGATACATTATAGGCATTTCTGCTTCGGCGTCTTCAAAAATAGCAACAAGGCTTCCGTCTCCGATCTGGATTCCGAAGGTAAAGAGTTCGTTCATTACAGCAACAATGAGGGTTGTTCCATAGAAGGTCGCGGTAGTGAACTCTTTGAATTCCGCGTCGGTAAACGGTTCTTTTTCCTTATAGGTAACAGGATTTTTCCTGATATCTGCCTGTATTTTCTCATCCCAGCGGGCGATGATATGCTTTTCGATCATTTTGATGATCTTTTCATCATCTGCGAGGATAGCGTTTTCAAAGCCTTCTGCTTTATAGAACTCTTCGATAGTTTCGAGAGCAGCCTCCACTGCAAATTTTGAACCAAGATCACTTCTGAAATGTTTTTTGCTTCCATGACCGTCGGCGACAACGGCGATAGAATAGTTGTCGGTTATCTGATATGCTGAATAATCCTGACAAACAGTACCTCTTTCGACGTGGCTTGCGCCTGTCACGGTATGGCAAAAACCGATCTGCATTATGTCCAGCCCCCTTCCTATACAAGATTTAGTGTTGAATTACCAGCCTGTATCGAAAGGAACGGGAGCAGAGTCGTCCTGATTCTTAACGAGCTCCTGGATCTGTTCACCGAGGAGTTTCTGTTTAGCGGCATAGACTTCTGCCTCTGTAAGCTCATGTTTTGTATCGTCTGAGAGAGTCATACTCTTACTTCCGATCTGTGAAGAAGTTACAGCGATGATCTTGATCATCTGAGCCAGCTGACTTCCTGAATAAGCGTGAACAACGGTATCCTTCGAGCCTGTGAACTCTGCGAGCATATCATCGTTTGCTTCGTTTCCTATACCAAGAGCGGCTTTAAGACCGAATTTATACCAGCTGTTGCCTTTAAGAGTCTTAAGGCCTTCCTTATAGTCATCTGACGGATAGCCGTCTGTCATAAGGAAAATAACGGGAGCGAATGAAAGTGAAGGAGAGTTAAGGAAGCTGTTTCTCGACATTCTTATAGAAAGCTCTCTGAACGCCTCTCCCATGCTTGTAACGCCGTCCGCGCGGAGTCTTGCCCATTCAAATTCCTCTATCGGGATAGGAGCGGAATACATCCATTTAACGTTGGTTGCGAAGGTAAGAACAGCTACCTTAACTTCGGTATCTGCTTCACCAACTCTTCTTATCTCGGGGATAAGCTCCTCCATAACTGTATTCAGCTCGCCCATCTTAGTACCCTTCATACTTCCCGAAGTATCGATCAGGAAGAAGATAACGAGGCTCTTTCTTGAAACGCCTGTAGCGCTGAGGGGATCATCGTCATCAAAATCCAGTATACTGCTTTCGGCAGAGGTATTTTCTTTAAGTATTTTCTCCGGAGCTTCGGATGGCTGACCGTTCATAGCCTTCTGATCTGCCATATTTTCTTTGCTCATAAGTTTAAAACACCCTTTCGTTTGTTTGTATTTGTTTTCATATAGTAGCCTTTACACTGCCGAAATCGACTTCAAGCCCGTTCCAGATCGGGAAGCCTTTTCCGGTAGGTATATCGTAAAAAACGCCGTCAGGCATTTTTGCACGCCATGTTTTCTCAGAAATATTCTTGATACCGAGCATTCCTGCTTTCAGCTTATTCTCGACAAGCTCGCCTGCAGCTGTCTGGAAATCGTCTGATTCGGGAGATATCTCACAGTCGTAGAGCTTAGCTCCGACGTAGAGCGGTATACGGTAATCGCGGTTGCTGAAAGCCAGTGTGGCAAATGTAGAACCGCATTTCGGACAGCGGTATGAGGTATCGCCGATCTTTTCAAACATTGAAGTGAAGTTTGTTCTTCCGCACTTACATGAGATTATCTCTGAACGCAGGCGGATGAACAGCTTCTGCCATTCATTCTCTATCATTCGCTTATTGGGTTCTTTTATACCTGTAGTGAATGAGCGGGTGAAGGCATCGCGGATATAATCGGGGTATATCCTCCAGAACTTGATAACGTTGTCGTGTATTCCGCGGACAGGTCTGTTTGAAGCATCGTCGGGATCATACACGAACAGGGCATTGGAGCCGTAGTGACGGAGCTCTGAAGCCTCTGTAAGGCATATATCCTTGACGACCTTCTGTCCCTCCATAGGATCGCCTCTGAAGAGAAGCTTGAAGAGAACGACCGCAAGGGAATACTTATCGGTCTGGACATTCGGCTTAGCCACGCCTCTGACTACTTCGGGAGCCATATAGCCCGGCTTACCGCCGATACCGAAGTTGCTTCCGTCAGGAGCGATATTGTCACAGTCACAGACGAGGATCTCACCTGTAGAGACATTTATGAAGAAACCGCCGTCGTTAAGGTCCTGATAGCTCTTTCCGGCTCTGTGGAGCTGACGGAAAGC
>AUXO010610279.1_pt1 | contig 11513 bp, 6 predicted proteins | sample 768731 | NCBI WGS metagenome assembly AUXO01 (sample SAMN02715735, study PRJNA202380) | gut metagenome | biome: sheep rumen | host: Ovis aries | place: New Zealand: Palmerston North | reverse complement strand
CATTTTGTGAAATCACAAAAAATCAAGAACTTTGCAAGTTGATTGGCATGGGCCAGCTTATTTAGCTAAAATGATAATAATGACAATTACAACAATATGAAGATTAAGACAATCCTTTTCAGCTTGATGGCTCTTGTGGCATTGAGCATTTCAGCACAAAACAATGTTGCCGAGGAGGTGGCATGGGTAGTGGGTGATGAACCAATTTTCAAGTCTGATATCGAAGAGCAGTATCAACAAGCCATGTATGAGCGCATTGCCATTGATGGCAATCCTTATTGCATTATTCCTGAGAGAATGGCCGTTGAGAAATTATTTCTTCATCAGGCTAAGATTGATACTGTCGAGATTCCAAACTCAACCGTAATGCAGAGTGTGGATTCCCGTATCAATTACTTTATCGCCAATCTGGGCTCGCGTGAGAAGGTCGAGGAGTATTTTAGGAAACCGCTACCTGAGCTGCGCAGTCAATTGGTTGATGTGGTAAGGGATCAATACACCGTTCAAGAAGTACAGCGTAATCTCACTAAGAACATTAAAGCTACTCCAGCCGATGTGCGCAAGTATTTCAATACGCTCTCTAAGGACTCTTTGCCCACTATTCCCTTGCAAGTCGAGGTGAAAATAATAACTATCAATCCTGTTATCCCTCAGGAGGAAATTGAAAGGGTAAAAGCGCGACTTCGTGAGTATAGCGAGAAGGTGAACAGTGGTGAGAGTGAATTCTCAACACTCGCCATCCTTTATAGCGAGGACGGCTCTTCAACTTATGGTGGCGAAGTGGGATTTCGTGGCCGTGCCGAGTTGTTGCCTGAATATGCTACAGCAGCGTTTAACTTGAATGACACCAAGCGTGTGTCGAAAATAGTTGAGACCGATGCTGGTTTCCATATCATCCAGCTGATTGAAAAACGTGGCGACCGCATTAACACACGTCACATCCTGCTGCGTCCTAAGATTGCTACCAAGGATCTTGATGATGCTCAAAATAAACTCGACTCATTGCGTAATGTGATTCTTGAAGGCAAGAAAGACCTCACATTTGAAAATGCGGCTTTCTATGTGTCGCAAGACAAAGACTCCAAGAACAACAATGGTGTAATGCTTAACGCTAAAACTCATAGTAATCTCTTTGAGATGGCCGACCTGCCAAGCGAAGTGGGTAAAGTGATTGCCGATATGAAAGTGGGTGAGATTTCTAAACCATTTGTTATGATCAATCCCGCTACTAACCGGCAGCAAGTGGCTATTGTCAAGCTTTCTAAGCGCATTGAAAGCCATCGTGCCGATTTTGCCGACGATTATCAAGTACTTAAGGAACTCTATGAGGCCCACAAGCGTGAAGAGATTCTAACCAAGTGGATTGAAGAAAAACAAAAATCGACTTACGTTTACATTGAAGAAGGCTGGCGCAATTGCGACTTTAAATATAAATGGCTAAACATCAACACAACCAGCAAATAACATTCTGTAGTAGTTGGCATTAAATGTGAAATATAGAGCAATCGTGAGCCGAACAAGAATTAAAAATCTTGTTTGGCTTCGACTCTTTGTGCTTGCAACTATCATCACTTGTGCTGCAGCTGTTGTTCATGCACAGAAAAAAGACAATACAACTGTAGCACCCCAACCTGCTGTAGCAGCTAAACCAGGTGCCACTACCCAGCATATTAGGCGCATTACTCCTCAAATTCCTGATGCTAACCGTTTTGATCCTGGAAAAGTCTTCCTTGAGAATGCCGATAAGCTTGTTTATAACGAGCATCGAAGCACCGAGTATCGTGTGCTGAAAGGTAATGTGAAGTTTCGACGTGGCAACATGACCCTTGCGTGCGATAGTGCCTACTTCTATGAGGCATCTAGCTCACTCGATGCCTTTGGGCATGTCGTTATGGTTCAAGCCGACACCATGAAGGTGTATTGCAACCGTATGCATTATTATGGCGATGTTGAAGTGGCAAAGCTCAGGCACAACGTGCGTGTTGTCAATCCTTCAATGACTGTAACCACCGACAGCCTTGATTACGACATGCTCAACAATGTGGCACGTTATTTTGGTGGTGGCACAGTTGTTGACCATGATGGAACTCGCATCACTTCGGTTGTTGGGCGTTATGAGCAAGACACACGCAAGGTGCAGTTTACCTCTAATGTTAACTTGGTAAATAGTAAGATTAAGCTGCACACCGATGTCCTCGACTACGACATGAACACGCGATTAGCCACAATCGAGGACAAAACTGAAATCGTGTCGCTTGAGGATGGCAATGTGATTTACACCTCAAGTGGAACTTACAACCTTGCAACTGGGCAAGGCACTCTTTACAATCGCTCTACTGTTAAAGGACGTGATGGTAACACTATTGTGGGTGATGTCATGTTCTATGACCGTGCCAACGACAAGGGGCATGCACAAGGCAATGTAGTGCTTGTTGACGAGAAGAACAAGCAGACTTTGCGTGGCGATGATGTGTACTATGACCGCCGTACAGGCCAAAGTCATGCTCAGGGTAATGTGGTTGTCACCGACGATAAGAACAAGCAGACCCTGCGAGGCGACGAGGTCTTCTACGACAAGCGTAACGATCAAAGCCGTGCTCAAGGTAACGTAGTTATCACCGACGAGAAGAACCAGCAGACGCTGCAAGGCGACGAAGTGGTGTATGACAGGCGCAATAATCGTGGCCAGGCTCAAGGCAATGTGGTTCTTACCGACATTAAGACCAATCGTGTCCTCAAGGGTGATAAGATGGACTATGACCGCAAGAATGGTATTGGGCATGCTAAAGGCAATGTGGTTCTTACCGACCCTGAAAATAAGGTGATTCTTGTGGGCGAAGTGGGCTATCACAATGAAAAGACCAATGAATCCTATGTGACCGAAAATGCCTTGGCACGTGAGTTCTCACAAAAGGACACTATCTATATCCATGCCGACACCTTGCGCATGATCAATAGCGACAAGAAAGAACGATTGTTGATAGCCAATAAATATGTGCGTTTCTATCGCAAGGACCTGCAGGGGGTTTGCGACTCGGCAGCTGTGAGTGAGAAAGATTCTATTCTCAACATGTATAGGCATGCGGTGGTATGGAGCGAAGGTCGTCAGATTTACGACATGCTCAACAATGTGGCACGTTATTTTGGTGGTGGCACAGTTGTTGACCATGATGGAACTCGCATCACTTCGGTTGTTGGGCGTTATGAGCAAGACACACGCAAGGTGCAGTTTACCTCTAATGTTAACTTGGTAAATAGTAAGATTAAGCTGCACACCGATGTCCTCGACTACGACATGAACACGCGATTAGCCACAATCGAGGACAAAACTGAAATCGTGTCGCTTGAGGATGGCAATGTGATTTACACCTCAAGTGGAACTTACAACCTTGCAACTGGGCAAGGCACTCTTTACAATCGCTCTACTGTTAAAGGACGTGATGGTAACACTATTGTGGGTGATGTCATGTTCTATGACCGTGCCAACGACAAGGGGCATGCACAAGGCAATGTAGTGCTTGTTGACGAGAAGAACAAGCAGACTTTGCGTGGCGATGATGTGTACTATGACCGCCGTACAGGCCAAAGTCATGCTCAGGGTAATGTGGTTGTCACCGACGATAAGAACAAGCAGACCCTGCGAGGCGACGAGGTCTTCTACGACAAGCGTAACGATCAAAGCCGTGCTCAAGGTAACGTAGTTATCACCGACGAGAAGAACCAGCAGACGCTGCAAGGCGACGAAGTGGTGTATGACAGGCGCAATAATCGTGGCCAGGCTCAAGGCAATGTGGTTCTTACCGACATTAAGACCAATCGTGTCCTCAAGGGTGATAAGATGGACTATGACCGCAAGAATGGTATTGGGCATGCTAAAGGCAATGTGGTTCTTACCGACCCTGAAAATAAGGTGATTCTTGTGGGCGAAGTGGGCTATCACAATGAAAAGACCAATGAATCCTATGTGACCGAAAATGCCTTGGCACGTGAGTTCTCACAAAAGGACACTATCTATATCCATGCCGACACCTTGCGCATGATCAATAGCGACAAGAAAGAACGATTGTTGATAGCCAATAAATATGTGCGTTTCTATCGCAAGGACCTGCAGGGGGTTTGCGACTCGGCAGCTGTGAGTGAGAAAGATTCTATTCTCAACATGTATAGGCATGCGGTGATATGGAGCGAAGGTCGTCAGATCAGTGGAGAGGAAATAAATGTGCATGTTCAAGACTCTACTGTCGACTGGGCAACCTTGCCGAGTAACGGATTGCTGATTGAGCATTTGGGTGAGGAGTATTATAACCAGTTGAGTGGGCGAACAATGAAGGCGTTCTTTGCAAATCAAGAGTTGCGACACCTTGATGTGAGCGGCGATGTGGAAGCTATTTTTTATCCCATGGAGAATGATTCAACCTATAATAAACTGGTCAATGCTAATAGTGCCTATCTATCTATTGACTTAAAGCCAAAACAGACGGTCGACAAACTGAAAATGTGGCCCGATGTGAGTGGCACTGTTGTGCCTTTGTTTATGGCCAAGAGGAGTCAACTGCGCATTGAAAAGTTTCGTTGGTTTGAGTCAATTCGTCCCAAAGACCCCTACGATGTGTTAGTAGTTAGTGATGAGATGCGACAAATTTTCGGTGAGGCGGTTGCTAAGCGTCGCACAGTTGTGAGATAATTCATGTGTTACACTGTACAAGTTTATAATCATGAGTGATGTAATTAAACTTCTTCCCGATTCAGTAGCTAATCAGATTGCCGCTGGTGAGGTGATACAGCGCCCAGCTTCGGTAATCAAGGAACTCGTTGAGAATGCTGTTGATGCACAAGCCACAGTAATTCAAATCGTGCTTAAAGATGCTGGCCGCACGTTGATTCAAGTGATTGACAATGGGGTGGGAATGAGCGACACCGATGCACGACTTGCTTTTGAGCGCCACAGCACCTCTAAGATTCGTCAAGCCGACGACCTTTTCGCATTGCACACGATGGGGTTTCGTGGCGAGGCGTTGGCATCTATAGCCGCTATTTCTCACATAGAGCTTCGCACTTGTGCACGAGGGGCGCAGTTAGGCACCAGATTGCTCATCAATGCATCACATTGTGAATCGCAAGAACCTGATGTGTGTCCTGCGGGGTGCAATTTCATGATCAAGGATTTGTTTTTCAATGTCCCAGCACGCCGCAAGTTTCTAAAGAGCAATCAGGTGGAACTGAGCAATATTATTAAAGAGTTTGAGAAACTGGCACTTGTTAACTATAACATTGAGTTCACGATAACTAATAATGGCAATGTCCTTTATAAGCTTTCGAAAGGCTCGTTCAAGCAGCGCGTGGTAGATATCTTTGGGCATAGCCTTGAACAGCAACTCATACCTCTCACAATAGATACAACGCTTGTGCGAATCACGGGATTCGTTAGTAAACCTGAGAATGCACGCCGACGCAATGCTTTGCAGTATTTTTTCGTTAACGGGCGTTACATGCGTCATCCTTATTTTCACAAGGCGGTAATCTCATGTTACAATGAGCTTATCCCTGACGATGCTCAACCCAACTATTTCTTAGTCTTCAATGTTGACCCCGAAACTATCGATGTCAATATTCATCCCACTAAAACTGAGATAAAATTTGAAAATGAAATGCCAATATGGCAGATTCTTGCAGCAGCAGTGAAAGAAACACTTGGCCGGTTCAGTGTGGTGCCTTCAATTGACTTTGATAAGGAAGATGCTCCTGAAATACCAGCTTTCAATCTTCCTCATGTTACTACACCACCTGCCATTAACGTTGATCATGGCTACAATCCTTTTAAAAACACGCCACAAGGTGGCAGTAATAGGGTAGTGGCAGGAAATAACCAATTTGGCTCATCGGTAATGCCAAACTGGGAGGAACTATATAATAACTTTGAGAAATCAAAGCAGGAAGGGTTCGACGATTTAATTGATGACCCAACTCCCAGGATTGAAACACCTGTCATAAATGTTGAAGATGAAGTGCAAAGCATACTTCAATTTGATAATAAATATTTAATAACTATCACTAATGAAGGTGTACTCATCCTTGACCAGCATCGTGCTCATCTTGCTGTTCTTTATGAGAGACTGATGAAACAGATCGATGGCATTAATGTGGTGTCACAGCGAGTGTTATTCCCTGAAATTGTTCATCTGACAGCGGCGCAAAATGCTGTGTTTGAAGAAATCGAAAACGATTTGGAGAAAGCAGGATTTGGCATTTCACGATTGAGTGGTGGTGACTGGTCGATTAATTCAGTCCCTCCTGGACTTGATAATATTGATGTGATAGAACTGCTTAACGATGTGATTGCACAAGTGAGCAGTGGTGGCACAAGCGTTAAGGATAAGGTATATGAGAAGATTGCACTATCGATAGCAACTCGTGCTGCAATCCCTAGTGGCAGACTGCTTAATAATGATGAAATGAAAACTCTTGTAGCCGATTGGCGCCACCTAAAGAACACAAAATATACACCTGGTGGTAAACTAATAGTGAATGTTCTGAATATTGACCAGGTGTCAAAAATGTTTTAATTCCCATTTTAGCAAAATGGCAGGTGCCAAGCATTGTGATTTAAGAATGCTTGGCACCTGATATTATTTGTAAGTGATAGGTCTGCTTTATTATTTGCCTATGTTAGCCTCTTGCAGGCCATAATGCTTGCGGCGATCAATCCACAGCAGCATTATTGACACAACGATTGCTGCAAGACCAATCCCTGCGAATATCCACATTGCTTGAGTGTAGTTTACATTGTCGCCCACAGTGTTGCGTTGTAGCACACCACCAATCACGATTGGTATTATCATTAATCCTATATTTTGGATATAATAAATAATTGAATAGGCTGTGCCTAGTTGTTTCATGGGTACAATTTTAGGAACTGCTGGCCACAAAACGCTGGGAAGCAGAGAGAATGCAATGCCCAAGATTAACATTAAGCATATAGCTAATGTGCTGGAATTTAAAGGTAGAGCAAAGACTACAAGAACGAGTGTGAGCATCACTGTGCCAACAATCATAATAGTTGCCCCTCTCCCAATCTTGTCATACATGCCTCCAAATAACGGTGTGAGCACAATCGATGTGTAGGGTAGAATTGCGGGAATGTTACCAGCGATAGATGGTTCAACACCATATTTGGCTATCATCATTTTAGTGGCAAAGTCAAGGAATGGATAGAGTGCTGAGTAATAGAGCAAGCAGAGCATAGTGATGAGCCAGAAGCCAGGATTCTTCATGGTGGCGCCCATATCGCTAAAGTGGAATTTCTCGTCATCTCCGTCGATTGACTCATTAGTGTGAATATCAGCTTTTCTATCCATTGAGCAGTACACAAGGTAGACAATCAACCCAACTCCTACGGCAAATAGACCAAAAAGGATGGGTGTGCTCAACGAAAAATCGGTAGCTAACTTGGGAGCACCTGATAAGGCTAAGCCTGTTCCTAATCGCGCAAGAGCCACTTGAATGCCCATAGCAAGTGCCATTTCCTTTCCTGTGAACCACTTGACGACAACCTTTGATACAGTGATGCCACATAATTCGTATCCTATACCAAAGGTTGCAAATCCCAATGCTGCAACAAGAACTTGCAATTTGATGGATGGGTCGCTATAGCCAAGCCACTGTAAATTAATGTTCACCATGTGGGAATGGTCCATGAAAGCGATGGCATAGTAGTCGATAGCAGTGCCTCCAAGCATTAGCAAGCATGATAGGACTCCTGCAAAACGCACTCCTGTCTTATCAAGGATGATTCCGCCCACGAATAGCATGAGGAAGAAAACATTGAAAAATCCGCGAGAACCTGCAAGAATACCAAACTCACTACTTGTCCATCCCAGACCACCTTCGCTTGCTGGCAATTCAAGGAAATATTGCAGTGGTGACATCTGTTTAGCGACTATGTACCCCATCATCATTGTGATTGACACAAGCGCAAGCACCGCCCACCGCAACGTGGCTGAATTGTTGATTTTTTTTGAAACGCTAGTCATTTCTTTATCCATAGTAAAAGGGCGCGCCATCGCAGTGAGCAATGCACGCCCTTTTATAGAGTTTAGATGTTATTCTTACTTGATGTTTGGCTCCTCGAGGCCATAACCTTTCTTCTTGTCTACTGCCTTAAGGTAAACTGAAATCAACAAAGCTGCGATGCCAAGCACTGCAAGCATTACCAGGGCCCAAGTGTAATCGAGCTCATGTGCCGCTGTGCCCTTGGCATTTGTACTGTCGAGCACATTGCCAATGAGTGTGGGGAACAAACCAAGGCCAATGTTCTGAATCCAGAAAATTGCAGCATAGGCCGAACCAATAATCTTCTCATCAACCAGCTTAGGCACTGATGGCCACAATGCGGCTGGAACCAGTGAGAATGATGCACCAAGCACCAGGATTGTGACATAAGCAACGATTGTGCCGCCCACGGTGTTGCCCTTGAATTGAGGAAGAATAAAGGCAAATGTAAGGTGGCAAACAACCAGCAGAATAGAACCAAGCATCAGCATAGTGGCTGCTTTGCCCTTGTGGTCAACATAGTTTCCAAGGATAGGAGTGATAGCTACGGCAAGCAGTGGGAATACGGCAAAGATTGTCTCGGCTGTTCCACGCATATAGCCCATGATGCAATAAACAACAAGTGCTACTACAGCAAGTGCCATAAGTCCATATTTTAAGCTCTTCTTCTTTGAGAAGTTGCTTGAAAATGCGCAGATGGCAACAACAAGCATGATCAAGTACTGAACCACTGTGATGGGAATAGGGAAACCTTCGGTGCTGCCACCCCAATAGGTAGCTTCGTCGGCAGGGTTGAGCGTCAGGTTACACTGAAGCATGTTGACAGCATATTTTTGGAATGGGAAAATGGCGCTATAGTAAAGCACACACAGCAAAGCAACAAGCCAGAAACCAAGACTTGTAAATATCTTGCCAAGGTCGCTAATCTTGAATGGATCGTCTTTCTCTTCGGCCTCACCAGTTTGAGAGTCAAGTTTCTTATCCATGAAGAAATAAACAATGAACATGATAAGGGCGATGCAGAGCAGCACTACACCAAACTTAACAGCATTGTCAACATGGATTTCACCACCAAGCTTAGCAAAGTAAGGCGAGAAAATCATACATGTGGCAACGCCCAAGCGTGCAAGAGCCATTTCACTACCCATAGCAAGTGCTGTTTCACGTCCCTTAAACCATTTCACTATTCCACGAGAAACTGTAATGCCGGCCATCTCACAGCCACAACCGAAGAACATGAATCCAATAGCAGCTAATTTAGCTGACCCTGGCATGCCATCGGCAAATGGGAGGATGTCGCCAATGAAAGGGATGTTGACATTCCAATTTAAGTTGTTAGTGAACCACTGCCCCAAAGAAGTGGCATCAAATCCTTCGCTGCAAGCATAAAACTTAATGATTCCACCCACCAGCATCACTATACCAGATAATACTGCAGTGAAGCGAACACCCATCTTGTCGAGAATAATACCGGCAAAGATGAGGAAGAAAACATAGACGTTGAGAAAAACTTCAGCTCCCTGCATGCGTCCAAATGCAGCACTGTCCCAACCTCGAGTTTCCTGCATCAAGTCCTTAATAGGTGAGAGGATGTCCATAAATACGTAACTGCAGAACATGGCTAATGCCAGCAGTAACAAAGCGGTCCAGCGCATAGCAGCCGAATCGCGTAATGTCTTTTTAATAGTCTGTGTCATACTGAGTTTGTAATTTTGTTTATGTTTATGTTATTATACTCACTTTTAGAACATGCAAAGTTACATTATTTTATTTAAATTATGTATTAATGGACAAATATTTTTTATGACAAAATGTCGTTTGATGCAAATGATAGTAGCTTTGGCACAAAATATGCAATAATTTGAATTGGCTGAGAAAAAGCCAAACACATTGCAAATTTTTATTGAACTTAAAACAAATAACAAAATGACTATTAAACCATTAAGTGACAGAGTTCTAATTGAACCTGCCAAAGCCGAAGAGGTTACTGCTGGCGGCATCATCATCCCCGACAGCGCTAAGGAAAAACCATTAAAAGGTGTTGTTAAGGCTGTGGGCCATGGCACCAAGGATGAGGAAATGGTAGTAAAAGCTGGCGACACAGTGCTTTATGGTAAGTATGCTGGCACCGAGATTGAAGTAGATGGCGCTAAATTGTTAATGATGCGTCAGAGTGACATTTTGGCAATTGTGGAATAATATAAGGAGGATACAATAATGGCAAAAATTATAAAATTTGATATCAAGGCTCGTGAAGAGCTTAAAAAAGGTGTTGATCAGTTAAGCGACGCTGTTAAGGTTACACTTGGTCCAAAAGGCCGCAATGTGATTCTTGACAAGAAATTTGGAGCTCCTCACATCACAAAGGATGGAGTGAGCGTTGCTCGTGAGGTTGAGCTTGAAGATGAGTTTCAGAACATTGGTGCTCAACTCGTTAAGGAGGTAGCTCAAAAGACTGGTGACGATGCTGGTGATGGAACAACAACCGCTACAGTGCTTGCTCAGTCAATCATTAATGAGGGTCTTAAGAACGTGGCTGCAGGTGCTAATCCAATGGCAGTGAAGCGTGGTATTGACAAGGCCGTTGCGGCTGTTGTTGAGCAAATCAAGGCTCAAGCTCAAGAAGTGGGTGATGATTTCAGCAAAATTGAAAATGTTGCACGTGTGAGTGCCAATAATGACCAAGAGATTGGTGAGCTTATTGCTGAGGCAATGAAGAAGGTTAATAAAGATGGTGTGATCACTGTTGAGGAAGCTAAAGGTACCGATACACACGTCGACGTGGTTGAGGGCATGCAGTTTGACCGTGGGTACATTTCACCATATTTCGTAACTAATACCGAGAAGATGGAATGTGAGATGGAGCGTCCTTACATTCTGATCTTTGACAAGAAGATCTCGGTTCTCAAAGATATGCTTCCTGTTCTTGAGGCAACAGCACAGAGTGGACGTCCATTGCTGATTATATCGGAAGATGTTGACAGCGAGGCACTTGCAGCATTGGTTGTTAATCGTTTGCGTGGTTCGTTGAAGGTTTGTGCCGTTAAGGCTCCTGGCTTTGGTGATCGTCGTAAAGAGATGCTTGAGGATATCGCTACTTTGACTGGTGGCGTTGTTATCAGCGAGGAGAAGGGCTTAAAACTTGAGGGAACAACAATCGATATGCTCGGTACGGCCGAGAAGGTAACTGTTAATAAAGAAAACACCGTTATAGTTAACGGTGCTGGCGACAAGCAAGCAATTGCCGATCGTGTTGCACAGATCAAGGCCCAAATCGAGACCACTAAGTCGACCTATGACAAGGAGAAATTGCAAGAGCGTCTTGCCAAGTTGGCAGGTGGCGTGGCAGTGCTCTACATTGGTGCTCCCAGCGAGGTTGAGATGAAGGAGAAGAAAGACCGCGTGGACGATGCTCTAAGCGCTACCCGCGCTGCCGTTGCCGAGGGTATCGTGCCCGGTGGAGG
>AUXO017587196.1_pt1 | contig 11514 bp, 3 predicted proteins | sample 768731 | NCBI WGS metagenome assembly AUXO01 (sample SAMN02715735, study PRJNA202380) | gut metagenome | biome: sheep rumen | host: Ovis aries | place: New Zealand: Palmerston North | reverse complement strand
TGCTATTTCAGAGAAGACGATTATTCCTGCTGTGATATATATACACCCGCAAAAGAAGAGGTGTATTGTGATGTAAAGTCCATGGAAGAGAAGGGTTGGGATACCGATGAATTTGAAGTTACACTTGGAGGGTAGTTATGGATTATCAATTAGGTTATATAGTTGAATGGCCAGAGTTCCAACAATACGAGGAAATTCCGGGATTCTGGAAACATGCATTCAATACAGATTGTGGCCATACTTTTACAGTTGTTATTGAAAAGGAATGGTTAGATAAGAAATTAAAAAATAAAAAGAAATGACATATATACAGAAATTTTTTGGCCATTTGTTAACTATTGTCAAGCACAAGTACTGGGTATTCCACTACTCGCTAAAGTGTGGAATACCTTGGCTTGGGCTCATGCACGACTTGTCAAAGTTTTCTTCTATTGAATTCTTTGAATCAGTAAAATATTTCACAGGAACAGGAAGTCCGATAAATGCGGCAAAGGTAGACAAGGGCTATTCAAAGGCTTGGTTCCATCACAGAGGGAGGAACAAACATCATTATGAGTACTGGGTAGATTGGCTTGACACTGGAGGCCTTCCGGTTAAGATGCCATATAAGTATGTCATTGAGATGATTTGTGACTATCTTGCGGCGGCAAGGACTTACACAAAGAAAGAATTTTCGTATAAGAATGAGCTCGCATGGTGGGAAAGTAGAGAAGAACATGCCAAAATGCATGACGACACAAAACATATTGTTAAATCAATTTTCTTTTTTCTTTCTATTACAAGTGAGCGCTTTACAGACAAAACTGTATTTAAAATGATTAGGAGAGGGGACTTTAAGGACATGTACGAAAATCCAATATATAAAGAATTGGATACATTACTAAAGACTGAGTTATCTAACAAATAACTTGATTATACATAATGCTTAATTTTAATCATAGGGGTAGTTGAGATTTTCTCGCTACCCATATTTTTTTTATTAATTTTATTGTTAGTTGAGAAGCGATTGGTTATATTTGCTCATTAAATATAAAATTAGGAAAATCTATGGCTATTGCATGTTTTAGCAGAACCCTGCCGGGTTACAAACGGGTTGCAAATAATGTAAACAATTCCCTTGGTATTAAGGTTGATGATAAGATTCTTTCGACCGTAGTTTATGAGTATGCTGCAAAGAAGGGTCTCAGTGAAGCGGCAGACGCTTTTAAGCCCGAATATATAGATGAGCTTCAGGATTATCTTGATAATGCATTCTGCGTTAATAGATATGTCAATCTTGATGATGAGGATGGCAATAGAATGTATGAAGATTGGTATCTTAAAAATACCACAGGAAATGGCATTGTAGATATTTCTGACTACACAGAAGAGCAGCTTGCAGACCTTGATGATGTTACAACTGGCGCTGCAAAAAAGATAGATGCAACCCATATGGTTGTCCCTATGCCAGAATCTTACAAAGGTGGTAAGGAGAAATCACAAAGAAGCAATAAGACGCTTAAAGACATATATTATACTATTGTTGATTGGGCAAAAGAGGTAGAAAGCAAGGGTGGGTTTGCTAATATTGGACAAATAAATAGGGATTTTGGCACCAATATAGGATTCAATCCAAATACTAAAGAATTTACTACCAGAAATCCAAAGATACACGGCGTTTCTATCTATAATCCAAACGATACTCAGATTGAGGCAAAGAGAAGAATTGATAGGGCCCAACTTCTCAATTATCTTGCAAATAAATTCAATCTGAAGATACAGGAAATTTCTCCTGAAGAATACGCAAAGAAAGCTGGCAGATTTTCCAATTGCTGCATAATTGGCAATACTGTATATATAAAGAACGGAAAGGAATATACTAATGAGCAAATCATAGAGGAGTTCCTGCATCCAGCAATCCATGCATTATATGCATCGAATAGAGAGCTTGTAGACAATCTGCTTACAGAGGCAAAAAGACTGTTTCCGGACCTCGCAAATCAAATTGAAATAGCATATAAGGGACAAGATGAAAGCGTTCGAGAAGAAGAGCTCATAACTCAAGTTCTATCCAAGTATCTCAATAAGGAAATATCCGACAATGGCACTGACACAAGAACTATTGTTGACTACATAAAGCAGCTGTTCGAGAAGATTGCAGAGCTGTTCCAAGATTTATTTGGTTCTCCAAGAGTTCAGAATGGAACCAGAGTAGAAATGAGCGGTGCAGATATAAGAGATGCGTATAGTTTTGAGAATCTGGCAGAACTTATTAACTCAAAGGAGATAGAATTTACTGATGTTCTTCCGGTTGGTGAGATTAGGAAGAATGCAACAAATATTGAGTTTATTGAATCGTCCGGAGATTATCCGCAAAGGACAAAGGAAAATGCCGATTGGTCTGATGTTACTTTAAGTTTTGCCGCAGATTTTAATACTAAAGGAGAAAAAGCAACTAAAAGATATGCAGGAAATAAGTTTGTTCCTGTTAAAATGTTTTTTGGTAGCCCCGAAGTTGAAGCTGAATTTATAAATCCCGGAAGTGAATTTTTAGACGCAGAACGTATTTTAGAAGACCTTAAAAAACAGGGACTTCCTACTAAAAATATTAAACTTAACATAGCGGGTAATGGAATTTATTCCTTTAAGAAAGGAATAAGGCATTTAACTCAAGAAGAATTTAATAATTATGTTACTAAAGTTCTTCAAGAGCTGCAAGCTTTAGGAATTACTATTGCCGAGGTTAGAAGTGGGGGACAAACTGGTGCTGATGAAGCTGGAATAATTGCCGCCCAAAGACTTGGCATAAAAAGTTCTGTCAATGCTCCTGCTGGGTGGAAGTTTAGAGATGCTTCTGGCGAAGACATTTCTTCAGAAGCAAAATTCAAAGAAAGGTTTATTGATAAGCAAGGCCCCGTATCCAAGACCAGTGTTTCTGTTTCTAAAATAGGAGATAAGACCGAAACTCCAAATATAACCATTGCTGGTGATTCAAAGAAGCTTTTGGCAATGCAAGCTGGTTGGAGAAAAGAAAATCCAACCGGAATAGTTGCGTATCGCGTAAATACAAAAACATTTAATACTCCACAAGCTGTTAATCAGGGCATTATAGGCAATCCGTTTGATTGGCAAAAGCATGGTGTTGAAGAATCATGCCAGATGTTTATGGACTGGTTAACAACTGGTAATTCTTTTGGTGAAGAAAAAGCTAATGTCGCATTTAGAAATGCTATTATAGAGAAAATTCTTAGTTCAAAGAAGGGTACAAAAATACTATATTATAAAGAGCTCGGGCAGCCAAGCCACGCTACAGTTATAGATTATCTTATTAATCATAAATCTTTATTAAAGCAAAAATCATCTTCTGCGGCCAAAGAATATCAACCAAATATGCAGGTTGAGCCAGTGAAAAAGAGCTTTGAGCAACAGGTTGAGGAGATAAAGAAAGCGCTTGCTTCTGCCAGCAAAAAGGTTGTCCCCGATGAGAACTTCTCAAAGAATCACACTTATTATATAATAGGTGAAGATGGAAAGAGGCATAAAGCGGATGTTAGTGTAACTGGGTTTAGGCAATTTTTGGAAGGAACTAAAAAACCATCAAAATCTTCCGCAGCAACTGTTATTGGAACATCTTTTGACCACATGGTTAGAGATTATTTCAGTACCGGCAAGCTTCTTGGTTATTATCCAAATATATCCATATCCCAGAAAAGGGCCCTTCGTGAAGAATTTGGACATCTCAAACAGTTATTTGATAAGAATTTTAAGGAAGGATATGTTGTTATAACAAATGAAGACCTTCTTAGGCTTGGTGGTTACATAACAAAGGACGGTAAAACAATAAGTGTTGCCGGTACAATGGATATGGTTATCGTTGCAAAGAATGGCGATAAATCTGATATCTACATATATGATGTTAAAACATCTAAAAATTCTGACATAACTGGAGATGTTCTTGTCAAATACACCGACCAAGTAAATTTCTATAAGAAATTATTTGAGGTCAATTCTCCGCAGCTTGCAAATTCAATAGCTGGTATTGGACTGGTTGTTGCAAATACTATTTATGGTAGCGATGGTAGTAATCAATTCGGTGATTATAGCATTGCTGAAGACGGTGAAACAATACTGTATGATGACAAGCCAATTGAAGGCACTGAAAATGAGATAACAATTCATTTAAGGGGTGAAATAGACAAATCTTCTGGAACCATACAACAGTTAAATGCAAGCGACTATATAGATACTGAAAATTTTGATTTCGAAGGTCTTACTGAAGAAGAGCAAGAAGCAATGGCTGGGCTTGGGGAAGACAGCAAGAGCCTTTTCCTTAAAGCTGCTAAAGAAATTAAAGATAAGTCTGGTGGAGACGAAATAGATTATTCTACTGATGGTAAATATAAAAAGCTTTCAGAGAACATACCAATTGTTGATGGTTCTTCTCCAATGACAGAAAGGGAGAAAGTCTTCTTTGGAAAATCTATAATACGATATATATCTATTATAGCAGACGACTTAAGTACAGACATAGATAAGAAGATAGCAATATTTGGCAGCAAGCAAGACGAAAATTCATATGATGATGATTTCTTTATTGGCAAAAGAAACACTTTGATGACTCAAGATGTTTTCAACGCTATAAAGAACTATCTTGTTGAAAAGACAGACTTCTTTAACATCAACGGTATTGAGGATGAGGCTATTCAAAACAAGCTTATATGGGCAGCTCAAAATATAGATGCGCTTATAAACTCTGCGTATGCAGACCTTCTTGATACAGAAAGAGTCAGTATATCTTCTACCGGCGAAATTATTTCAGAAAGTGTTGCTGCTGAAACTCTCGAGGCATATGAACTTGCAGAACAGGCTGCTGAAGAAAGAGCCGCATACTCAATAGATTCAAGAGAACAAAGTTATATAGGCTCTATGTCTACTGAGTTCAAGAGAGCTCTTAACAAAATATTTAATTATGAATATGATGAGAACGGGCAGATAGCAACCGATGAAAACGGTGATGATAGGTTTGTTGAAGATGAATGGGGATATGGTATTCCTACATTTGTTCCAAGAAATGTTGTAATCAATAAGTTATTCCAAACCTGTTACGGTCTTGGTGATTCTAGACAGATGCTAAATGCCATTAAGGAAGAGGCATCAGCTTCTCCTTGGATGAATCAAGTGTATAATATAATATCGAATAGTGAGACATTAACAAGACAGCTCTTTACTGTATTTAGAAAAGATAAAAATAATTACGGCAAGGTTTATCTTGACGATTCTGAAAGAAGAGCCCCGAAGCTTATTCCTCAACCATTTGATACAAGCGATAAGGTTAAGGCACAAATGCAGAGAGTAACAAAGAATGTTAATTCTGGTAGACTCCCACTATTTGTAAAATCTGGTAAGGAAAATACGTTTACCGTTGATTCTGACTTCCTTGAAGAATTAACGCTAAATGAAGGCAAGCATATTGGTGCGTTCTCTGCCATATCTTCAGGTGCCACAAGAAAAGAAAAGGCAAAGGCTGTTCAGAGGCTGCTATCGCAACTTGGCTTTGAAGATATAAATGCTATACAGCTTGGTTCGAAGAATGCAAAAACAATACTTTCTGATACTGTAGATGCGCTTACATCAATAAAGAAGAAACTTGAAAAACTATCTTCTATCGGAAAGCCGTTCTCGTTCCAGAAAGAACTAAACAATCTGTATTCTAGACTTATAAATGTTCTTTCTCCAATCCTTGATGAAGAGACGGAGCTTTCCGCACACGATAATAAAAAGAATTATAGTGTCTATAGCGACCCAACTGCAATGTGTACTATAATAGATAGACTCGCAGGAAGGGCCACCGTTCCATATCTTGATAATGACGAGCTTCCCGACAAAACCGCATTATATGAAAAGCTATTTGAAGATAAATACGATAGGCAAGACCTGTGGCAATTTGGGTATGGAGAGGGCTCTGGAAGGACATACTTCTGCGACTGGCTTAGAATTGTAAAGGAAAATAGGTCTGGCGAAAGAGATATATTGTCTCATCACATATCTACTAGTGTCCAGCTTGGAAAGAAAGCAAAAGAATATCTCAAGCAAAATGGTCTTGAATATACAATGGGCGTTCTTATGCAATACGCTTCACCAGCATTTACATTTAATGGCAAGACCAAAGTATATGTTGGTGGTAGAAAAGATGTTGCAAGATATAGAATACCCACAATGTCTGATAAGCCTGCCAACGAATATATTCAATTCTTAAAATATCAAGCAAGGCTGAATGAAGATGGATTCGGGCTTGATGAAATGAAAGAAAAGATTGCAGCAAAAGCATTTGAGTATGTTCGTTTTGAAATACGCAGAATGCAAGAGCTTGTTAATCAATTAAGAAATGGAAATCCAGCTGATGATGTAGAGAATTTCTCCATTCCAAGAAATGAAAGATATTCAAGCGTTGCCACTGGAGGGGAAATAACTCTCAAACATCTTGTTGCTGATGGCAAAATGATTGCCAGCTCAAAGGAAGAAAATTCTGGATTAATGTTTGAGTTCCTTCCTATGCTAAATGATGAGCTTATAAATGGCTCAGAGTATGGCCAGCTCATTATAGATGCTATTAATGGAGATGAAACAGACCTCTCAAATCTTGAAGACGGTTTCTATGATATATTTAGTAAGGCAACAAATATAGAAGTAGATAATCTTAGAACATTCCTGAAACAACATAATGGATATAAGTTCTTAATAGATTCGATAGACGAGATAACTGATGAAGAACAAGCAGATGCATTCCTTACTGAATTTATATGGAATGATACGCTGGCCGCAATGAATATATTTAATCTCACTGTTGTCGACCCAGCATTTCATAAAAATTCATCTGACCTTCAGAAGAGGTTTGCTGAATTCCACTCATCAACTCAAAGACCTAATCTTCTTGCAGAATTTGTTGATGTTGATGATTCGAGGAAAAGGAAAAAGGTTTCTGATGGTAAATTAAGATATGTAATTCTTGAGGATGCATATGCCGATTCTAGCATAGCAGATGAAGTGTCTTCTATATTTATAGAGGCATCAAAGAGTGCTCCAAATAAAGCAAGAGCAGCAGAGCTAAAAGCCATGGCTTCTCTTGTAAAGAAAGAATTCAAGAATATTATTCTTACAGACGGTCAGGGGCTTGGTTCACCAACTGGATTCTGGAAGAAACTTATGATGCTTGGAGATGATAATCCACAATTATTTGAAGCCATACAGAGACTGCGTTCCGCATCTCCAAATGAAATAGGATTATCTGACCTTCAGGTGTGTATTCAGGCATTCAAACCATTTGTATTCTCTCAAAAAGAGCAGAATTTTGGTGATGGAAAAATGCTTACTCCAACGCAGATAAAGGATAGTGAGGCGATGATTTATCTTGCTGGTGCGATAATGAAAGGTGCCGGTAAGACCGGATTGCTTCCAGCATTATATAACATAATGGAAGACAGCCATTATCATGGAGACATGAAGAATGGTTCATATTCTGATGATGGCATAGATATGTTTGTTTTCCATTCTGCTGTAAAAACTGGCGCCACAAGAATTATAAATCTGAATGGAATCTCACCAGAAAAGATAGAACAAACATTAAGAGATACACTATATGGTGCAGATGGAACATATACAGAATATGTCCAGAGTGTTTCGTTTGAAGATTGGGGAAAACAACAAGAAGTTCCTGCTCACCTTCAAGATAATGACCAAGGAATGCCTTCTCAAGGAAGAGTGTTGAGCGTTTCTGACCTTGACGATAGGTCGGCATTCCACATTCCCGGAAACAAGAGCGCTACAAAGAAAGAGTTTCTTGATAGATATTTTGATTTACACAGAAGAGTGTTTGAAAAATCAATAGAGATAGCAAAGAAGCGTCTTGGTCTTGATACAAATGATGAGCTCAAATCAAATAAAAAGTTATCTGAAATACTTGTTAATAGCATAGCCAAGGATTCAAGATATTCAATTGAGTTAAGAAAGGCATTTACTCTTGTAAACGGTAAATTTGTAGTTCCGATAGGAGACCCATCACTTGGAGACAAAGTTTATGGTGCGGTTCTTTCTCTTCTCAAGAAAACCATAAATGATGAAAAATATCTTGGCGGGCCAACTGTTATAAGAAGCAGCGTGGGCTTTGATGAAGAACTTAAATTCTTCAAAGATAAAGATGGTGGATATACTGCTGAAGTATATGCGTCATTCTTATCTACCGATATGGAAGAAGCGATGACTTATAACAAAGATAGACACGGCAAGATAAAAGGTCTATCTGGATATAAAGAAGGAGAAATTATATCTGTTGAGGATGGTCTTAAATATAAGCTCATAACTGAAGATGATATAATAGGAATTGCTGACCGTATTCCAACCGAAAACAAATATTCTCAGATTAGATATAGAATTAAAGAATTCTTGCCAAGATTTGGTGGTGAGTACTTCGTGTTCCCGAAAGAAAAAACTCTTCTTGGCGGCGATGACTTTGATATAGATAAGGTATATCCAAGAAGAAAATACAGAATCAATTATAACCTTCAGGAGAAAGTTGCAAGAGGAGAAATGACTCTTCAAGAGATGAAGGATATAGTAGAAATTCAGGAATGGAAGAATGAGATATTTGATATGCAATGGCAGGCACTTGGGCATAAGTCTTCTCTTGAAAAGCTTTTCAAGAAGGGTTCTTTCCAACCCCTTAAAGATATTGCTGCTGATATAAATCCCGAATTTGGTCATGAAAATCATCCAATGGTATGGTTCTCTTCTCAAAGATTCTATCAAAAAGCAAATGCAGCCGGTAAAGAGTTTGTTGGTATTTCCGCTCTTAATAATACAGCACATGCATTATGTGAAATGGCCGGTGTAACATTCAAGGTAGATTTTCCATCATTTAAACTTGATGGGGTTCATAGCGATGCTCTTATAGACAAGGCTACCGGTGAATATATGTTTGATATGATGTATTCTCCTTTTGATGGTTCTCTTATCTCTGAATCTATATGCATGTTTGTTGGAGCTTCTGCTGATAATGCAAAAGATGCTGTTCTCGGTGCCCTCAATACAAATCCAGTAACAGGAAATATCTTTATGGGCCTGTTAAGAATGGGAATTCCACTTAAGACCGCTGTTTATATGATGAATATGCCAGCAATAAAGCAAATGACCGAAATTGCTGAATATTCAGGAAAGAGACTTGAGGAGATAATTGAAAGCCCAGAATATGCTAAAATGGTTCTTGGGGAAGAATATCTTGGCGAAACATATTCTACGTTAGAAAAAGGAATTAGGACATCTGATATTCTTGGAAGAGTAAAAGCAAATGATAACAAATTTAACGAAACCGATATTGCGGTTTATCAGCTTATAAGAGATTTGGTGCCATTCTGTAAGGCAATTCGCGCTGTTACAGACAGAACATCTGTTAATTCCACAAAGAATGCTGCTCACAAGAGCGGTTATGATGCAATGTCAAGAAAGCTTCGTGCTGAAGAATTCCTTAATGGAAACTTCCCGGAGGCTAAAATTCTTGGAGACGCTGCATTCCACATCTATGATAAGATTTCATATCTTGGAGACCTTTCTAGCGTAAACACAGAGCTTATACCTCAGATATTTAAAAATCTGTCCCCTCTATTCAAAACAGAATTTAAGAATGATGAAGGAACTGGAGTTCTTGATTTCATGTTAAGAAGTGGATATTCCGCAATTGATATGAATGAAAAGACCCTTTCTCAAATACTCAACGCTTGGCTTGTTTATAAGGCCACTAAACTTGGCATTATAGATGCTTCCGAGAAATCACGAAGGGATAGAATATATAAATTCCCGATATCAGATTTCCTCGCTATTCAAGATGCAGTTTCATCTAATATGTTTATTCGCAATCTTGAGGTTGGAAATATGAGTTCTAAATATCCTGTAAAATCCATTAAATTTAGGAGCACTAAATTTACAAGAGATGTGAAAGATGATATCGCCGCGTCATTCGCAGAGTTGTCAGATAATAAGGATGCAAGAGAATTCCTTGATGACTATATGGATTACATGATTTCCAGATTTGGATTTACATTCTCTCCGCAATCATCAATGCCAATAACCCCAAATATTGAAAAGATAAGATATAAAGCAACCGATACATTGATACCATATACCCAGCTGTTTGGTCAAGAGATTCAAAGAGCAGATATGTTATCAACGATTACAGATTTTGCAACACAATTTGCAAGAAATAATATATATTGTCCCATTTGGTATGAGAACAATGAATTAGTTGTTGAAGATGATGGTTCTGTTGTTCTTGATGATATGCAGCTCGAAGCGTTTAAAGCAACTGGTAAGGTCGGCATAAGGATTGGCAAGAGGCTATTCTTAGATGCTAAAAAAATGGATAAAGATGGCAATCATATCTTTACAAGGGTTTCCAGACTTGGTGTTCCAAACCAATTCTTGGAATATGATGCGCAAGAAGATGCCTATGAGATTGAAACAGTTATAACATCCGATAATAATGCTGGTCAAAACAAGGCTTATGCAGACCTATTTAAAGAGCTTGAATCTCCAGAGGAAGATGGTGGTGATGCTGATGAAGGTGAAAACCGCGGGGATACCGATGTTAATAATGAGGACGAGGGAACAGGATATTTCACTACTGATTGGTTTGAAAAACTGAGAGGGCAAAAGAATTTCAAATCACTTATCGAAGAGCTTGGAATTGATGATTCTTTCTTTAATGCGGCTAGCGAAAATGCGTTTTATAGCGCAGTTAACAAGCTCTATAAAAAAGGACAGAATCTGAATAAGAGCAAATATAATTCAATACTTGATAAACTTAATAAAGAACTTTGTAGATAATTATGGCTGGAGCTTTTTGTAGAATAACGCCAGACAAGGCATATGGAGAAGGCACAAGTACTCTTTATAGAGACCTTCTAAGATTGTTTAATAATAATTCTGAAAGAGCAAAACAACTATATGCTCTATACTCTGATAGCGACCTTATGAAAGAGGTCGGGATTGCTACAAATACAAATGAACCATCAGCTGTTAAGTTCATAGATAAGCTTGGTATAATAGATGAGGTAATTTCAGATATAGATTACCCAAATTATATCAATGAGAAAGAAGGACTTCTCGATGATTCATATGATACTTGGAGTGAAGCAGCACAAACTATTTCTTCTCTTAAAGAGTCATATCCACAGGGAACATTCTTGGTGTATGAAAATGATGGAAAATTCTCTGTAAAAGCAGTTGTTTCCAGCGAGGAAAATGAAATTGAATCAGAAAAGCAGAATGCTCTTGCGCAACTAAATACAAGACTTGTTAATTATATGGCATCTCTTGGATTTGCAGTATCAAGCGTTTCTGATTTGGAGTCTGCTGGTAAATTCTCCCCTTTAACAGCAGAAAAGAATGCTGCAAATCTTATAGATATAATTAAGCTTTCAAAAGGAAAGAGTGGAGCAATTGCACTTACAGAAGAGTTTTCTCATCTTATATTTGAAGGAACACAAA
>AUXO013411732.1_pt1:5000-10000 | contig 11514 bp, 6 predicted proteins | sample 768731 | NCBI WGS metagenome assembly AUXO01 (sample SAMN02715735, study PRJNA202380) | gut metagenome | biome: sheep rumen | host: Ovis aries | place: New Zealand: Palmerston North | reverse complement strand
ATTGGGGGCGGAAAACGAATCGACATCTCGATGTGATACAGCCTTTTCTATTTTTGTTGGGAAAGAACGGCGAAGTCCATCCGAACCGTCCAATGAAGAATAAGAGGAGAGCAAAGCGCCAATGGCGCGCGAAGCGCATGCGAAAGGGGCACGGAGAAAAAAAATAAGTGTGGAGGATAAGCAGCCGAGCTCATTCCCTTCGCTTCCTGGGCCCAAAGCAGTGCAGTCTTTCCTGGCCAAATCAAGGATTTGGGGCGCTACTTAAAGAAATCCATTTTTTTTAGTCATATATATTAATAGAAAGATAGATCCATCCATCTATCCTATCCGATTTCGATTTTTATATCTAAAAAAGAATCGATTTCATTCAACGTTTGATTCAAAGAACTGCGCTTAGCCCCCCCCCGCTCATGAAACGGCTCGGCTGCAATGGATGGCAGAGGGTCCGTAGTACCCAAAGAACTGGAGTGGTCCAGTAGCCGGGAAGGGGCCTAGAAGTGCCAACTACTACACCACACTACACTCGGCTCTACACATTTACAGAGCTAACCCCTGTCCAGTCCCTGGCAGAGTGAAGGGGGCTTCCATCCTTATTCCCTATTCCCTCGCCCAGGCTAACGGGGCCTTACTTATTCAGGGGGGGGAGAGTGGAGCCCCGAGAAGCACTGTTGAGAGGAAGATCCTTGGCCCCTCCTCATTCTCTACAGGGTTCCAAACCTTTCTTCAACATAGGTGACAACGAGCGGGGCAGAGATGGAAGAGATCGAACACGATAATAAGAAGCAAGCTCGCCTTCCTTTTATATCATTTTGATAGAGAGGGATGGAGAAAGTGGACAAAACAGACTCGCATTTCCCAGTCGAAAAGATGGGTTCCTTTTTCGTCTTGCATTTCTCATCGCGGAAAAATAATAATATTGAAAACGTTCCCAACCCACCAACCCTTTCCTTCGTAGAGCCGTGTATTGTAATCCGAACCTGCCCGGAGCGAGTCTCCCATAGAGGCAAGTTAAGTTGGTGAGCCGTATGATGGGCAACTATCTCCTGCGGTTCGGAGAGGACTCAGCTGTTAGTTAGTACCCCCTTTCGGGGTGGACCTTTCACTCTATTTTATTATATACGCTTAGCGAAAAGAATGTTTTTTGATACACCTAGGACATGGATTTTATATGAACCAATGGATCGTGACAAGTCGTTACTACTAGCAATGACTTCGTCTTTCATTACTTCATCCTTTCCATATCCCTCTCCCTTGTTCTCAGTTACTCATCAAATGGCACTCAGTTCATATCTTTAAGTTCGATCATTGACAAGGTTCAAAGAAAGGGTGGGCCATTGATAAAGAATCGATTCCAAAGCACAATGCTAGCAAGGGTAGCTACTAGGAAGAGTTGACGGTATGAAATAGCTCGACCTATAGAATAGGGAGAGGAGTGGACTCTGTTATATTTATTCTTCATGATCGGCAACCAAGGAAAAGGAATCCGAAGCTACTTAGCTACACGTCGAAGGTATTCTTCAATATCCTGATCTCGAAATTGCGTAAGATAAAGAAGCTCTTCGTCGAATTAAAACAAGGGACTTTGAAAAAGGTCTCATCAGGAAGGACGTCAGACAACATGATCCGAGGAAAAAAGGCTCTCATCAATACCGTGGGAACCCGAATTCAAAAAAGAAAGCTCGGTGCAGCTACACACCTGCAAGCTTCGGTAGCTGAAGAAGAGCTGTTATCGCAGGGAAAGAAAGATGATTTACCCAGGGAGTGGACCATTATTCAATGCATATTGATTGAGAATCTGTGTAGGATCGCTAACCTTCTCTTACGTGAGACACGGAGATGGAAGAATGGTAGGCCAGTCTTGACACAAATGGGCTTTCAGACTTAGCCAAGGAACGCCATGACAGATAAGCAGGGACCTAGAACATGAGAAAGACTGATGAAGGAAGGGACACGAGGGCTCCTCTTTATCACTGGAAGATTCTAATATTCAACAGTAGAATCAGTCCCCAACCTTAAAAATGAAGGATCAAAAGTCTGCTTTCCAAAACCCACGCAAATGGAGGCAGATGACCTCAGACACATAAAAAGGGGTAGAACAAAGCTTTTCCATATAGCAACTTGATCCGGACTCTGTCATTAGAAGAAGACCGCTTTGAAGTGGACGGAGAAATAAAATTACTAAACCAGCCATGCGGGTTGGCCACTAAAGAAGAAGGCCTCTACGAACGATTTCAATAGAGAAAGAGAGAAAGGACCGTTCGGCTATGTAAAGAAGTCCCTGCAGGCTCCAACCCAGTCCTGACATTCTACAATAAGAGTGTCCGACGTCGGGGCACCGCTTTCATTCCAGCGCTTGGCACTCTAACTTTACCAACACTAACCACTGAATAAGGAAGACATACCACCCACACAGCAAACCAACGCACCCCGGAAAGAAGAAGGGTAGCGCCCGGCCCGGGTGAAAGACCATGCCTTCCCGCTCCCTCAGGCCTTTATATTCTAGTGAGTGTTCCGTGAGTGGGTTCTCGATTTAGGCGGGCTATCAATCGACTATGATAAATAAGATAAAGAAGAGGTCTTAGTCGACTATTAGGGAAGTTCAGAGTTCTTTGATTCATTCTAGCTCTTAGGGATGGAAGAAGATATAATAGAGAGAGGGCTTAGTACACGTGGGACTTATGCCTTTATTTTCGGATCAATGAGACAAGGAGTTACTCAGAGCTTAGGGCCTTTGCCAAAGGAATGGGACCCCTTCTAAGCGAGTCAATCCCAGTAGAGGAAGGTAATTTCTTTCCTTAGTAGTTTGCTTTCATCCGAATTAGTGGTTTCAGATGGATTCGTCTTTGATGTAAATAGCCCACTGGAAGTAAAGTATAGTGTGGTTCCACCTCGCAAGGAGAACAAGCGATAGATTGAAGATCAACAGGGCTTAATCAAATAATCAAGTAGGAAAGGAATAGGAAGAGAAAGAGCATGTGTGCTAAGGCACAAGGTCCCGTATTGGCACTTTCAGGTGGGCTAAAAAAGAGCCCCAAAGGAAGCCAGTAAGCTAAATAGGAATAAATGTTAAGTTTCACTTAAGACTTTTGAGGGAGCTTAAGGTAGTTTACTTGCTTACTTGTTAGAGTCAGGCTAATAAAATTCTTGTTTAAAAGCACTTACTTACCAAGGACGTTAATATATATTAAAAACCACATGAGATAGGCACATACATCTATCTTTTGCCTTGATAACTTCTAGGTGAGGGGGTTGAGTACCTCTCTGACTAGTTCCTACTTCGCTTCCAGAATGTAGCTTCATCTAGCAGTTGGAGCTAGTTGCCTCTTCACCTGACCCTACTCCACTTGACTTTCATTTCATGTTCTCCCTGTATCTAAAAAGCATCCATGGTAGCCTCAGAAGTTGAGCTAGCCCACCTTTGCCTTTCTTTCTTATCTTTCTATCCCTGCCTGTATCCTATCCTTAGAGCTCCCCTTTGCGTTGATTATAGGCCTTTTCTTTGCCCTTTGGGAGAGGTAAGGTATAGAGCTTGAATCCCCCAGCTGACATCTTTTTCTCCATTGGGCATCCTCATGGCATCTACTTCTTTAAATAAAAGATAAAAAGCTTTTGCCGCTCTTTCCTTGGCTTTCTTTCGCGTACGTGTGCTCGTCTATCCTTTAATAGAAAGAAGCAATTTCTCTGTTCGAAATCAAGCTACAGGCCATCAAAGATGGCGGTAGAACAGCTAGCAAGAGGTGCCCAGGTACCGTTAACAAGCTCATGAATTTAACTTTCAAGCGAACCCCATGCCTTATGGTTTGAGAGTCCGTTTGATTATAAGCCTTTAGAATGGTTATATATACTTTAGAAAAGGGCTATCTCTCTCCAGCTTTCCTTTCTTGCTTTCTAGCCCCGATGCCAATGCCCTTTCTGTTCTCGAGTCTTTGCAATCTTCTGCCATTCCTCGAGTACTAGCACTTTGAAATGGTTAGAACACTGTCTTCGAGTCCGGTTGAGAAATAGCGGATTTGAGTACCGGGAAGTAAGTATGAGTAAGGTCCGGGTCTGGTTGAGTAACTCAGGATAGAGAGAGTCCTTCATTTCTAATCTAAAGTATGAATAAATAGTAGACATGTAGCTGCCTTTTAGGTATTGAATCCCTGGCCGGGAAGCGTGAACGATAACATGAGTCTTTAAGAACAGAGTGACCCCGTGGGTTGTCCATTCTTTCGGGTATTCACTCAAAAATCATTGAATTGAATAAGGCTATTCGACTTAGGACTCCCTTACTAAGCTTTCAGGAAAGTCTGAGATCTCATTGTCTTCCTAAAGCCTTTTTAATCCTAAATGAACAGATATAAGATAGATGTAGAGACTCATCCTTGATTCCTATCGGTCAGGGCCCTTGAAGAACCCTCCACGAATTATCGATAGTAGTTTACTAATCCAAGGAAGGAGTGATGCGAAGAATTGCTTTCTTTCGTACCCATTCACAAGAAAGAAGGGTCTCAAGCAGTGTGTTCATGGTCACTCAGAACATAGGATTTTCGGCATCAAAGAGCGCGTGGGACAGGTGAGGGAAGGAAGGGCGGGATGAAGCAAGCAGCCAATCCCTTGCTGGTTAAAAATAGCAGCATCAGTATTAAAATAATCAACACTATGGGGTGGGGCTGCCAATAGGTGTTTGCACAATTTGTAGCTTCTCCTTCTTATACTATTCGAAGAAGCTGATTGCTTTGTTCACCACATCCACAGGATAGTTCTGTATGTCCTGGAACTGCAGCAAATTTCTATCACTCCATAAAGCCCATGCAACTACTAGCATCAGTTCCAGCTGCTCTTCATCAAGACACTTCCCCATCTCCTTCACCCAATCTGAGAGAGAGCCTGCATCTGTTGAGTATGAAGGGCTAATGGGCAGAGTAGCCAAATGCCAGATGCCCAGGGGCAGCCCTTTAAAACATGAATGGTAGATTCAGGCTCCATTCCACATCTGTCACAAAGCAGGTCAACCTCCA
>AUXO010123781.1_pt1 | contig 11514 bp, 11 predicted proteins | sample 768731 | NCBI WGS metagenome assembly AUXO01 (sample SAMN02715735, study PRJNA202380) | gut metagenome | biome: sheep rumen | host: Ovis aries | place: New Zealand: Palmerston North | reverse complement strand
TGAAGCGTCGCTTAAATCAAGTGACATATTTTCCTCAAGACCAACTGAATTTGCAACAGCAGTGAAAGCTTCCTGGGTTACCTGTTCGTCTCTGATAAGTTCATCAGCCAAACCAGCGATTTTTTTATCGAGTTTGTTAACACTGGTGTTCAAAGCTTCATTATCAGCGATTGCATTGTTATTCACAGTGTCAATCCATATCTGTGAAATTTCTTGTGCAGTTGTGTCATAAACAGCACCTGTTGTACCATCTTTAAGAGTGGCTTCAAGAATAGCAGCATCAAGAGCCTTGTCAGCATTTACAAGGTTTTTGTCAGGATGACCAGTTGTACCAAGGTCTGAAAGATAGTTAGTTCCACTATAATCAATTGTGTCATGGCTTGCACCAGTTAAACCCATTTTCTCATACAATGCTGTGAAAACAGCCATTGTTGATGATGCACTAGCAACATCACTGAAATCCAAAGTCTGAGTTGTAGCTGTACCAGCATTGTCATAATGGGTTAGTGTTAATACGTTATTGTTAAAGGTAACATCATTAGCACCTTTAATAACTAACTGAGCCTGAGCAGCAGTTGCACCACCAATCCAAAGTTCTCTAGCATCCACAATATAAATAATTGCACCCTGCGTAGCTTTTGCACTTGCAATTCTCTCAGCTGAAGATGTAGAGTTACTAAATTTGTAAAATTTTACTCCTTGATTAGTCATAGTTTTTTACTTTATTAATTTTATTATTTATTATTATTTTATTTTTATCCGTTATCTGGAACATGTTCAAAATGTCCCCATATCGTCATTAGTTTTCCGTTTTCGTCGAAACCAAGTGTGTCTTCATCAACATCAACACCAAGTCTTCCATCAGCATCAGTAGCTAGGCCGTCACTAATTTTAAGTTCCAACAAACCTTCAGGATTAATTTCAAAATTGTCGGATTGTTCTACAATTTTTTCTATAATTGCATCTGGTTGTACCTCATCCTTAAGTTGATTTACATTGTCACTTAATTTTTTAATTGATTTTCCAACACATTCGAGTTTGTTTATCAAAAATAGAATTGACAAACCTCTTTCGCTGGTCCTCATGTAATTTGTACTGTCTGGGTGTACTTTTACACTGACAACATTATCGACTTTTTGTACACCATTGGTGTATATTAAACCTTCTTTTGGTGAAGGACTTGGTTTTGGCCTGTTTGGATTTGGTTTTGGCCTATCTGGCACCTCTGGGGTATCACCATCGTCGCATGGATGTGGTGTGGGATATTGTTCAACTGAATCCATTATAATAGGTTGTTCTTTTATAATGTTTTCAGATGTATTTCTTGATGTGTTATGGTTAGTTCTTTGTATTCTAGTGTCAGATTTTTTCATTCCTAATCATCTTTATTACATATAAATATTATTATAATAAAAAAAATCCCCCAAAATTTGAGGGATTTATTAATTAAATTTCTATACCTTATTTTATTATTTCAAAAAACACATTTTCCTGGTTCACAACATAAGGATTATTTTCTCTTACAACAGCCTTTAACACGGTGTGTTTCTTTTGGAACCATCTACATAAGAAAAATTTTTTAGGCGGTTCAACTGTTTCCTTGTTTGTGTATATCACCACAGTTTTTTCTGATATGACTTTAGGCTCCAATGCAACTGTATTTGGATAAGCCATATGTAGATTTGTACTAATCCATTCATCACCTACAAGGGTATCCAAAACAAAGTCAGGCTCCTTGAAAATTGTATCAGTTAATTTAATTGTGTCTTTCTTTTGTAATTCAGTTGAAATATACTGTAATTGTGCAAGTTGCTTATCTTTAATTTTTAATTGTTTTCTGGTGTTATCCAACAAAATTGTAATTGAATCGTTGTAATAAGTCAACTGGTCAACTGTAATTTTAAAAACATTTGACTGAGCTTTTTCTTTATCCAGTTGTAAAGCGTAGGCTTTGTTGTTCTGTACAGCATTGTCATATTTTTCTTCAAAATTGTTTGAACGATAAATGAAAAACACCGCCGTCAAAACTGCTACAATGAACAATACAAACCATATTATTCTTTCTTTGGTAAAAATTCTCTTTAACATACCTATATATTTAAATGTATTATTATAATAATATAAATATAATAGAAAATCCCAATAATACAAAATATACTATTGGGATTAATCTGTTTATTTCATTTATTATTATTCATTTACAACAGTAATGGTTGTGTTTACAACAGTGTTGTCGAATTTAATTTTGAACACTTGAGTTGGGTTTACTTGATATGCTGCAACAATTGCAGTGACTAATGAAACTGGTTGAGTGCAAGGAACACCAATTTCCTTATAGTTACTGCCTTTGTTAGGTTCTTCATCATCCCAATCATAATATTTGTAATTGAACTGGATTGATTCAACCTGGTTAGTACGATACAAACCACCAAGCAAACGGGCAAAGTCGTTCATAATATTTCTACCACCTTCACCAACGTTGGCTGCATTAATTCTATAATCGATTGAATCTTCACCAAATACAAATTCACCTTTATATTCATATTCTGGGTCATATACATATGCGTGAGCCTCTTCAAGTTTGGTTCTAACTGACTTGTGGTAATTAGCTATCATAATAGACATCTCTTCAACTTCTCTTTCAAGGTCAGCAATTCTTTCAATAGCATCACCATCAACTGGTTTAATGTGATTTTCATTGTCAATGTAATACAAAGCGTTAGCTGCTTTCAACATGAATGTTGTATAAGGTTCAATTTCAAATTTAATCCATTTTTCACCATCCCATTCGTTGATATATGGTTTTTCAATTAAAGCACTTTCATCTTTAAATGAATTGTTGTTTTCGGTATCATAATCGAGATTAACACTAATCCACAATTTATTTTTACCATCGGCTGAACGCATGATGGTTGTTGGATAAACAGTACCAAGAATTTCAGCAGCACCTGCAGTCTCACCAGTTTCAATATCTTTTACAAGTCTGATTGAACTGTAAATAGCATTGTCAACAAGGGTCTGGTAAACACGACCGTCAGGATGGTCACCACCTTTGAATTGTTTTACCCAAGCCTGTGTATCATGTTTAGTTAAAGGTTTACCCATTGTATTTGTAGCACACCAGAAACTGGCTTTTTCATCCTTAAAACTGACTGATTTTTCATCATCATCAAATACATAACCGCAATACTGTAAACCAAAGTTAGCAACTGCTTTTAATTTTACATTGGCAACCTGGCCCAACCATTTACTTGGTGATGGTCTGTTATGGTCTTTGAAAACAGGTTTTGGTTCAAGATAATTAAGAATACCGTCCCAGTCATGTTTTGAAGCAACTCTCCATCCTTCACCTTCTTCTTCCAAAGCTTCCATTATATCAAAAATACCGTCAAAGTTGTAGAAACGTCCAACATTATCAATACTTTCATATGTAATATATCTGTCACCAATAGTTGGGTTATCTGGAAGTAAATTAATGTCATTGATTGGTTTTACCATACCAGTTTTCTGTGAATTTGGAATTGACAATGGTGAATCCAATGAACCGTCACCAGTTATTGAGCCATCTGTATAAACACAGAAATCATTCATTATTTTGAGAACATCCTTCATAGTAAGGAAACCTTCAACTTTAAGTGGCTCATGGTCACAGTCGTTGATACAAACGGTAAGAACACCATCTTCTTTATCATAATCAAATGATAGAGTTTCAATAAAATCTGGAAAAGGATTTTCACTTTCAATGACTTCGCCACTGACAAGTGTTACAACAATCCTGTTCATTTCGTCGTCTTCGTCTCTGACAACATCGATTGATTGTATATCCCTGCCTTCCAATACAAAGAAGTTGGCATCGATTTCATCACCAGTCAAACTGTCGAATTTAGTTACATCAACATCCTCAAAATAATGGTAATTCTCTGGTAATTTGTAATATGTGATTTTCTGATATTTATCACTGTTTTTACTCATTTTAAACTAGTTTAATTTGTTATTATTATATAAATATTTATTTTTTCAGAATAATAGACCTTTCAAATCTGCTATTTGCTAAAATTTTTGTAAAATCTTGGTCACAAGTATAAAACTTGAATGATTTAAAATATCCAGTAAAACTTCCACCAAATTCTTTTTCTAAGAATAATACATATTCTGGTACGTCTTTATAGTTTTCATATACAACATCGCACAAACCTTGTGTACCACCACCAAGTGATATATTATACGGTACGCCTTCCTGTTTTTCATATATGTCATTCAAAGCCCTAAGGTTAATCATTGGTAATTCTTTTGAATATAAAACCAATTTTCCATTGACATACATAATAAGTCTCATATAGTCATTTGACCTGATATATCCAAAATCTGTTATACCAAATTTAACAATAGGCACAATTCTTACATCAATCGTTACCCATTCATCATATTTAATTAAACCAGGGAATGACCATTCATTTTCAATTGAATAACCATCTTCATTGGTACAATCTTTTACCATATATTTGTATCCAATAGACCCATCTGGTTTAATCTGGAATGAAATTGCATTGTTATATAAATCACCAAGAATATTATAGTCAGCGTTTGATTTCTGCTGCAGTTCTTTAATTGTTCTGGCTGTATAGCCACCTTTTGCTCTGTTCATTATAATGAAATAGTTGTCAGTATAAAGGTTTTTCTGCATTTCGATTATCTTTGGGTCGTCAATGTTTCCCATTGTTGCCTTGTAACCGTCTTTTGTTCTGTTGTATGTTATAAACTTATTGTTCGTTGACAAAAGTTCAATCTGTTCATTAAGTGAAATACCATCAGCTGTTTCCATTTCAGTATTATCATCTGGGTCGGTGTAATACTTCCACCATTTATTTTCAGCCCTGGTTCCAGCATAGAAAAATGTTCCAGCATTTTCTGGGTAGGCATCATTAAGAGTTGGCAAAGGAAAATCATTAAGATAACCATCATTATTGTAGTTTTGGTTGAAATATGATTTCTCTATATCACTATCACCATCCCAACCGTCGCTGTTATAATCAATTTCAGCATATTTTTCTTTTTTAATATGATAATCACTTTTGAATGGCTCTGGTTTTAATGTAAATTCAAGACAAATACCGTCACCTAAATCAGAAGGTAAAATACTGTAATTACAACCATTATTTGTTTTAAAGAAACCCTGGAAGAAACCACCGTCAAGTTTTGCAACCCTCATGCAGTCTTCAGAAACCATTTCATTAGTATATCTGTAAATTTTGTTGTTACCATTAACTTTATTCAAATGAAGTCTCATATCATCAGCATCAATAACAAGTTTGCTGTTGGTATATATTTCCATAAATTCTTCATCTGTTATCTCGTCTTTATCATATGTAATCAAACCGTTGTCAATACCAGTCAAACCGATGTTATTCAATTCAAGTCCGTTATTAACAGCCTCTTCCCAAGTGTATTCTGGTGATGAAACCAACTCATTTTCGCCAACGCATTCATCTTTTGTTGTATCAATATAGACAGAAAGACAATCTTCCTGCAAACCATCATGTACACTACCAGCCCCCTGTGATTCATAGAGGTGCATGTCCCAATAGTCGGATTTCGATGTTTTGAGTTTAAAAATTGGTCTATTATGGTTGAATATATTTCCCATTATTTTTAAAAAGTATTATATTTATATATAAATACATAATTACAAGAAAATGAAAGGTAAAATAATTAGACTCAGTGAAGACCAATATAAACAGTTAGTTGATGAAGATTACCCATTTTCATATATGGGTAACACAAGTTCAGATACAAACCAGAATAGTCAAGTCTTGGTAAATGCACCATATGATTCACCTGGTTTTGAACCTGAACCAGTTGACGCTGATAAAATTAGTCACATGTTAAGTAATAACTCATGGTGGAATAGGCACTATGGATTTAATGGATATTGTTTGTAAATGATACATTACATAACAGAAGGTGGCAACGGAAATAAGGAATTAAAATCCCATCGCTGGTTTCTCCCAGACGGTGTACGCCATCATTTGGAAAAAGTCAGGGATAATAACAAAAAAGAAGAGTTGTCCAAAAACCACACAACAAAGGAGGCCTGGGACCACTTGGAGTTCATCCTTGGAGAAGAAAAGGGTATCAGTTACAATGAAATGAAACGTATCAAAAACTGGTTTGATAAAAATTATAAAGCCACAAAAACTAAACAGTATGAACTTTATGGTGGTAATATAATGAAAACCTGGGTTGAAAACCAATTAAACAGTGCAACATTATATGTAAAAAAACATAAAGAAGCCCAACGTGCAATGGGTAAAGAAAATGCTTTTATTAAACCACACGAAGCTGATAGACAAAATACTGTATCAAAGGTTGACACAAAAGTCCCAACATACAACCCAGCTACAATGAATAAACAAAACCGTTTAAAGGAATTAGGTGAATTGAAAGAAAATAAAACCATCATTATTACTGAAAGTCAAAGAAAACAAATACAAGAGGTTATCAGTGGTCAAACTAAATCAAATTTTTTCAATGAACTTGACACTTATGCTTCTGTCGGGGATTTCAACACCTGTATGAATCTATGTGATGAATATTTCGGAAGTCATTTTGGTATTGGAAGCTCAAGGGCTGTTTACAGAATCGATGATGAAAAAATATTAAAACTGGCAATTAACGAAAGGGGTGTCGCTCAAAATAAAACCGAGGTTGAATCCTATAACCGAACTCAAATGTATAAAGGTATATTTCCGATTGTTTTCAGTTGGAGTAAAAATTACACATATATTATATCTGAATATGTTATACCGATTGATGATTTAAAATATATAAAACATGACGGAAAACCAGCAGATGATTTTACCGAATGCATAGGCGTCGATGAAGATACTTTACGGCAAATAACGTATACTGTCAGTAATTATACAGATAACAATAAACTTGATTTAGAAAAATTAAAAAACGAATTTAAAGACTTCCTTGGGTTTATTGAAGACCACATGACCGAAAATAAAAATTTTGAATTATTGATGTGTTATTTATTTGAAAACCCAGAACTTTCAAATGAATCGTTTTCAGGGGAAAATATGGGGATGACAAAAAGAAACGGTCAGCCGTGGCTTGTCATATTAGACAATGGATGGGATGGTGATGTGGCCAGGATGTACAATTATCCAAATTTTGGTAAATTAAATGTTTAAATAAACTATTTATTATAATAATAAGATATTAATACATATATAAAATGAGAAGTTGTCTTGAAATTTATTCAATGGATGCTCGTCACACAATGGAAACACGTAGTGACTATACCAGAGTAAACCAATATTCAGAAACACACCCAGATGCACTCGCTACTGGTGACAGACAAGGTAAAGGCACTGGACATGGTGGTCACGGCCACTGGTTGCCTCATTGCACTTCACAAATTGGTGTATTCGATTATTCAAACTTCGACACAGCTATTACAAGTGGTGCTGGTGATGATTTGGATAATGAGGCCAGAAATACTGCTTTGACTAGAAGCTTATATGACCCATATCACCCATATCAGGCTCCTGATACTACACTTAATGTTCTTGAAGGTCAATTTGTTTTATTCTAAAAATTAAATTAATATGGTTTTTGGTGGGTTATTGGAAGAAATGTTATTAAGGGAATCAGCCTCCGTTGAAAACGTTGTAAAGGCTATGGACAACCACTCCAAAGTTATTATCAATTATCATAGTGATGGTAAAGATAATAACACTGGAACACGTGTTATTGAACCTATTACATATGGATTAACAAAGGCTGGTAATCCTGTTATACGTGCATTTCAACCATATGGAGATAGTACTACCACAACCCCAGGGTGGAAAATGTTTAGATTGGATAGAATTTCTTATTGGGAAGAAACAAAAGAAAAATTCTATAATGTACCTAACATTCCAGGACAAGAGGCTAATCTCGATGGTGACGAAACCATGGCTACCGTAATCAAATCATTCAGAAGTACAATGGGTAATGATGCCACCAACGCAATCAATGTTGGTCCTAAAACAAAGGAAAAAGTTTATGCCAGAACTTCTGGTGACGACATTGTACAACTTGGTGCCAGAAATCTTAAAAGCCAACAAAAAGGTATTAAAGTTGACCTTGATAATAACAAAAAAGCCAATTCGAGTTTCAACATGTATACAGCCAATACACCAGAAGACAAAGGTCCAAGAATTCCTGGACAAAGTTATAAACCACAAACCACTGGTTCTGTTGAAGATGTTGACCCAGAAGAACTTGAAAGAGCAAGAGCACAGGTTAAATACGACAGCGCCAATGTTGATGATAAACTCAGTGACAAATACTGGAGTGATTATGAACATGCCTTGAGCCAGGATGAACAGGACCAGGCTGACATGGATATGAAGGACATGAACCGTCCTGACAGAAACATGCAGAGACGTGACAACAGATGGGAGAAATCTACCGACACTGGTTTCAAAAACAGAAAAGATTCTGGAAACAGAATTTTATACAACATGGATAAAGAGAAAAAATAATTTGATTTTTTAATTATTCAATTATATATTAAACAATATATTAAATTTATTATTATGGCAAATGCACAGAATTTATTAAATGCAGCTAAAAAACAGAAAGCAAATGGTGGAACAAGTCAGGCAGCACCAAGACAGACATCAACTGGTAAACAGATGATGGAAAGTGTTATGGCAGCATCATCAGATTTGGGTTCACTTGAAAATTTATATTTTAACCCAGCAGAAGATAATGTTTCTCTTGATGAGGCCTATGAAGTATATCCTGACGGTCAGAAACGCAAAATATATGATGCAGAGGAAGACATGAAAGAAATGTCTTCATTCAAAATTAGTAATGTTGATTCAAAAATGCCAAAGGCAATCTTGGAGTCTTTAATGAATGACCCACTTAATATGCCTACCGATGGTGTGATATATAGTGGTAATGATGTTAATAACATGATGAACGGTTTACAAAACCGCACAATAGATATACTTGAAAAACTTGATGCAAGAGACAAACAAGGTAAACCACAACAACAGAGACAGCAACCACAAGTAAATTATAATCCACAACCAATCAATGAACAATATAATCATAGTCAGGGTGGTGAAATTGATTATAACAAATTGGCTCAGTTAATTGAAGGAATTATTGATAAAAAATTTGCACAATATAAACAGACCCTTTTGAATGAAAGTAAAATTGGTGGACAAAATGCACCAAAAGTATCTTTTATTAAATTGGGTGACACATTTACCTTCATGGATGATTCCAACAGCGTATATGAATGCAGAATGATTTACAAGGGTAAAGGTAAAGTGAAACAAAATTAACTTTTTTTTGTTTTTATTTATATTAAATGAATCACCAAAAAGTGATTCATTTTTTTTTATTTATAAATAAAAATTTTGTATATTATATGTGTATGAGAATATTGATTATAAATCCTGTTAATTGGTCGTTTGACGAAAATAGTATTAATTCAGGTATTGGAGGAAGTGAAACCTGGGTGGTACAATTATCGGAAGCTTTCGCCAGAAAGGGGATAGAAACTGTTGTTTTATGTAATTGTGAAACACACCTGTCACAATCTGGGGTATGGTATTTAAACTACCATGAACTGAATAACGTGCTTTCACAACAAAAATTTGAATTAATCATAATCAGCAGAGAATATTCAAATTTACTGAGTGGTATAGACTATTATAAGACATCTGATAATGTGTTTATCCAGGCACATGATGTAGGGATTTATGGGGACGATATAAACAAAATCAAAGTATTCCCTTGCTTCAGGGGAATATCAACATTGTCTGCTTACCAAGAAAGGAATATTCATGTAAAATGTGGTGTTGACTGGAAATACATGGTTAGGATTGGAAACGGTATAGACACTAGATTATTTGAAAATTTAGATTATACACCGACAAATAAAAGATTGTTATTTAGCAGTGACTATGCTAGAGGTGGATATATTCTGAAAGATTGTGTTGTCCCTAAATTACTCAATCTTGGTGTTGACACTGGAAGTGATTTCTGTTCATATATGTCACGTGATATAGAACAAAACGAATATGTACAATTATTCGGGTGTATATCAAAAGAAACATTGTATAAGGAAATGTCTAACCGTTATTGTTGGCTTTATCCTGGGGTATTTAATGAAACGTTTTGTATATCAATGATTGAAAACATTATGTGTGAAAATGACATAATAGCCCCATTAACCTACGGTCTGTCATCTGTTATCGAACCGTTTGTGAACGATGTATCAATGAAAAATCGATTTGATAGAAGTGAAGATGAATTCTGGATGGCGGTGGATGAAGCAAGCAATAAAATTAATGAATCAATAAATAACCACGAAAAAGGTGAGGAATTAAGAAAGGAACTTAAAAATTACGTTTTATCCAATTATACATGGGATAGAATTGCAGATAAATGGTTAAAATTAGTATAATAGATTAAAATTTAAATCTTATGTTAACAGAAGAAAAACTTAATGCAAATTATTTGAAGTTCATCAACTACCTCCAGAAGTACAACTGCTATTCAGAGGATATGATGAAAGAACTTGGTGAAAAAATTAAAATGGCCCCTTATTCAATGGAGCGTGACATGGGTGGTGCTTATGATGGCGCTATGATTGATGTCACACTTAACACGTTATGTAAAATCGGCGCCCAGATTAACAACAATGCCATGGGTGCCAACGGTGGAGAGAAAATTGCACATCCCTTGCTTGCGGTAAACAATAATATGTTAATGCGCGTCCTTCTCCTTATCAACATTGCAAAGGCTGAAATGTTTACTCCTAACAAGAGTGAATGGCATAAAAAGAATCTTGGTAGAATGTATGAGTTTGTTGAAAATAAAACCAAACTTAAACTTGGTGCCAGAAGTCTTTATCTTTGCCAAAAATACGGTATTCAACTCGAAGAGGAAGAGTTTGAGGCTTTCTTGACTATTGATAACCCAGATGATACTGGCGAACGTTTCCAATCACCTTTGTATACAATGGTTAAGGCTACCAAGATGTTTACCCTTGTCGAATTGAGACAGAAACAATTAGCTTTAAGTAAAACCGAAATACAAGAAATATAATAAATTAAATTTTAATAATATGAACCCAAAATTAAAAATTTGTAATAAATCACCACATGAAAATCCATGTTATGCTAAACCTGGTGACAGTGGTATGGATTTAAGGGCTTGGATTTACTGGGAAGATGAGGCACCAGGAAAATTAAAACCAGAATCAAACATACCTTATATTAAAGGAAAATGCCATCCAAGTTGGATTGCCGACTGTGGTAAACATGATGATGGTAGGTTTGCTGTCACATTATATCCTATGGCCCGTGTGTTAATCCATACAGGTATCTACCTTGAAATTCCAGAAGGATATGAAGTACAAGTCAGACCTAAAAGCGGACAAGCTTTGAAAAAAGGAATTACAGTACTCAACACCCCAGGCACAGCCGATTCCAGATATAG
>AUXO015994992.1_pt1 | contig 11515 bp, 13 predicted proteins | sample 768731 | NCBI WGS metagenome assembly AUXO01 (sample SAMN02715735, study PRJNA202380) | gut metagenome | biome: sheep rumen | host: Ovis aries | place: New Zealand: Palmerston North | reverse complement strand
CCGGTGATACCTGCTCTTACAAGAGGCTTAAGATCGAAGGTAACCTTGGGGATATTTATGGCATTCAGTCTCTCATTAACATCCCTGATGTCGCCTGTAAGTTCTGCAAGAGCTGCTGTAAGCATATCTCCCGCTGCACCCATATTGCATTCTATAAATAGAGTCTTCATTATCCTAACCCCCAATATGGTTGATCATGCTGGCAAGATATCCGGCGCCGAATCCGTTATCTATATTTACCACACTTACTCCGCTTGCACATGAATTGAGCATTGCCAGAAGAGCGGTAATCCCTTCAAAGGATGCTCCGTAACCTACGCTTGTGGGAACTGCTATTACAGGGCAGTCAGCGATGCCACCGACGACGCTGGCAAGAGCACCCTCCATTCCGGCGATGCAGATTATCACCTTGGCGCCTGCTATTTCTGATGAATGAGAAAGAAGCCTGTGGATCCCCGCAACCCCGCAATCATAAAGCTTTGTAACATTGTTACCGAGCATTTCCGCCGTTACTGCAGCTTCTTCTGCCACAGGGATATCAGATGTTCCGGCGGTTACGATAACTATATTGCCTGTTTTATTTTCTATATCCGTTTTGCCGGCTATTCCGATCCTTGCCACATCGAAATAGGTTATGGGGACAGCTAACTCATCTGCCTTTTCTTTATCAAGTCTGGTGATAAGGACAGTCTCCTGTCCTTCTTCGATAAGAGCTAATGCGATCTTTGTTATCTGATCAGCGGTCTTGCCCTCGCCATATATCACTTCGGGAATACCCTGACGGATCCCTCTGTGTATATCCGGCTTTGCAAAGCCGAGATCGGTAAAGGGCTTAAGCTTAAGCCTTGTTTCCGCTTCCTCAGGGCTTATCTCGCCCCTCGCCACCATATCAAGTAATTTCCTGATATCAGTCACGTCTGTCACCTGTATCGATCGTCTCGTTGAGACTGCCGGTGCGGTATCCCATAAGGTCTAATGCCACATAAGAAAACCCGATCTCCTTAAAGGCGCTGTATACCTTGTTCCTTATATCCGGCTCCATGAGCCTTGCTATATCTTCGGAAGGGAGCTCGATCCTTGCCACATCGCCATGGACTCTTACCCGGAGCTGGCCGAAACCCAGATCCCTTAAGTAATCCTCGGCTCTCTCCGTCATGGCAAGTCCACTGGCAGTTATCTCGTCTCCATAAGGGAATCTTGACGCCAGACATGCCATGGCAGGGAGATCAGAAGTCTCCAGCCCTGCCTCCCGGGAATAGTGCCTTATTTCTTCTTTGCTAAGTTCGGCCTGCTTCAGGGGAGCTAATATCCCAAGTTCTCTCATGGCTCTTTCGCCGGGTCTGTAGTCATTCCTGTCGTCTGTATTAGTTCCACAGGCCACACTCTCAAAGCCGTGCTTGGAGGCTTCCTTTATTATCTCTGTAAAGGAGTTCTTCTTGCAGTGGTAGCATCTGTCAGGTTTGTTTGCCACAACTCCCTCTATGGCAAAGACATCTTCTTTGAGAACTATGTGCTCTATGCCTCTGTCTTTGCAGAATGCTTCTGCTCTTAGTAGTTCTCTTCTCGGGAGGACCTGGGAGTCAATAGTTATGGCAAGGGTATTCTCCCTACCTAAAGCTTCTGTTGCAGCATATAGAAGGTAGGCTGAATCAACACCTCCTGAGAAGGCGACAGCGATCTTGCCCAGATCCTTTAGAATGGATGAGAGTTCCGGTTTCATTTGCTTGACAAAGATGCCTTGATCTTACCGGAAGGATCCTTAACGACCAGGATAACGAGCCATATTATGAGGCCGAGTGCAACGACACAAACTCCAAGAAAAGCGTCATTTACCATATCGGCAGTTGAAGGGCTGAAGAAATCTGCGCCGAGTTCAATATATTCCGCAACAGAATCTACAAGCCACATAAGGGATGCACCCCAAAACATAAGGCTCAATGTTCCGAGCTTAAGATCGCGCTTGCTTACATACCAAATGATGCTTGATGTGATCGCTGCAATACTGCATATAAGAAGTGTCATACGTTTTCTCCCTCTTTAGCTGTGACCTGTGCCCCTTTCTTCTCAAGCTGAATGGATATAACCACCATAAATACCCAGGCTAGCGTTACCAAAACCGCCATGCCTACTCCGTTTGTGGCCATCTCCCTTAGCATGACTGCAGCGTCTTCTGCATTAGCGGCATTGGTAAGGAAGGGAAACCAAGGGGTTACTTCTCCATGCCAGACATGCTCGAATGCGAGAAGGGCGCTTCCGCCCCAGAGCATAGTATTAAGCCAGTTGATATGCTTTATGAAGGGGTTATTTGTTTCTTTCTTATCAGTGGATTTCTTGATTATCGTAGTTACGATAGCTTCAGTTGTAGGTACGAGAAAACATGCCATAAGATCGCCTCCAATACTTCATATAATTAAGAATAATTAGAATAATTCTACATAGTTTTCTTATATCAGGCAACATACAAAAGAATAAAAAAGAACAGGATATGTTGCCTAAAACTGATGTTCCCTGTGTAGCATAAGTGTCTCATTTTTGTAGCAATATGTGATGTGGAATCTACAGATAAGGCCCCATTTTAAAGGCTTTGGCCGCTGCTACATTATGCTTTCGGAACATTTGACAAGGGTATTCATGCTATATAGACTGTAAACAAAGCAAAGGTGACTTATGAACGGGAAAAACATTATAAAATTCAGGAATGATAATGGTATTTCTCAGATCGAATTAGCCGACAAACTTGGGGTTGCCAGATCGACTTTATCCAGATGGGAGAAGAATAAGACTGCGCCTCATGGCGATGATTATGCAAGACTAAAGGATTTGATGGGGGAAGAGTATCTTACTGACAAAGATCTTTCAGAAAGTGAGACTACCATTGATGTCATTAACGAGATGTCCGACAGGGTTAATAATATTTTGTACCATGTGTCACAAATAGAGCATAATCAAAGAAGCATTGATGAAGTTAATACCAGATTAATACTTAAGCATAAAAAGATAAGGACAACAGCAATCGTAATTACATGCATAATAATCATCATTGGATTCATAATAGGTTGGTTTCTGATTATGAACTATGGGATCAGGAAAGAAGTAATTGAAGGAACCGCAAGTATGGGGTCAGCATCGTATTATGTGATAGATGACTGATAGGGAGGATATTATGAAGAAAGCGTTAGCGATTATATTGACATTCTCTGTTTTATTTGTGATGGGAGGATGGACCTTCCCTCAAGATAATGGAAGTGAGAATAGGTTCAGTTTAATCAGTTATCTTGAAACACATGAGATAAGCTCCTATGAAGAATTTATTGATGTGATAGATTCGTTTTCTCCAGAGACAATAAGCGAAGAGAAAGATACTTTAGGAGAGATAGTCTACTTTCATATAGATATTGATTATGAAGATAGAACGGTCTCGGTTACTACTATAGAAGAGACATCTTATGACAGGTCAAACGGTGCAAGTAATAGTGCATCCAAAAAGTATTACAATGATATTGGTGCACTGATATTCACAATTACTGTATCAGGGTCGTTTAAATACTCATCTGGTAGTTGCACAGCAACTTCTAATGGTGGTTCATTCACAAAACCATTCTATAGCACATGGTCTAGCACGCCTATTCTTTCAAAAGGAAATATCAACGCAACCAAAGCATATGTGAGGATTAGGGGCACAGCTACAAATGGTGGTAGCACAAAGACCTACTCGCTCACATTAACATGTGATACATCCGGTAATTTTACGAGTTACTGAGAGAATAATAAGGAAAGAGGTACAGACCAATGAATCCTTAAGTCACGTATTTGAAACACATAGTAATAGTATCATGCGCAGGATTTATGGACAGGGTTTATCGTTAATCGCATTTATATGAGGTGAAATAAAAATATGAAAAAGATCGTATCACTAATGATTACCTTGATAATAATTGTTTCAGCAACAGTTGTAAGCTTTGCAGCAGCTAATGGGCATACCCACAGTTATAAGAATCATCGCGAAAAGGCATCAGTTTCTGTAAGCACGAAGCCTATTGGTGGGAGTTGGTATGTAGGAGTTGAGCTATGGAATTCATCCGGACGGTTTCCTGATTATGACGATATCAGCAGTGGTGTGTTTACTACATTTAGTCTTAATACGCACTCAGCTGATACAGGAAGTTATTCTGGAGCAACCCGTGGTTTCTATGCTACACTGGCAAAAGATATTGATAATACACCAATTCCTAATACTTACGGGTCAGGATATGACAGCTAATTAAAGATGAAAAACAGATTTTTGAACAGAGCAGGCCTCTGGGCAGATCTAGTGATTGAGGCGAAATTGACAGTCAGTGTCTTAGCTGTGTTGATTTCGCTGATTTCTTTTTTAGTATGTTGGGCTGTATCCAATGAGATCAAATACAATTACATTAGTGTCAGATCTCAACAAATGAAACTTCAAGGCCGCTATTTTTATCAGTTGGGATTTAGAACAGAAACAGATTATTCAGATAACGAGGAATTGATAAGAGAACTACTCAGTAAAAAGAGCATTCATGATGTAACTTGCTTGAATTACTTTTCCGGAACAGGTGCTGATGTAGTTGAAGACAACTGGAGATCGTTATTCCTGATATACAATCTGTCTGACAGTCACGAAGACAAAGGGAAGATACTGTCTGTTCCAGGCTTAGATGGTCAGGTGATATCTTACCTGAGTCCCAACCATGTTCTGCTCGATGAATCTGCAAAGGGAGAATACAGTATAGGCGATCACTTTGATCTGGGGATAGAGTATATTTCCACATACCCGAATACTCATGTTGAAGAGGCGAATATTGACGTTACAGTTGATGGGTTTGTGAGGCGCGAAGAGAGCGTTATATACACAGGACACCAATTGACAGATTTGTCCAGAGTTTTTACGACAGTTTATGATCCTACACATCCCATTGAGAATGCTGTTATTGGAGGATACCCCAGTTATTATTGCATCTGTTCGGTTCTGGAATACGAAGGTAAGAGCATTGATTTCAACGAGACTCTGCCACAAATGCTCGTTATTACTCCTAGGGGCGGAGCTGATCTTGATAACTTGTACCAGGATCTGTCCGAATGCGGTTTGAATCCACAGGGATTAAGATCTTTTGAGCAGCTGTTTGATGAATACACTGCTGTAAATGCTCAAAACAGAAGACTTGCTTTGATCTTCTTATTCTCGGCAACAGGAACAGCAGCATGCGTTGTTTTTGGCATTATGCTGAGTTGGTATACATTCCGCAGGAGAGAGATCGCTATTTATACACTATGCGGAGGGTCGTTAAAAAGCAGTATTCTGCTATCTGCGTCTCCGTATTATTTCTCGATCATTACAGGGGGGCTAGTCGGAGTTTTGGCATGGATGCTCTATGAGAGATTTATCAAGGTTGAGGCAACCAACATTACCGGTTTAATGCCGGTTTTGCTGATCGTAATATATATCGTGTTTTATAGTGCAGCGTTGTTAGTCTACTACCTGTTTTACAGGCGCATTCCACCTGTGGATTTGTATAGGATCAAGGAGTGAACAATGCTGTCAGTAAGTTATATAAAAGAGCATTTGGCACTACATGTTATTGTGATCACCTTATATGGGTTGATGCAGTTTCTGTTGATCTTGACTTTGGGTGAAATAGTGTATGAGAATGGATATGATAGGGTCCCTGTCAATGAGAGCACATATTCATTCCGTCTGTATTCTGATGACAGGACTTCGATCGATCCGTTAATCGATTCCATAAAGGATTGTTCTGATATTTGTGTTGCTTGCGAAGGTGATGGCTATACATTGGTGTCTTTTGCAACCGGGATATCATCTGACAGGACCGGAGGTGCAACCGTTTCAGAGATCAGCACAGATGAAATCAGATACAATAACACGCAGGCACTCGTTACATTATCAGGTGAAATGTATGATCCGATCAAGAACACTGTAGTGATCAATGGCAGAGAGTTTAAGTGTGGAGGCGAGCTAAATATTCAGATCAGATTGCCGTCAGACGAAGAGTTGATCTTTTATGTGGATTACGATTCTTTTTGGGAAATAAGCGATCAGGACAGCATAGTTCTGTCGGTTCTTTATGACAGAAGATTAAGTGATTGGGAACTGAGCGATCTTGAACAGAAGGTTACTTCTTCCGGCATTATCGCTGCCCTTTACAGCCCCGAATACGAGCCGGTCATTAATAAGATGCTGTCTTCCGGCGAAGTAAGACTGTCGTATATGGTGCTCTTCTTAGCATGTCTTTGTTCCGGAGGCATTTTGGTCATGCTCATAGAAAACAGAAGAGATGAATACAGAGTTATGAGACTATGTGGGGCTTCAAGGTTTAGGATCACTGTTTTCAGATTGGAATACATATTGCTTATCCTGTCTATATCTTCGGTCGTGGGTCTTGGTATGTATCAGATCGTCAGAGGATCAACTTCGGGATTGATCATGCACACGGATCATAGTCTGCTCATCTATGGCATGAGCATAACAGGGTTTATACTTATCTCAGTTGTTACCACGTTCTTGTTACTGTTTTTAAAGGAGCACAAAAATGAAGATTGAGTTAAATGGTGTCTCAAGATCGTACCGCAACGGATCGAATGCGGCAGTTAATGCTTTAAATAAAGTCAATTTAACCATAGAGCAGGGATCATTCATATGCATTATGGGGGTGTCAGGCTCAGGAAAGACAACACTGCTCAATCTGATCGGAGCTATAGATGTACCAACCGAGGGCCGGATTACGTATGATGGAATCGATATCAGCAGATTAAGTGATGCAAAGAGATCCAGTTTCAGAAACGAGAATATAGGGTTCTTATTTCAGGACTATGCACTCATAGAATATAGAAGTGTTGAAGACAATCTAAAGCTGCCGCTTTATTTTTCTGAACATAGACCGGGGGAATTTGATAAGATCGTGACTGACAGATTGAGAATGCTTGATATGTCGGACTTTAGAAAACGTAAGGTAAATACTCTTTCCGGCGGGCAGAAGCAAAAGGTTGCATTAGCCAGGGCACTTGTATGCAATCCTTCGGTGATACTATGTGATGAGCCCACAGGTGCGCTTGATTCAGCAAGCACAAAGGAAATAATAGAGCTCTTACTGAGACTTAAAGATAAGGGAATAACCATAGTAGTTGTTTCGCACGATCCGGTGTTTACCCAATACTCTGACCGGAATCTGTTAATTAAGGATGGCGTTGTCAGTGAGATTCAGAACTAAATACATATTGATAGCGGCAATTCAATTGCTTATTGTACTGATAATAGCCGGTTGCAATAAGGATATCAGCATATATTCAAATATACATCCTGATACAGGCGTTACTTTTATTGATGATGAGCAGTATTACCATGAACAGAAAGATACCGCTGAAGCTATAATAGGTCACAGTGATCTGAGCGAGCTGCATACGGCAGACCGGGGGAAGGATATATCCGCCTATTATTCGAGGAACGAGCTTTGTCTTTGTGTTGCAGATAGTTCCGGTAATGTCGAGAATGTATATGACATAAAAAATGAGATAGGTGTATCTTATATCGACTTTGCATTTGGCGGGCCTGACCGGATATTTGCTTTAGCTGTGGACTCTTCAGGAAATCAGTTGATCTTTGATATTTCCGGAGATGATATTACATCCTGTGTTGGCATAGAATCTGATTATTTGTTTAGCGCCATCAATGCATTTGATGCGGGCTTATTGATCACGGGAGACCATTGCGTTAAAAAATATGACAATTCGCTAAACCCTTGCGGAATATACACATCTGACAATACTATCCTGGGAGCTGCGGCAGGTGATGACAGCGTTTATATCATTGAGACAGAACAATTACAGAATGAGCAGACTGCCGGTAAGAATGGGTATTCTTATGTTTACAACTTAGCTTTAAAGAAACTCAAGTTGTCTGATATGACTGTCCGCGAAGATAAAGAGATATGTTTATATACTGACTTAGAGACAGTTTTGCATCACTTCGGCGATGCGGATCTGATAGCAGCAGATAGCGACAAGATGCTGTTATCTTTATGCACCGGTGTCTTTCAGATTGATTTAAGAAGCAGTGAGGCTATCCCGGTAGTAAACACTTATGATTATGGTGTTATCAGTGCTCCTGTATTTATAAGCTGTGGGACTTCATTGAAGCTCCGGTCAACATACTACGATATAACAAAAGGCGGATTGGTAGATACTGTTACGGAGATCGTGCCGGGCACATCAGAGAAGAAGAGGATCAATGCCTGCATCCTTGGAGAGTGTGAATGCGAAGCCCTTTTCCAGTATGTTAACCGTAACAGGGGCGATTACTACGTTTGCATGAATAAGGTAATTGCTCCCGGTAATGACAATAGCTACATAGATATATTGTCAGGTGATCCATATGATCTGGTCGTCTTCGGAGAAGAACTGCGGAAACCGCTGATACAAGGGGGATATTTACTGAACCTGGGTTCTGTTGGTGTTGACAAGACGGTCCTTAGCAGTAATCTGTCAGATTTGATGGATTATTGTATTTTCCCGCAATATTCAGTTAAGGCGTATTTTTATGACAATGCTTTGTGGAATGGAGATCCGGCAAGCTATTTATCTGCTGCTAATGATGCAAAAGAGATATTTGCAAATCAGACAGTCAGGATGTTGATAGAAGAATATGCAGGGATCGTATATCGTGAACTGGAAACTGAAGGCCAACTATCGAAAGATACGGTCTTAAACCTGTTGGAGCTATGTGATGAATATAGTGTAGATTATTATGAATCTGAACCACTCATCAACGAGATATCTGACGGAAATGTGATCTATAACAGCGTTGAGGTAGGAAGCTTAGAGCAACTATATTCATTATACTGTCAATATCCGGAGCATTTCGGTTATTGTGCTCCGCTTGGGTTTGACTCACCGGCAATAGTTCCCGAGTATTATATTGGAGTATATTCAGGAACAGCATATTCTTTGGAGTGCGGAGAGATATTAAATTTGCTGCTGGACAGCAGATTGCAGGACTATATGTCGTTCCCCGTAAATAACGATTCCCTGGTATCACGTATAGATGGGTTTATCAGCTCTATAGACAAGGAATATGCTGAGGAATTGATATCAGAATTCCCGGTCCTTTCTGACTCGGAGGCACAGGAAGTGTCGGATTATTATGACAGGCTTATACGTGATATGACAAATGGAAACCATACCGAAGATGCCTATCCTGTTTTTGCTTCCAATACTGTCAGGCCTCTGTATGACAGTGAGTCGCTGGATTCTTTAAGAGATGTTGCAGGAGAGCTTATCAGTGGTTCTTATGAAGCATATTCAGCAGATCAGGAACTGATCGATATCTTGTCCGGTGAAGTAAATGCATATCTGTCCGGAGCAAAAGATATAGATCAGGCAGCTGATGTTATCTGCAGCCGGGTAGATCTTTATTATTCCCAGGTAGGTGGGTAAAGCATCAGAGTATCTTCTTTATGCCGGGTATGAGTTTTAGGATGAATGTTATGCCCCAGGAGATGATAAAGGTGACGATGGCGATAACAGGGAGCATATAAACCCCTAAGGTGAGCGGGTTAAATCCTATGACCTTGTAGATCAGGTTCAAGACTATCATGTGGATCAGGTATATGCCGAATGTGCAGGAATCCAGGGATCTGAATACCGGTGAATTCAGCCTGTCTGATATCTTTATGCCTGATATAAGGGAGAAAATTGCGATCGACATGAGAACGGTTGCGATAAAGTGATAGCTTGTTACCATGCTGCCGAGGATCTCGGACTGGAGTTTGGTAGCTTCCATGCTCAGTATGATTATCGCAGCTATGCCAAGAAATATGACAGCAATAGCCAAAGCCCTGTGTATCTTTATTACGCCTCTGTCTATCGCATATCCTGCAAACAGGAACAAGGGGAAGACAGTAGATATGCAGATGTAAAAAGCAGTTTCTTTGCCGGTGATATCAGATACCAGAGTAAGCAGGGATTGGAAAACGATAAGGACTACCAGGAGATATCTTAAGTCTTTTGTGCTTGCCTTGGCTGCCACCATCCGGTAGAAGGGGAGGAGCAGGTATATGGCCAGGATAAGATACAGATACCAGACATGTGACCATGATGTTCCGAACACAAGATCTGACAGATATTCCGTAATAAGAGAGGTGCTAAGAGGTGTCCCGCTGATAGCGATATCCGTTATCTTGTATATGATCGTGAATAGGACGAGAACGATCAGAATACGCTTGATATATTTGCCAAAGAGTTTTTTGTATGTGATATCTTTAGCAGGATCCAAAAGCAGAGCACCTGTTACCATAACAAAGCAGGGAACAGACCAGAGCATGAGATTTCTCATAGAGGCAGTGATGATCCTGGTGGTGGAGGCAGGTCCAAAATATGCCATTGCAAGATTTGCGGTATGAAGCAGGACCACCGCCAGGCAGGCGATGATCCTTATCAAGCTTAAGTTTATGTTCCTTTTGTCCGGCATCAGTATGTGAGTCCGCCGTCTCCGATGCAGCCTGAGTCAGCATTGCTCTGACGTCTTGTGGCCTGAGTGGTGGTCTCTTCTATGTAAGTCTCTTCAGGAGACATTGTGAGTGTGTCGATCTCATCACCGGACTTGATAGAAGTGTATGTGATATAGGCACTGTTTGTGGCCTCGTCCCAGTTGATGGATCCCTCTTCGATATCTGATAACTTGATTCCCATAAGAAGGCTCGAGTCGCCGTCAGCAAAGTTGATCTCAATATCAGCCTTGCCGGTCTTGATATCAGCATCAGGGGTGACCTTCAGGCTCTCTACAACCTTGCCCGTGTTGTTATCTAACTCTACTGAGATAACTGCGCTTCCTTCGGGGACAAGGACTATAAAGAGATGGTCTGTGCAGCTGGTGTTCTCAGGCTCTGTTTCTTCAGTTTCCTCCGTCTCTATAACGGATTCTTCGGTAGGTACGGAAGCCTCGGATTCTGATATTACGATTTCCTCTGTGGTCTGGCTTGCTTCAGATACGGCTGACTGTGCTGCATCAGTCTGCGCGCATCCTGCCAGCATTGCGCAGGCAAGTATGACAGACGGTATTATTAGTTTCTTCATAAAGATCTCTCCTTTAATTCATTCTGCGGTAATTGGAATACATCCAGGTACCCGGTTTCTTGTAGTAGATCTGGTAGCCGCTGCGGCCGCTCTCACACTGGAAGTCCGGATCGAAGACAAAGATCTTACCATCGATCACGATCTCGACCCAGGAGTGAGGACCCATGCCACCTCTTCTTAAGGGAACGACGCCTGTCATCTGGTGAGCATCGTATCCTAATGCCTTAGCCATCTCATAGAAGCAGGCTGCCATAACATAGCAGTTGCCGGAGTGATTTGTAAAACCGATATTTGCGAAATATCTGCTGCCGTGCCCCGGATCTGTTGCACACTTAACGTATTTCATTACGCACCAGTTGAATGCGGCAGGAAGATTCCAGCCAACCTGATCGAGGACCGCGCAGGCCTG
>AUXO012914235.1_pt1 | contig 11516 bp, 16 predicted proteins | sample 768731 | NCBI WGS metagenome assembly AUXO01 (sample SAMN02715735, study PRJNA202380) | gut metagenome | biome: sheep rumen | host: Ovis aries | place: New Zealand: Palmerston North | reverse complement strand
AGATATAAAAGAGCAATTAATAATTAAATCACCACTTAACAAAACTACCGATACAAAGGAGAAAAAAGATGAGATATAAGCCAAGTGAATATGGTCTGTGGGATAACTTCATAACCATAATGGCATTAAACGAAAATAGAGTAACAAGGAGTGATCTAATAAAAGCATTCGGAAAGAGAGCAGAATATTCAATCGAAAAGCTCCGTCGAAAAAATATCATAAAGACAAAGATGGGTGTAAGGCCCCACGCATTATTTTTAACAACACCAAAAGGGATAAATTACGCAAGAGAGAAAGAGATACCAAATGAGATAAGAGAGTTGGTGTATAAGAAAAAGAATAACTGGGATGAAGCGACAATGATAAGAATAAGTCGTAAGAGTCAAATCATAACCGATATGTTTCTAAATGATATAACAATAAGTGATAAGCTTGAACTAGATAATAAACCTCTATTCATTCCCTCGGTGTATTTCAAGCAGGAGCTTTCAGCATACGATAACATACTCGGCATATCGTGTAAGGGGATAATAACAAATACAAATATGTATTACGGACTGTACTCAATGCTAAATGGAAACCAGAAACTATCTCCGAACACAGAAGCACTCACGATAACAGAAATAAATAAAAGGCTGTCCCCATATGAGCAAATAGCGAACTCGAAGATAGTGTTTGACGAAGGTTTAGAGGGACTGCGCAAAATCATAAAAAACAGCAAGAGTCACGAGCGAAAGAAAACGATAGATAGTTATATCCGACCAACGAGGCACACATACGAAAGTGCATATCACTCCACTTTTTATGTGCCGATAGGAGAGCGAGGAAAAAAACATATAGAGGCACTGCTATATAAAAGAGAGAGTATCAGAAAGGAACTTATTGAAAGCAATAATCTCGAAGAAGGGGTAAATATATTTTTCCCTTACGATACGGGAACCTTGCAACTAATGACAAAAACCAAAACAGTAACAAAGGTGTATGTACCAAGTGAGGATAAAGAAGAGATAGAGGAAATAATAAACAACCCGAACGTACTATTGCAACCAATAAATATATAGAGAAAGCCTGTGGGAAACCGCAGGTTTTTTTAGTGAGAAAATCCAAACTTCGCACTCAACTTATATAAGTAATATAGAACAAGTATCAAATACGAAAGGAAAGAAAGAAATGAAGATAGATACTGAAAGAATAAAGAGCAAACTAAAACGAGAAAAAGCAGATAGAGGTGATAGGAAGCGAAGCGTCTTTGACCAAGTAAAAGACGAGAAAGAGAAACAAGGCAAGATAAAGACTGTGTACTACATAATATTCATAGCAATACTAGGAATAACGATACTGGTGAATGTACTAAATTACAAATCCCAGAAAGAAGAGGTAGTACCAACCATAAACGAAGCGAACATAGAAACAAAGAAGATGAATATAGCCGAAGGTGACTATGAAGTAAAGGTATCGCCAGCGGAAACAGTTAATGGGCGAGAGTACATGAATGTAACAGTATCTGATTACACAACAGTATGGCCAAAAGAGAAGGTTGACGCAGTTATAGGAACGAATAACCAAATCCGCACAAAGATGTATATAGTAACCTTCAAAAATAAAGAAAGGTTTTTCTTAAATCTCTTCACACCAAGCCAACTTCAAATAATAAGAATGTCGTGTGCTGGAGAGAGCGAGTTTAGTGATGCAGAGGTAGATGCATATAAGAGCCTAGCGGCATATTACTTCACATATCAAAAAGCAAAAAAACTAGGTAGAGAAGATAAAGAGAACTACAACATCAATATCGAAGGTCAAAGCAATAACGAAAACATCTTCGACAAAATAAGGAATAAGTTCAACCTAAACACAAAACCAAGCGAAGCAGAGGTGCAACAAGAAATGCAACAGATACAGACACAGCAGAGTCCAATAACAACAAGTCCAATAACGATAGAGAGACCAACAACAAATGGAATACAAGTACAGGGGGTGAGTTTAGATGACCACATCACTATTAGTTATTAACCCAAAAGAGCAAAGCGGAATAGACTCAATCAAGGAATACATAGCAGCGAACAAGAATATGTATGACGAAGTGCTGGTGTGCCAGCACACACTAGCGATAGACTTTCTAAACGAGGACTATCTAAAGGATAAATATAGTGCAGATAGGGTAATACCAATAAATAAGTTTTCAATAGACTTAGAGAAGCTAGATAAGAACACAGCTTATGATATATGCGGATATGACATAAACTATGAAGTTTTAGCAAGCTGTTTTGCACTGGCTGATAAAGATATTAAATTCAGAATAATGTCAAACTTAGTATTCACATCCAAAGAGCAGGAAAATAAATTGCCTCCAAACATACTATTGAGGTGCTTCAGCTACTCAGTTATTTAAAAGGAGAAAATTATGAACGAATACGATGAATATGACGAGCCAGATGAATATTTAGAAAACGAAGAGTGCGAAATAGAAGAAAGAAACGATAATGAAACAGAAGAAGATGATTACTATTACTACTATAACGAAGATAGTGACTATACTCCAGCAAGAGAAAGAAGTGCGCTAAGTAAAATAATGGCTGTAGTAATGGTGGTAGTAATATTCTTCTTGGTAATAATAATGGGTGTAAACATTATAAAGTAGAGAGGAGAAGAAAACATGAGTGATAATCCATTTTGGGAAAAGGAAACAAAAATTTTAAACGAAGCAGTAAAGAGTATATCAAAGGATAAGAATGATTATATTAAGACACTAATGCTAACATCATCAGAGGATTTACCAAAACTACTCGAAGAGAGAAAAGCGACAAACGCAGACATAGTAAAGACCTATAACATACAAACATTGCAAGGCTGTATCTTATCATTACTAGCAGAGGCAAGTAAAGCATCGTGACAGATAGTTTATTTAAGCGCCTGCAAAAGATGGATAAGAAGGAGCTTGTAAAATACTATAAGGAGCTACTAAGAGAGAAAAAGCGAGTAATAATAACCATCCTAATAGCCTTGCTAACACTGTCAATCATAATAGGAGGGTTTTTAGCGCAACTGTTTGGAGCGAATAATGGTCATATAGAGTTTCTAAAGTGTTTCAAGTATGCGTTCACGAGTAGTACGGGGAGGTTTATAACCATCTTCTCGTTCATCGGTTTAAGCATAGCGTCACTAGTATTCGTAGTAAGAGACTTAACAGACGAAGAGAATGATCCAGTAAAGAAGCTAACATATTCAGGGAACGACACATACGGATCAAGTAAATATTTAAAACCTTATGAATATAGCGAATTTCTAGATGTAGTAGACTCTGCGTGTGAAACAAAAGGTTTCATCTTTGGAACAACAGAAGATGGAAAGATAGTAGCAATGAAAAGGGACGCAGAGGTAACTAATAGAAACATCTTTGGCGCAGGCTCGCAGGGCACAGGAAAATCGAGAGGCTTAATCAGAGGTATGATAATACAGGGAGCGATAAGCGGAGCCTCAATGGTAATAATGGATACGAAATCCGAGCTAACAAGCGACTGTGCAGCATACCTAAAGAAGAAGGGCTACCATGTAGTAATATGGAACCTAGTAAACTTGTGGAACTCAAACGGTTGGGATATACTAGGCGAATTTGAGGACGAGCAAAAGATACCAACCATTGTAAACACAATCATAAATAACTCAGGTGATGCGAAGCCGGGAGATTTCTTCAATAACATAGAAGCAATCCTTCTAGAAGCATTGTGTAGGTATGTGTATGAAACATACCCAGTAGGTAAGAGGAATATAGGAGAAGCGTATAAACTTCTAAGAACAAAGAAGCCAGACGAATTAAACATAATGTTTGACCAATTAAGAGCGCAAAACCCGATGTCAGAGGCAGTAGGATGTTACGTACTGTTCTCAGGCTCAAGTTCAAATCAAGGAAATGCGATACTAGGTCTAGGCTCAAGACTCAGAATCTTCAATGAAGAGAGAGTGAGGGAGATAACAGGAAAGGCAGACATAAACCTAGAGGATATAGCAAAGAAGAAGACAGCACTGTTTTTGGTTATGAGTGCATCAGACCAAACCTATAATATGCTAGGAGCAACCATCATCACAATGCTGTTTGACACAATCTTCAAGTATGCACAATCAACACCACACCAAAGATGTGATATACCGGTAGAATTTTTCCTAGACGAGTTCCCAAACGTCGGATATATAGATGGCTTTGCACAGAAGCTGGGAGTAGCAAGGTCGTTTGACATAGGAATACATATAATGATACAGAATATCCCGCAATTCTATAATCGCTACACAGAGAACATGGCGACAGAGATAATGGGTGGCTGTAACTATAGTCTTTACTTGGGTTGTAACGACCCGGTAACGAGTAAATACTTCTCAACACTAATGGGAAATGCAACTCAAAAGGTAAGAAGCGACAGGATAGAGTCAAGAGGATTTCTAGCATCACCAAGCGGCACACTAGGAGATGGTCAACGTCCACTAGAGTATGAGGATGAACTAAGAAGGTATCCACCAGACGAGTTGTACCTCCAAGTGAATGCGAAAATGCCAATCAAGCTAAAGAAATTCGATTATAGTAGACATCCCGAAGCACTACTAATGCGAAAGGTAGTATCAACAGAGCTAGTACCTGAGTGGCGAATAGTAAACGGCATGGACTTAATGACTGGAGAGATAGTAGAGAAAGATAAAGTAATCACAACAGATGAGTGGCTAGAGCTAGTAGGAAGTGACTCGGATAGAATACCTGCCCTAAAGGATAGTGACGGAAGCGAGATGACAAGACTGTGCGTAGTAGACACAGAGAAATATGGCGCAAGTAGAAGTAAGCTAATAGCGGAAGTAAAAGAACTAAAGAAGAAATATGAAGCAGAAGGTAAAACACCAAACGGACAACCATTATTAGCAGATAATCCACTAGCGATGGTAAACCCTAATGGCATAGAGATAAAAGAGGAAAGCAAAGCAAAAATAAGCGTAGTAAAGGGCGTGTTGCTAGATAAGGGTAAGAAATATAAAGAGACAAGGTACGCAGACGAAATAGGGAATGTCTCACAGAGATATTCCGAGGAAATAGAAAATACCTCGCAGAGAAAAGCAACAAAACTACCAAAGGACGCAGAGAAGTTAACAGACGAGCAGGTAGAGAAAGTATTTAGTGAGCCACTTAATCCAAAGATAAAAGATGGACTAAAGACAACCCCTGTAAACGAGTTAAAAATCAAAGCCACAGAGGAAGATATAGAAGAGATGTCGGTAGAATTAAAGAGGGGAGCGATACCGCTAATCAAGAAAGAGAACAAGAAAAGGTTCAATAAATAATACCAAACTTCGCACTACACTTATATAAAAGATAGAGCGAGACAAGGAATGCCCTTTAGGGTATTCCAAAGTAGGAAATGCCCTTCAGGGTATTCTAGTTCCAAATCGCAAAAAATAAAAGGAGAAAAGAAGAAATGGAAAATGTAATAACAATCAATCCAGACGGAACAAGAAGTAAGACAAAGGATAAGTCGGATAAGGCCTGGGAGGAATTAAAGACTTCCAAGAAATCAAAGAAAGAGTATCTAACAGGAGTGTTGGACTCAGTAGAGCCAATGCGAATATCAAAAACAGAGTCCATTGTAGTAGGTGTAGCATACTACGATGGGTATAGGGTAGTAATACCTATGACAGAGATGAATATTAATCTTGGGGAGAAATCCTCAAAAGAGAGAATATCCCGAATCATGTCATCAATGATAGGTTCAGACATTGACTTTGTAGTAACAGACTATGATGACAAAGAGAGAAAGTGTATTGGCTCAAGAGCCAAGGCAATGCAGAGAAAGATAGAGAAATACTATTTACCAAATAAGCAAGGCAAATCACGAATCAATGAGAACGACATAGTAGAAGCGAGAGTAACAGCCGTAGGTGACACAGCGGTGCGAGTAGAGGTAATGGGAGCTGAGTGTTTTGTACGGTGCAATAGGCTCGATCCGGAGTGGATATCAAATGCAAGGGATAGATACTTCATTGGTCAAGTGCTAGATGTGCGAATGGAAAAGATTGTGATCAAGGAAGACGGTGAAGTAAAGATAGAGGTGGAGTCAAAATCTCTAAAGAAGCAGGATAATGTCAACTGTTCGGTCAACGGCAGGTATCTAGGCACAGTAACTGGACGAGAAGGCCCAACATATTATATCAGACTAAAAGCGGGAGTAAACGCTATAGCGTACCAGTACGCAGGACCAACACCATTACCAGAGATAAATGACGAAGTAATCTTCATCTGCACAAAGATGGATAAGAACTCACACTTAGCATTTGGAGTAGTAAATCGAATTGCCAGACGAAATAATTAAGAAAAGAAAAAGGGGTTTATAAAATGAATATAAAGCCGCAAAAAGAGAAGATACTAGAGGAACTAAATATAAAGCAAAGTTATACCGTGTATGCGATAGCAACAGTAATAGCCTTAATGGTGACAATATTTTTCAGTATGCAGGAAAGAATGATAATAACATTAGTAGTAGCAGTTGTAGTATCCACGGTAAACTTGCGAACCATAATAAAAAGACTCAGGAAAGCGAAAGAGCGAATAACAGACATAACAGAGTCAGAGATAAATATAGTATCAAAGAAAATATCAGAAGGATACCTGTATGTGCATCAAACTACAAAGGATACATACGAAGTATGTGACATACAGATACCGGAGATAAAAAGCATAATAGAGGACGAGAAAACGAGGGCGTTCTATATAAAGCTACGAGAAGATAAAAAGTATAGCAAGATAATCATTGACGAAAACATAGTAGATGCAAATATCTTCAAAGTTAATGGGGAGCAATACGATTACGAGAGCTTCTGTAAAATATACGAGATGCTAAAGGAAGAAGCAGAAGTAGAAGTAATAGGAGCAGATAAGAAAAAATGGGAAGAAGAGAATAAGAAGAAAGAGCTAATAAAACTATGTGTACCGTATGCTGCGTTAGTGGTAGTAGGGATATTGCACATAGTATTAGGAAATTTTTAAAAAAGAGATAGGAGAAAAGAAGAATGGAGAAGATAAAAGGAACAGTAGAGTGGTATCAACCACAAAGAGGATTTGGAAACATTAAGGGCGATGACGGAGAGAACTACTTCGTATATCACAATCAGATTAACGCAGAGGGCTTTAGGTTCTTAAAGAAGGGCTGGACCGTAGAGTTTGCAGCAAAAGAGACAGAGAAAGGCATGAACGCAGAGGATGTAGACATATTAAGCAAGTCATAATACTAAGCGCAAGGTCTGATTAGATGTTTTTTTCAAGAGAATTAGCCACATCAATAAGAATGTTGATGCACTTCTGGTCAAGACCTTGTGCAATCTTAATGAGTTCAATAAGTTTAGAATCGCAATCAGAATCAGGCGTAATATTGTCAATCACATCGTGAAGGAATAATTGCTCCATTGGTACATCATATCCCATAAGCCAAGCAGGGTTGATGTTAAGGGCAGAGGAGATAGCCATAATAGAATTTTGTGCAGGAGTACGCTTGTTATTAACATATAAGGAGATAGAAGAAACCGCAACACCAGTCATGTTACTAAGTTGAGTAAGAGTAAGATTCTTCATGTCGATAATCTTTCTAATGCGGTCATTACTAGAACTAACTTTAACTAATTTGCTCATAATAACTACCTCCTTTCAATTATTATTGCAAAAAAACTTTTTATATAAGTAAATTATAGTTTACAAATGAAAAAAAATCAAGTTTGCAAAGGCAAAAAAGATTGACAGACGAAAATTAAAATGATAGTATAAGGAAGTAGTTTTTACAATCGTAACAAAAGGTATTTTCAGTAAAGGAAAGGAAAAAAGGATGAAAGTATATAAATACGATTACAGAAGATTAACAAAAAGAATAGAAGAAAAGTATGGAAGCGTAGAGAGTTTTGCGAAAGAAGTAGGGCAAGCACCAGACTATGTAAAGAAGTTAATAAGTAATAATAAGAGCTTAGAACTAAAAACAATAGATAGGTGGTGCAGGGCATTAGACATAAGCCAAAACGAGATACACTTCTATTTTTTTTGCGTCAAGAATTGACAAAAGCAAACAAACTTTGCGAGCGGAAAGAGGAGGAGTAATGAAGGGACAGGGTTATTTAGAAGCGATCACATTAGAAGAGGCAAGGGAGCTGTATTGTAACTATAACTGGAGCATGGAACTAGTGTATAAATGCTTGGTAAGGAGCAATCCCGAGCTAACACTACCCGCATTTTCACGGCTAGTAATAGAGAGGGGTTGGAATGAAATTCATAACGATAAGCAGAGGAGAAATAGAAGTAGTATTGAGAAGAACCACTTTTTCAAATCCGACTTAAGAACAGTAAGAAACGAAGACGAAGACTTCGATATGGAATGTTTCTTCGGGGGTAGTTGCGTATGACTTCAAAGGAATTAACAGAAAAACTAAATGAGAAAGCGATAGAGTACAAGAAAGAAACAAACGAAGAGAAGAAAAAGGCGCTGAAAGAAGAAGTAGACGCACTAACATATGATTATGTAAAGATAGTCACGAGAAACTACATAAAAAGCAAATCGCCACTAGGTATCACACAAGACAAGATAGACGACATAAGCTCGGAGATTTACCTAAATAGAATCATAAACCCAGAGCTAGAGGTGCTAGATAAATATGATGAGGAAAAAGCAAAATATAGCACCTATATCTCACGAAAAGTATCGACCAATGTGTACCACGAAGCGAGAAAACTAAGTGTAGTGAAGATAAGCGATACGCAAAAAAGATATTTAATCTTGATAAAGAAATACTTCGAGGAAGCGGGGATAGACACAAGTAACGCAAACGAGTGTAGCCCGCACAAGGAGGAAGCGCTAGAGTACCTAAATAAGCATAACTACACAGGAAATGTACTAAGAAGTACATTTGATGCACTTTGGATATATTACTTTCAGAAGAACTCAGACGTAGAGGTAACACATACCAATCTAGAGAAAGACGAGAGTGCTGTAGAGCTAGAAGATAAGGGTTCAAACTCAGAGGACTACGAGAAAGTAGATATACTAGCCAATCTAACAGCTATGTTAGATGAAGCAATAGGAAGAAATATATTAACGAAGCTAGAAGCAGAGAGCTTCAAGCTAGAAGTGTGCGATATTTACGCAATCGAGATAGAGGATAAATATAACATCAAGAACAAATACAACTCCAGCTTCACGCTAGAGGAAACGGGATATAAATTGTTCTTTTCGGGCCTACTTGACAGATACTTCCCCAAAATTGCAAAAACAGTAGAGGAAAAGCACACAAGAAAGATACAAGATTACAAAAAAACATTAAGAGCGTAGACCAAACTTCGCACTACACTTATATAAAAGATGAGGATGTTAAAAATGGAAAAAGAAGACTTAAAATATATAGCCTATCACGACAACCTAACACAACTAAAAAATAGAAAAGCCTTTGAAGATGATATGTCAAATCTAGACATACGAGAGATAACACTAGTAAGCATAGACGCAAATAACCTAAAGAAGATGAATGATAGCTTTGGCCACGAAATGGGGGATAAACTCCTAATAAGTGTAGCAAAGACAATCATGAAGGTATTTGGTGAGAACAGTTATCGCACAGGTGGAGACGAATTTCTAGCCATTCTGGAAGCAAAAGACGAGGAGTTAATCAAAAGGCTAAGGGAACGTTTCAAGGAAGAGTTAGAGAAAGAGAATGACAGAGCGAAAGAAAAAGACCTAATCATATCCGCAGCCATAGGTTTTTCAATAGGCGGTGCAGGAAAGAGCCTAAAAGAAATGATGAAAGAAGCAGATGAAGATATGTATAGCGATAAGAGGGAATATAAGCTAACAGAAAAGACAAAAGAGGATAAGGAAGAACTGCAAGGCCTAATCAAGAATGAATACAATAAACAGTTAGGAGAGGAAACAAAAAGGACAAAACACCTCATAGTATCATCAGTTATAAAGCTAGGCGCACTGATCGCCCTATGTGTAACGGTGACAAACTACATCACATAAGAGGAGAGAAAGAAATATGTTAAAAGACGAAGCATACGATCTAGTGCAATCACTAGACGCAATGACATTCAATCATTCATTAAGAGTACAGGAAATAGCGTGCTTGGTAGAGCATAAACTCGGAATGAAAGATAAGGAGTTAAGCTATGCAGCATTTGTGCATGATGTAGGCAAGTATTATATATCAAGTAATATCATAGACAAGCCTAATAGGTTAACAGAGTTAGAGCGAGATATAATCGACCTGCACCCGTACATAGGGTATATGTTGCTAAAGCGAATAGGGATTGAGGAAAACATATGCCAGATAGTCTTATACCATCATGGTAGTCATGTACCGACATTAACAAAGCTAGAAGTAAACCCAACAGAGGAAGTAATAAGGAAAGCGAAGATGCTACATACAATAGATATGTATGAAGCACTAACGACAGATAGACCGTACAGGCGAGGATTTGAGCATAACGAGGCAATCCACATAATGTCAAAGGAAGCTGAGACGTGCGATAAGGATACATTAGAACTATTAGAAACCCTCGACTTATCAGATTAGGTATCAACAATGAAAATTGTTTATACATAAAAACCCTTAAATCTAAGAAAGGAGAAAAAGCATATGCAAGACATTATTAAGGAATGGGGTCCAGCAATCATTACAGTAATCGCAATCTTTTTAGTAGTAGGAATACTACAGATGGACGCTGTAAAAACAACAGTTACAGATGCGTTTACAGGTCTAATCAAGAATACACTGACCCCGCAAATCACACCAAACTCAGGGCAGTAAAAAAAGCAGCACTAAGTGGATAGGAAAGAAGCGGCGCATATGCGCCGTTAACTACACACTAAAGAGAAAAGGGAAAAAGGAATGAACGAATATAAACCAACGATGGATACAAAAGAACTGTTGAAGAAACTAGACGAAAAAGAAAAGAATAATGAATTGGTATTCAACATCTTCGCCGATAACGAAGTCTTTGGCCCGCTGAAGAAATATGTAGAAGACGAAGATATAACAGACATAGATTTTAATTATAACCAAAAGGTATGGCTAACAAATACCAAGAACGAGAGATGGTATGTAAACGAGCCACTACTAACAGAAGAATGGATAAGAAACTTTGCGATACAGATAGCCGATCATGAGCAGGTAGAGATAAATCCATTAACACCTGTGGTAGAAACAGAGACAGATGAACTACGAATATCAGTAGTGCATGACTCAATCGCCACAAACGGAACAAGTATCTGTATAAGAAAGACGCCCCCAAAAGCAAGAATAACAGAGAAGTATGCTATAGATACACTGTACTGTTCAAAAGAGATACTAAGCCTAATGGCAAACTGCGTAAAAGCGCATATGAATATCGTTTTTTGTGGAGAGCCAAGAGCGGGAAAGACAGAGTGTGCGAAGTTCATATCGACATATATCCCGGACTCAGAGCGAGTAATAACAATCGAGTCGGTAAAGGAATGGCGATATAAGGAATTAAA